>Ga0247734_1002542_pt1 | contig 11811 bp, 13 predicted proteins | sample UWRJL103311B2_FD_180933 | JGI IMG/M metagenome (GOLD analysis project Ga0247734, IMG submission 180933) | Plant litter microbial communities from Arlington Agricultural Research Station in Wisconsin, United States - UWRJ-L103-311B-2 | ecosystem: Environmental > Terrestrial > Plant litter >... | reverse complement strand
GCCGGGTTCGAGGGCGACAAGGCCGAAGCGCGCGAAGTGATCCACGGCATGCCGGCCGACGAATGGAAAACCACGCGCCAGACCCCGGCGACGGCCGAGCAACTCGCGCGGATGGACGAAAGCGTGAGGAAAAACGCGCCAGAGCACTGAAGCGCGCACTGAGGGGCCGCCATTCCTGCGGTTGCGCGGCATGCAAGTTGATGAAACACATGCGCGCGGTATGCGTCTTCAAGCGTCCGAAGGGGCCACAAGGGGAGTGGGAAACGACGGCACAAAGAGCCGGCGCGACCATAGCAGCGATCGGCGATGTAGGAAAACGGGGGGATAGGGAATGTTTTCAAGACGGACGTTGCTGGCGACAGCCGGGGCGGCGGGCGCCCTGTCCTCGGCGGCGGAGGCCTGCACGTTTGTCGGCCGGCGCAAGCCGATCGCGTTTTCCGATGCCGGGTGCCGACGTTCGTTGCGGGATCTCGTCGAACTGATCCACGCCGCGCCTGCCCTCTCGGCAGAAGCCCTGCAGGAACGCGCGGATGGCTTCGGCACCTTCGCCCAGGACGTCTCGGACCCAATACTGGATTATCCCAATCTCAGTCCGGTCGAGAATGCCGACCTGATTCGCGGCTGGAGCCGTTCCAACGGGCACGACGACGCGGCGCCGATCGTGCTGCGCGAAGTCAACCTGCTCAAGGCGAGCAAAGGGATCGCGCTTTATCAGTTCACGCTGCGGCGGCGGCGATACAACCGTGGCGTCACGGAAGAGGAATCGCGCAGAGACAGCTGCGGAATGGGCGAGGTGGAGTCGTTCTTCGAGACGCAGGACGCATCGTATCTCGGCCTCTTCCGCAACAACCGGCTGCACGAGGTGTCTGCATTCGATGCCTGGCTGAGCGAGGCCTGAGCGCTCCGGCAGGCCAGTGCGGCAACGCTCCACACGATTTCCACAGGCCGGTGCTTTGCCCGAATCCCCGCGCGTCGCTATCAGCCCCGCCAACCGATTCACGATTTTACCGGAGCACGAACCCCATGGCCGAAAATACCGACGATCGCCTGCGCCTGCTGATCGAGCGCGTCGAGCGCCTCGAAGAGGAAAAGAAGGGCATCTCGGACGACATCCGCGACGTTTACAACGAGGCCAAGGCGGTCGGCTACGACGTCAAGATCATGCGCGCGATCGTGCGCATCCGTAAGATGAAGCCCGACGATCGCCGCGAAATGGACATGCTGCTCGATACCTACAAGGCAGCGCTCGGCATCGACTGAGGTCGCTACCCGTCGTCCCGGATCAGGTCCGGGGCGACGGCATGCTCACACCCCCGCCATGGCCAGCGCCATGCTCGCCGCATTGGCGAGGGCGTGCTGGAGGATCGATGCGGGAAGGCCGATGCGCTGGCGGGTGAAGCCCAGCAGCAGCGCTGCCCAGAACTGGGGCAGCACCATCGGCAGCGAGAGCGCGGAGGCGGTGGGATAGTTCATCAGGTGCATGCCGGCGAACACCACCGCCACCAGCCAGAACACGCCGGGATACGCGGCGCGATAAGCGGCCGCTTCACGCCGCTTCCTCAGCCATAGCCACCCCGCCAGCGTCGCCGCGACGAGCGCGAGCAAGGCTCCGGCCAGCACCAGCGGCGCCAGCGCCTTTGCATTCATCGTCAGCGCCACGAAGGCCGCGAAGCAACCGAGCAGCCACAAGGCGCGCGGGCGGCCGGTCTGCCAGCCGCGGAAGATCACTTCTTCGAGCACCGGGGCGATCAGCACCGTGAGCGGCAGCAGCCAGGCCGAGGGCAGCTTGCCGAACGCGTCGGGCGTCGGCAGCGCGAAATGCTTCTGCCACGCCGCGATCAGCGGCAGGATGACCAGCAGCATGCCGACGATGTGCAGCGCCGCCAGCACGCCCCACGAACCCCAGGCATCGCGCGTGCGCAGCCCCGAGGGGACGAGCACCGCCGGGCGCTTCAGGAAGGCTGCAAGTTCGCGCACCACCGTGCGCGGGGTCGGGCCCAAGGCGGTAGCCGGAGCGGATACGGGAGGAAAACCATCGATGTGCGTTGCCATGGCCCGTGGTAGCCGCGCTTTCCTTGCCAATTCGTTGTGCCGGGTCGGTTGCCCTTGGGGGGCGCCCTGTTGTAAGGGCCGCGCCACTTCTCTTTGTTGAGACTCATCTTATCAAGACCGGCGCCGTCCGTTCAGGGCAGGCACCGGGCAGGCAGCGAGCGGACCCCATGGCAGGCCATTCCAAATTCAAGAACATCATGCATCGCAAGGGTGCGCAGGACAAGAAGCGCTCGGCGCAGTTCAGCAAGCTCAGCCGCGAAATCACCGTCGCGGCGAAGATGGGCATGCCCGACCCGGACATGAACCCGCGCCTGCGCGCCGCGGTGAATGCCGCCAAGGTGCAGTCGATGCCCAAGGACAACATCCAGCGTGCGATCGACAAGGCGAGCAAGGGCGACGCCGAGAACTACGAGGAAGTGCGCTACGAGGGCTACGGGCCGGCCGGCATCGCCATCATCGTCGAGGCGCTGACCGACAACCGCAACCGCACCGCCACCAACGTGCGCACCGCATTTGCCAAGAACGGCGGCAACCTGGGCGCTTCGGGCGCGGTTTCGCACGGGTTCGAGCGGCTCGGCCTGATCGAGTATCCCGCCAGCGCGGGTGACGAGGAAAAGGTCCTCGAAGCCGCGATCGAGGCGGGCGCCGAGGACGTCCAGAGCGACATGGGCGACGGCGACGAGAACCCAGGCGGCCACCAGATCTGGGTCTCGGTCGATTCGCTGCACGAAGTGGCGCGCGAACTCGAAAAGACCCTCGGCGAGGCCGAAGGCGTCAAGCTGGCTTGGAAGCCCAACCTCACCGTCGCGGTCGACGCGGACACCGTGGGCACGCTGATGAAGCTGGTCGACGCACTCGAGGAGGACGACGACGTCCAGACCGTCTGGGGCAATTACGAAATCTCCGACGAAGTGATGGAGACGCTGGGCTGACATGCTCGCGCTGATCGCCCGTGCACTGCTGTCGGGGGCGATGATCGTGGCGATCGCCGAGATCGGCAAGCGGCTGCCCACGCTGGGCGCGCTGGTCGCGTCGCTGCCGCTGGTCTCGGTGCTGGGCATGATCCTGCTGTGGCAGGCCCGGCCCGATGCCGAGAACATGGCGGTCCATGCGCAGGCGACCTTCTGGTACGTGCTGCCCTCGCTGCCGATGTTCCTGCTGATCCCGGTGCTGCTGCGCCACGGTATCGGCTTCTGGCCCTCGCTGGGGCTGGGCTGCCTGCTGACGGTGTGCCTCTACCTGGCGATGGTCCATATCGGCCAGCGGATGGGCCTGGCGCTGTGATCATCATCGGGCTGGACCCCGGCCTCACCTGCACCGGCTGGGGCATCGTCGCGAAAAGCGGCAGCCGCTTGAGCCACGTCGCCAACGGCCAGATCCGCACCGACGCCAAGGCCGGCATGGCCGAGCGGCTGGTCGAACTCGACGCCGCGCTGACCGACGTGATCCTCCATCACCGCCCTGATTCGGGTGCGGTGGAGGAAGTGTTCGTCAACGTGAACCCGCAGTCGACGCTCAAGCTGGGCCAGGCCCGCGGTGTCGCCATGCTCAGCCTGGCGCGGGCGGGGATGCCGGTGGCGGAATATTCGACCAAGCTGGTGAAGAAGGCGATCGTCGGCACCGGCGGCGCGGCGAAGTCGCAGGTCCAGGCGATGCTCAAGGTGCTGCTCCCCGGCGTGACGCTGGCGGGCGAGGACGCGGCCGATGCGCTGGCGGTGGCGATCACGCATGCGAACATGCTGGGCAGCCATCGGTAGTATAGGAAAGAGAAACCCGCCCTCGACCCCTCCCGCAGGCGGGAGGGGAGAAGCAGGTCTCTCATTCCCCTCCCGCCTGCGGGAGGGGGCAGGGGTGGGCTTTTCCTAGATCGCCGCGATCAACGCCTGCGCCGCCGCTGGAGCTCGGTCCTTGGCGCCATTGATGAAGAACGCGAAGACCTCGCGCCCCTCCTTCTTCCAGGCTTTCGCGCGGCGGGCCCATGCCGCGATCTCGTCGTCGGGATAGCCCTGTTCCAGTTCGGCGCGGGCGTTCTGCAGGCGGGCGTAGACGAACGGCGCGGTCGCCTCGTCGAACGCCGGATACTTGGCCGAATCGGCCAGCACCACCGCAACGCCCGCCTTGCGCACAAGGTCGAAGAACGCCGGCTCGTCGAAACTCTCGTGCCGTGCCTCGATCGCGTGGCGCAGTTTCAGGCCCTCGTGCTCGGGCGGCAGCAGCGCGAGGAAGGCGGCGACCTCGTCGGCGTCGAATTTCTTGGTGGCGGCCAGTTGCCAGTTGATCGGCCCCAGCTTGTCGCCCAGTTCGACCAGCCCCTGACCCAGGAAATTCGCGACGCTCTCGCCCGCCTCGCCCAGATTCTTGCGATTGGTGCAATAGCGCGAGCCCTTGAGCGCGAAGACGAAGCCGTCGGGCACCGCGTCGCGCCACTTGGCGAAGCTGGCGGGTTTCTGGCGGCCGTAGAACGTGGCGTTGATCTCGGTCGCGGTCAGGTGCTCGCCGACGTACGCCAGTTCGCGCGCCTGGGCGAGGCCGGCGGGGTAGAACAGGCCGCGCCACGGCTCGTACGTCCAGCCGCCGATGCCGACGTGGATCGCCATCATTTACGCCGAGAAAGACGCTTGCGGTTGGCGCTGACCTTCTTGCGATAATGCCGCACCGCCTTGGCGGCGGTCTTCTCAGGGTTGGCCAGTCCGCCGGTGGCGAGCATCATGCCCACCTCGCTCGCCGCCTTGACCTTCTCCGACACCATCAGCCGGTTCTCGCGCTCGCTGCCCTTGCCGGTCATCATGTCGCTGGTGCGCAGGCCGATGACCATCATCGAGTCGGCCCACAGCCAGTAGCTGTCGTTCGCCAGCTTCATCCAATCGGTGGTGGGGTTTCTTGGCATCGGCAAGGTCCTCCTGATGGGGGACAATACCACCCCTCGTCATCCCCGCGAAGGCGAAGGACCCATCTCGTGACCGGACTTTAACACGCCAGGTCGGCAGATGGGTTCCTGCCTTCGCGGGGATGACGTAAAGTTTTTGGCGGTGCGCGCCGGCGGCCTTAATCGTGCTCGCGGTCTCCCGCACCCATGTACAGCTCGCTGCCGGTGTCCTTGAACACCTTCGCCATCTCGCGCATCCCGGCTTCCGCCTCCTCCGCGGCGACGAAAGTTTCGACGCCTGCGTTCTGCTTGGCGGCAAAGTCGCGCACTTCCTGGCTGATCTTCATCGAGCAGAACTTGGGCCCGCACATCGAGCAGAAGTGCGCGGACTTGGCGCCCTCGGCCGGCAGCGTCTGGTCGTGGTATTTCTCCGCCGTGTCGGGATCGAGCGACAAGTTGAACTGGTCGCGCCAGCGGAACTCGAAGCGCGCCTTGCTCAATGCATCGTCGCGCACTTGCGCCGCCGGGTGGCCCTTGGCGAGGTCGGCGGCGTGGGCGGCCAGCTTGTAGGTCACGACGCCCACCTTCACGTCGTCGCGGTCGGGCAGGCCCAGGTGCTCCTTGGGGGTGACGTAGCAGAGCATCGCGGTGCCGTACCAGCCGATCTGCGCGGCGCCGATGCCGCTGGTGATGTGGTCGTAACCGGGCGCGATGTCGGTGGTGAGCGGGCCCAAGGTGTAGAACGGCGCTTCGCCGCAGGCCTCAAGCTGCTTGTCCATGTTCTCCTTGATCTTGTGCATCGGCACGTGGCCGGGGCCCTCGATCATCACCTGCACGTCCTGAGCCCAGGCGCGCTTGGTCAGTTCGCCCAGCGTGTAGAGTTCGGCGAACTGGGCCTCGTCGTTGGCGTCGTAGATCGAGCCGGGACGCAGGCCATCGCCCAGCGAATAGGCGACGTCATACGCCTTCATGATCTCGGTGATCTCGTCGAACCGCTCGTAGAGGAAGCTCTCCTTGTGGTGCGCCAGGCACCACTTGGCCATGATCGAGCCACCCCGGCTGACGATCCCGGTCATGCGCTTGGCCGCCAGCGGCACGTAAGGCAGGCGCACGCCCGCGTGGATGGTGAAGTAGTCGACTCCCTGCTCGGCCTGTTCGATCAGGGTGTCGGCGAAGATCTCCCACGTCAGGTCCTCGGCGATCCCGCCCACCTTTTCGAGCGCCTGGTAGATCGGCACGGTGCCGATCGGCACGGGGCTGTTGCGGATGATCCATTCGCGGGTGTCGTGGATGTTGCGGCCTGTGGAGAGGTCCATCACCGTGTCCGCGCCCCAGCGGATCGACCAGACCATCTTGTCGACCTCGCTGGCCACGTCCGAAGCGACGGCGGAATTGCCGATGTTGGCGTTGATCTTGACCAGGAAGTTGCGGCCGATCGCCATCGGTTCGGCTTCGGGGTGATTGACGTTGCTGGGGATGATCGCCCGCCCGCGCGCCACTTCGTCGCGCACGAATTCGGGCGTCACGTAGTCGGGAATGGAGGCGCCGAAGCTCTCGCCCGAGCGGTTGTAGTGCGCAAGGCGGGCGCGGCCGAGGTTCTCGCGCTCGGCGACGTATTCCATCTCCGGCGTGATGATGCCTTGGCGCGCATAGTGCATCTGCGACAGGTTCATGCCCGCCTTCGCGCGCAAGGGGCGGCGCAGCGCGGTGGGGAAGGGGGGCACGCCGCCTGAGCGGTCCGGTCCGAGCTGGCCGTTGTCCTCGGGCTTCACCTCGCGCGGGGCATATTCCTCGACGTCGCCGCGCGCGAGTTGCCAGTCGCGCCGCAGCGCGGGCAGGCCGGCGGAAATGTCGATCGCGGCATCGGCGTCGGTATAGGGGCCCGAGGTATCGTAGACGCGCACCGGCGGCTCGCCGCTGGACGGTTCGAGATGGATCTCGCGCATCGCCACGCGGATCGCGGGATTGGCCTGGGCGGGGACGTAGATTTTCTTCGAGCCGCGGATCGGTCCGGTGGTGACGTTAAATTGCCCTCCCGGGAGGGGGATCTCGAGTTTGGAATGAATGTCAGCCATGGATGCCTCTCTTGTTTCCATGGGACGGAAAAAGAGACGGATTGCAGGCCTTGAGGATGCACGAGGCCGCGTCCACTCCCTCCGCCCGTATTAACGGGTTCAGGTTCGACGGGTCGTGTGGAGCATACCCACACCTCTCAGCCCAAAGTCCGTTACGGACCTGCTAGGCTCCCCGGGGTGGGGTGGTGATAGACGTCGGGTGCAGCGAGGTCCAGAGTTCCCGTTCCCCTCTCGTCATTGCGAGCGTAGCGAAGCAATCCACGGCAACATAAACCGCTCTGGATTGCCGCGCTGCGCTCGCAATGACGATAGAGGGTTCGATCCCGGGGCCTCTTGTTCTAGGAAGCCGAGCAATGCCGATGCTCTACCGCCTCGACGCGCCCGCGCCTGCGGTCGCCCGCCGTTTCGGAGCGGAATCGCGCGACGATCCGTGGGACGGCGGCCACGTCGCGCCGGGCCAGTTCGCGCCCGTCATCACCGCCGGGCGCGAGGCCGTGGCAGGCCCGCGCCCGCAGCACCGTACGCCCGCGCGCATGATCCCGCGCCTGTGGGGCGTGCCGCCGCCACCCTCGGTGCGAGAGGGGCGCGGCATCCTTTCCGTGCGCAATCTCGACAGCCCGTTCTGGATCGGCAACTTGCGCAACAGCGAGTTCCGCTGCCTGGTGCCCGCGACCGCCTTCATGGAATGGGGCCGGGTCGACCCGCGCGACGGCAAGCGCCGCCAATGCTGGTTCGCCTGCGCCGACCAGCCGGTCTTCGCCATGGCGGCGGTGTGGAAGGACAGCGAAATCCCTTCCTTCGCGCTGCTGGCGTGCGAGGCGAACGCGGCGCTGCGGGCCGAGGGGCGCGAGACGATGCCGGTGATCCTCCCGCCCGACCCGGTGGCGCAGGACGTGTGGCTACGCGGCGGCTGGGACCGCGCGAAAGCGCTGGTGGCGCCCTATTCCTCGTCGCTGATGCAGATGCGCTGATCCTCCCCGCAAGCCGGGAGGATCAAGTCAGTGCGCGCGGATCACTTCCAGGAACGCGTCGCCATAGGCCTCCAGCTTGCGCGCGCCGACGCCGCCGATGCCGCCAAGTTCGCCCAGCGACGACGGCCGGTTAGCCGCCATCTCGCGCAAGGTCGAATCGTGGAACACCACGTAAGGCGGCACCCCGGCCTCCTTGGCCAGATCGCGGCGAAGCTCGCGCAGCGCCTCGAACAGCGGATCGTCGATCGGGTTGGCGGCGTTGTCGCCGCCGCCACCACGCGTGCGGCGCTTGCGGTCCTGCTTGGGCGGCACGACGATGGCGACGTTCGCCTCGCCCTTGAGGATCGCGCGCGAATCGCCGCCCAGCGCAAGGCCGCCGTGCTCGGTGGAGGTCAGCGCGCCGCGGGCCTGCAGCGCGCGGGCGAGGGCCTTGAGCAGCGGCTTTTCGTCCTCGGTCAGGATGCCGAAGACCGATAGCTGGTCGTGCCCGCGCTGCAGCACGCGGTCGTCCGAAACCCCGGTCAGCACCTTTTCGAGGTGCCCCAGGCCATAGCTCTGCCCGGTGCGGTAGACCGCCGAGAGCAGCTTGCGGGCGAGGTCGGTCACGTCGATCACGCCGACGGGTTCGAGGCAATTGTCGCAGTTGCCGCATTGCGCGGGCGGATCTTCGCCGAAGTGGCGCAGCAGCACGGCGCGGCGGCAGTCTGCCGTCTCGACCAGCCCGGCCAGCGAATCGAGGCGCTGGCGCTCGCTCTGCAAGCGGTGCGGCTCGATCTCGGACAAGCGCTGGCGGGCGCGGGCGAAGTCGTCCGCGCCCCACAGCATCACCGCCACCGAAGGATCGCCGTCACGCCCGGCGCGGCCGGTTTCCTGGTAGTAGCCCTCGATCGACTTGGGGATGCCGGCGTGAGCGACGAAGCGCACGTCCGGCTTGTCGATGCCCATGCCGAAGGCGACAGTGGCGACCATCACCATGTCCTCGCTGGCGACGAACGCGGCCTGGTTGCGCGCGCGCACTTCGGGCGCGAGACCGGCGTGGTACGGCAGCACCCGGCGGCCGGTGGCGGAAGCCAGGCTTTCGGCGAGCTGTTCGACGCGGGCGCGGGTGGGCGCGTAGACGATGCCGGGGCCGGGGTTCTCCTCGACCACCGCCTTCAACTGCCGCAGCGCGTTTTCGCGCGGGCGGATGGTGTAGCGGATGTTCGGCCGGTCGAACCCGGCGACGATCAGCCCTTCCTCGGGAATGCCGAGCTGGGCCAGGATGTCGGCGCGGGTGTGGTGATCCGCGGTGGCGGTCAGCGCAAGGCGCGGGACGCTGGGGAAAGCGTCGAGCAGCGGGCGCAGCAGGCGATAGTCGGGGCGGAAATCGTGGCCCCATTCGGAGACGCAGTGCGCCTCGTCGATCGCGAACAGGCCGATGCGCGCGTTCTGCAGCAGTTCGCGAAAGTGCGACTGGCTGGCGCGTTCGGGGGCGATGTAGAGCAGATCCAGCTCGCCGGCGCGGAACGCGTCCATCGTCGCCCCGCGATCGGTGTCGGCGCTGGTGAGCGTGGCGGCGCGGATGCCGTTGGCGCGGGCCGAGCGCAACTGATCGTGCATCAGCGCGATCAGCGGCGAGACGACCACGCAGGTGCCCTGGAGCAGCACTGCAGGCAACTGATATGTCAGCGATTTACCCGCGCCGGTGGGCATGATCGCCAGCGTGGAGCGACCATGCAGCACACGGTCGACCACCTGGTCCTGCACCCCGCGAAAGCCGGAGAAGCCGAACACGTCGTGCAGCGCCTTCGACACGTCCGCCTCGCCCGGCGGCGGCGCGGGGGTCCAGTCCACATCGGGGGCGTGGATGTCCAGCATGTCGGCGTCGGGTTCGCCGTAGAAGGTCGTCTCGAAAGGCCAATCGTCGTCGTTCACGGGCGCGACTATGGCAGAGGGGCGCGGCGGCGGGAACCCGAGGAAGCGAGGCTTTCCTCCGTTTTGGCCCCGGTTTGGCAAACTTTCGAGGCGTTATGCCTGAGGTGGTGCCCATAGCGCGGGATGCCGCAGCAGCAGCGCCTGGGCGAGGATCAGCGTCTTGGCGTCGGTCAGCGCGCCGGAAAGGGCGAGGTCGCGCAGGGTGTCTAGGCCGATTTCGTGGACGGTAATGTTTTCGTCCTCGTCGTGCGCGCCGCCGCCTGCGCCGATGCGGTCCTCGCCGGCGTAAGGCGCGAGATAGAGTTGCACGCGCTCGGTCGAGGCGGGACAGAGCGACCACATGTTGGTCACAGGCTCGAGCGTGGTGAGGCGCAGGCCGCCTTCCTCGAAGGCTTCGTCGAGAATGCGGGCTGCGGGGGCGGCACCGTCGAGGCTGCCGGCGATTACCTCCAGAAGTGGCGGTTCGCCGGCGTCCAGAACCCCGGCGCGGGGCTGTTCGATCAGCATGCAGACGCGGCGGGCCGGGTCGTAAGGGAGCACTGCCGTGGCGGAACCGTTGTCGAGCAGATGACGCTCGACCCGCGCGCCGTCGGGCATTTCGACCTCCAGCCGGTAGAACTTGTACCAGCCGTCGTAGACGAGCGTGCGGCCGATGATGCGGGCGGTTGTCATGGCTTCAGGGTTATCCGGCAGGGCGTATGTTGCAAGTGCGAAATGGTCCTTCGGGCCCCCGGATAATTGCTTAGGGGGCGCTAAGGCGGGGTTGGGGATGGCGGGGGTATCCAGGAGTCGGTGCAAACGATTTAAAGCAGGGATCGACGGCGATGGGTTGCTATATGCGGGATGCTTTCGTGAAGTACGAGGAATGCCAGTCGGCTTGGCTGAGCGAGCTGGAGTTCGCCGAAAAGGCGCACGTTCTCAAGATGTTGGCGGTCGAGCTTGGGCATGACACCGAGGCGGTGATCGCCGCGCTGGCCGAACGCGGGCTTGACGCGGCGCTGGGCGTGCTGGCGCGGGCAGCGGGTGCGGGGCAGGTCGAGGCCTACCTTCGGCACCGCGCCGAGTGGCGCGCGGAGAGTGGCCACAGCGGCACCTAAGTCCCGTACAGCGGCACGCAAGCTGCTCGGGGCGACACCGGCGCACGTCGTCCCGGCCTTGATCCGGGACGACGTGCCTCTTCTCAATCGAGGTTGGGGCGGAGCCAGCGTTCGGCGGTGGCGAGGTCCACGCCGCGACGGGCGGCGTAGTCTTCCACCTGGTCGCGGCCGATGCGGGCCACGCCGAAGTACTGGCTGTCGGGGTGAGCGAAGTAGAAGCCCGAGACCGCCGCAGTGGGCAGCATCGCCTGGCTCTCGGTCAGGACGATGCCGGCGTTTTCCGATGCCTTGAGCAAGTCGAACAGGATCGGCTTGAGCGAGTGGTCCGGGCAGGCCGGGTAGCCGGGTGCGGGGCGGATGCCGCGGTACTCTTCGCGGATCAGCGCTTCGTTGGTGAACTGCTCGTCCGGCGCGTAGCCCCACAGCGTGGTGCGGACGTGGGCGTGGAGGCGTTCGGCGAAGGCTTCGGCGAAGCGGTCGGCCAGCGCCTTGAGCAGGATGTCGGAATAATCGTCGTGCGCGGCCTGGAAGCGGGCGAGGTGCGGTTCGATGCCGTGGATGCCGACCGCGAAGCCGCCGAGCCAGTCGCCCGCCGGGTCGATGAAGTCGGTGAGGCAGAAATTGGCGCGATCGCGAGATTTCTTGACCTGCTGGCGCAGCATCGGGATGCGGGTTGCCCCAAGGTCACCAGCGTCCAGCAGGATGTCATCCCCATCGGCCCGCGCCGGCCAGAAGGCGCAGACGCCGCGGGCGGTCAGCCACTTTTCGTCGACGATCTTCTTCAGCATCGCCTGGGCGTCGGCGAACAGGTTCGTCGCGCTTTCGCCGACGACTTC
>Ga0247734_1002541_pt1 | contig 11814 bp, 11 predicted proteins | sample UWRJL103311B2_FD_180933 | JGI IMG/M metagenome (GOLD analysis project Ga0247734, IMG submission 180933) | Plant litter microbial communities from Arlington Agricultural Research Station in Wisconsin, United States - UWRJ-L103-311B-2 | ecosystem: Environmental > Terrestrial > Plant litter >... | reverse complement strand
GTCGCCTTTACAACGGTGCAGAGGCTGGTCAAGGCGCTGGTCCTCGCCGCCCAGGGAAGGATATTTGCGATAGCGGAAGACGCCGGGGAGGTGAGTGGAGTCCTTACCATGGCTGATGTACGCGTTGGGGATCGGATCTTTATGGCGCGTGGTGCGACGTTGCCGTTTCTGCTCCGGAAAGTTGAGGGAAGTGAAGATTATGAGTTTGTTGGTCCGGCTTATGTGTACGGGTCGTTGAAGACTTGGACAGTCCTGGATGAGTTGGTAAAGACGGGTGTGGGTGATGAAGTGGTGACGTTGGTGTGATTTCCTACCTAGAGAGGCTGATGGATGGTAAACCCTAGATGAGAGCCCTATAGACCAATAACGATTCATGTATGTATTTGCCTTCAGCCACTTAGAGAATACCCTGATATCAAAGAAAGATTTTTCTGGATTGATGTGAATGAATTTATTGTCCTTATACTTATAATAACTCCACGTAATGACAATGGCGCGCGCCGGCGCGGAAGCGCAGCAAGCACAATGATGAATATATCTCTATTAGACTTTATCCAGTTCTCCCCTGCCCTTTTCAGGGTATAGCATCCAGTGCTTTAGTTACTATTTCTAAGCCCGTGCACTAAGGAAATGTCAATGCTATATAAAGATATCATCACATGTCTTTCGCACACTTAGACCAGAGAAACAGACTATGCTCAACCATTATTTCACATTTGTGGTGGTGAATGGGGCTCAGAGCTACTTCTAATGGTTGTAACGGCTTTCTAAATTTTGACACTGCGTTATCTAATTTATAATCTGGTAGGAAAGGATTTGTTTAGCATATTAGCATTGTGTTTATATGTCACTCGCCTGGTTGCTTCTTAATTTGGCTATAGCATTTCAGAACTCCTCCTCCTTCTATTAAAAATTAGAAACGAAACCCTTGAATGGTTTTCATTATCTCTATAAATTCTTTCCTTGGGTATTCTCGTTTTTATTTAATTGTCCAGAATTTAAGTCGATAGTCTTCTTTTTACTAGGAATCATTCAATTTTCATGACACTTTTAGAGGTTAAGTATACTCTAAGAGATTTCAATAAAATACTCTTCGATAATAATACCGATAGCACATCCGAGTCACTTAAAAGACACCATTTCAAGGTGTACGACGTGGTACTGTCCTGGGTTAGTCCTCTCCAGATGTAGTACAAGCCTTTTGAATTCCTCCGTTTCTGCAGAAGTGGAGCACCTAAAAATTACAGTTGGCGAGATCGTCAATTCCCTAGGTACTCGTCACTACCGCTTTTCCAGGAATGCTGAAGATCAGCACATTATCAAACATCTCTTTTCACCCATCCGCTCTTCCTAGTCGCTTTCTACTTGCTTGCGAGAGAGAGGCAACCGCCCTGCCCCCACTATGGCTACGTGGCGCACCATGACCGCCAGCGACATCAAATCCGTCCTTCTTATTGCCGACCAAGTCCATCCCGAACTTCCAGAAAGCGACACCATCTTCAAAGAGCGTGTGCAGCTCTTCCCAGACGGCTGCCTCGTCCTGATAGAAACTGACGAAGTCTGCGGCTACCTCATTTCACATCCCATCCGCAACCGTAAACCACCTGCGCTGGACAGCCTGCTTGTGGAGATAGCCCCAGACGCAGACCAGTACTACATCCACGATCTCGCTATCCTGCCTAAGATGCGCGGACAAGGTCTCGCCGCAGTGTGTATGGACAGGATTCTTGCGGTTGCAAAGTGCTACCCGACAACCTGCCTCGTTTCCGTCTATGGTACTTCAACATTCTGGAATCGCTTCGGCTTTGTGGCTAGCACAGTTGATGGGGTTTTGGCCGACAAGCTGCGCGGGTACGGAGAGGATGCTGTTTTCCTCGAGCGCCAGATCACATCTTGATGGATCTGTTAGACTCGCTTGGTTCATATTTTAGGGGTATAAAATATGCTAGAATACTTTCCCCTCACTATAATTACTCGCGTAGCCTAGCTAGTTGTGCATAAATAGGACTTATTTGACCTGCAAGGTCAAGTAGCAATTTATCACTCTTCATTCATGCCCCCTTACCTTCAACAATGGTCAACATAGGCTAACCCCGATATCATACAGCCTATATCACCAAATATCCTCCACAGGTGTGACCAAGTAGAACCCATCAAGGTTCATGTTCATTCAATACAAAGCTCATTCAAAGAGAGAGGCCCAAAATTCATAAATGAGCATAGGCGTGCTGGCAGACAATGCGCCATTTCACCATAGGGCTGGCTACCTTAGATGTGTTAGGCTTTGTGACTTGTTTGAACTTGAACAAGACTGAAGATAACTCAAAGTGCACGATAGCTGTAACCTTTCCTTAAGCTCAAGTTCTTGATCACTCAGGCGATGCCATTACCCCTTTTCGCTGCGAAACAAGCGATAGAAATGCGCAGTCTCAAAACATATACATAGAGGTAGTCTATTGTTGATTTCTACGTCTCCTTCCTTTAGATACTACATTCTCCCGAAACGCTTTCCCATGGTCTCATAATGATGCTCCCAGTAAGACCTTTGTCCGGGTTCCCAGCTCCGTAATTTCCCATCATCCAGTTCTTCATTTTCAAATCCTCCGGGAATTCCCACGGTACATCATCACCCGAAAAGTTTAGCACCGTCACCCACATCTTGGACTCACTCCACCGCTTGTATGCAAATATATTTTTATCATCTTCTCTCCCAATCAGGTCAAAGTCTCCATACACAAGAACATCTTTATATTCTTTCCTAAGAGCCAGACTTCGTTGCCAAAATTTAAGGACTGAGAGATTATCTGGGTCAGAAGGAGGTTCTTTCTGTGAAGCTACATTAACGGATAGATAGTCATCATTCACGCGCATCCAAGGTTTGACGCCCGGACCAGTGAATCCACCATTTGGCTCTGATGTCCATTGCATGGGCGAGCGAGTGTTATCGCGAGCCTTGCGATGGAGTATTTTGCGAGCCTGTTTAAGTTTCTCTGGGTTATCGTGATACAATTCCATCACCCTAGAAGCATTAGTAAGAAGGTTTTTGGAACTTCCTAGAGCCGAATTTGAAGTAGAGCAGCTAGAGTCTACTCACTTTTCCCAATATGTCGTAGATCCGATATCCTTATATTCCTCGACATCCCAATCGATTGGTAGGTTCCTCATTCCAAGTTCTTGACCTTGGAAGACGTAAAGGGTGCCGCCTAGTGTTGTCAACATCGTGCACAGAAGCTTTGCTCCTCTTTCTCGAAACTCATCGCTGTCATCACAATATCTAGTAAGGCTCCTAGGAGTATCGTGATTCTCACAGAAAATAGCATTCCATCCATCTCGGTCAAACATCAACTTTTGCCATCGAGATATGATTTTTTTGAGATCTGTTACATCCCACGGCTGGAGTGATCTCGGACCTTCTCCGGGAACGGCATCGATATCAACAATGTCGAAGATGAAAATCATGTTCAGCTCTTCAGCGCTTGCGCCAACAGTTCTCAGAATTTCATCATCATCAAAAATGTGCGGCATCTCTCCCACTGTCAGAGTGTCGTATTTACTCAAAACCTCGCGATTCATCTCATGTAAATATTCGTGCATTCGAGGTCCATTAGCATAATGTTCGTGCCCAGATTGGTACTTAGCATCCTTTTGAACAATTTTGGCGTCAGGAAATGCCGGATCTTTGGAGATCAAGTTGATTACATCCATACGAAACCCAGAACAGCCACGGTTGAGCCAAAATCGGAGGACATCATATATCGCCGTGCGGACTTCTGGGTTATCCCAATTGAGGTCAGGTTGCGCTGCAGTAAAAAGCCCAAGATAATACTCCTGCGTAACTTCGTCCCAGGTCCATGCGGAGGCTTCTTTTCCGAGAATCATAGCCCAGTTATTGGGTGGAACTCGATTACCTTGTTTGTCGTAAGACGGTTTCTTCCAAATATACCAATCACGTTTTGGGCTGTCTACAGCTGATCGCGATTCCTTGAACCAAGCATGCTGGAGGCTATGTTAGGTTCTCCTGAGAGGAAGGGAGAATAGATCCCCTCTTACTTGATCGCTAGTATGGTTGGCTACGAAGTCCATCACCAATTTCAAGTCCCGTTTTTTCATCTCAGCGATCATAATATCAACTTCTTCTAAAGTACCGTACATCGGGTCGATACTCTCATAGTCCGAAATATCATAACCCATATCCACTACAATGCAAGTTAGAGAGAGGTTCTCACAACCCTGCCGATTTTTCAGGGCCATCAGAACCGATTCCCATTAGATGTCAAGGGTCACAAGAAATGAATCACATACCCTGTGGTGACTTATAGATGGGTGACTTTTTGGCTTAGCACTCATGATTCTGGAAGAGTTTGAAGTTACATTACTCACCAACCAAACTACATCGACGCCTAGATCTTTGAGATGGTCAAGCTTGGAGGTGATACCGACAATATCTCCCCAACCATCGTCATTGGAATCTTTGAAAGAGGCTGGATATATCTGATACACTACGGATTCCTTCCACCACTGTTGATTTCTAGTAGGGATAACAGCCATTTCTTCAAACAGTTGTAATTGTAATAGAAAAGCTTGCAGCTCATTGACAGAGTATGCAGGTTAAAGTAAACACCGTTAAGAGGTATACCTTTGTGGCACGTCGGTGTGAAGTTTGCTCTGTGTTTAAATATTTCACGTAATACTCGTCATAATGGTGGGATCGTGCAGCAGCAGCCAAGACATGGTGCTTCGCCGCATGGTGTTTGCGGCGAAGCACCAAGAGCGTATGAACCAACCCCTTCGGGAACTTTTCTTCTACCTCCCCTATAACCGCGTAATTTCACTTGACAAGTAGACGGCCAGTTAGTTACTAGCGTGTGAGTGACAGGAGGCAAAAGAAGCAAAAGAACCTTCCGGTACGCCCCGTGCCTCGCGGGACATCACATCTCGGGCTGGAGCCGCCCCCAATATCGAAGGTTGCAGCAGCCTCATGGTCTTTTCATCAAATCAGAATCCATGTTCAACGCAAGCCACCCTTCTCATTCATCATGTACTCCGTACTAGTGATGGAAAATGGTATTCAGGGGCTTGTAGGCACCGCTCCCAAGACTATTTTACTTTAGCCCTTCCCATGAAGACACCAACCCACTGTTCTATTTTACAACCTAGTTATATCCAGTCGTTGTCACTTGTACTTGTACAGCATTTAAGCATGTCACTTAAACCCGCATCCACAAGAGATCTTGATTCATGTTTGTATGATAACATAGGCGACGTGGCTAAACGTGGTATCGGTGAGCGACATTTTCGTAACCTTGGTCGCCTAAGACCTCCAATTTGAAGATGAATAAACATCTGATGATGAAAACAAACCAGGCCCCAAATCTGATGTGCGTTACTCCAAGACGTCAAGTGTTGATATCTTCGAGGTGAGGAATGGTAGGTCCATATTAGCTGAAGGTTTGGACGATGTCAAGTTATCTGCTGCTCTGAAGGTAGACATTGCCCTCCTGTTTATATTACCACGAGTGCTTATGATCGAAGGCTGATCGAAACACAACCGAACCGCGAATGCGAGTTATGTGAGTACTTTATTTCTGTTCCTGCGGCAAATACTAACCCTAGCTAGAATTATTGATGCTATGATTGATGATGCAGATCGACTTCCCATAACACATAATGCCTTGAGACTTATATTCGATCAATACAAGGTTTCACCGAGATTTGAAAATCTCTTATGGTGGCAGCACATGCCTGGAAGAGCTTTGCATTACGGTGGGGAAGATGGAGACGAAGTCCTCGAGCACGGTAAATTCCCTCCTAAACATTCTGTCTTTAAGTTGAATCACTGGCTGATCTGAACTCACCTAGAGTTATGGTATTCAAGCGTGATTCGGTCTATGGAACATGGTCCGCAAGCTAAGGATGCATCCCGGCAAGTTCTTGCATGGCAAAGACTATGTGCGTGGTCATTATATGAGTATGGAACTGGGCGGTGGACTACTATCCTATTCCGAAGTCCTGTAGAGTTCAAGAGAAGCCTCTATAAGAATTACCAAGGTAGTGCTGGCTCAAAGATAATCGCGCACCCAATGTTCATCCACTCGTTTGTCCTTGAACATTCTTGTGTGTTTGCAGGCGAATTTCAACACCGCTTCTCCGATTTTTTGTACAGGCTAGTAGGGCTTAACAGATTCTAAACTTCTGAGATTACTTTTTAACACATAACAGGAAGAAGAAGGTCATGTCGTGCTTCCTGCGCACGAACACACCCGCCGAGCTCGTGAATTCCTCGCCGTATCAAGACGACTTGAACAGATAACCACCGATTACGATATCTTACGTGCAGCAATCGACCACATGGTTGCTCAATCCACGTGGTACGAAGAACGAGGAGAGAAGAATGCTTTCGCGTTAACATCACCGCCAGCCGGAACTTCTCCCATGACAATTCTTCCAAGCGAGAAGGCTCGATCACTGCTCCACAATAATTTGGACAATTTGAAGCAAGACATCGAGCTTGTTCGCTCCTATAATAGGCTCTATCGAGTGCGCAGCAAGATTGGGATCAACGAGTGCTTTGCTATGGTGAATCAAATCAATGCAGAGGTGAGACAGCTTGACTCCCGACTCCGTATGGATGCATCACAGGCTGACACACACCAGCAAAACAACCGCGCAGCATTAGAATCCGCATCCATTGCCAGTGCATCTAGAGCAGACAATCGAGCTCTGAATAGCATTCAATTCATGACCATGCTCTTCCTACCCGCCTCTCTCGTCTCTTCCATATTCGGGATGGGGTTCTTTAACACATCTGTGGAAGACGACGGCAGGACAACGTTCACTGCAAGTAATAAATGGTGGCTGTGGCTGGCAGTTAGTGTACCGGTAACATGCATTTGTTTTATTGCCATTGCGGTAGGGACGTTTTTGGCCAAACGGAAGGAGCAGAAGTCCAATTCTTTGACGAACGCCGAGTTAGCAAAGACAGAAGGGGCGATGGCAGTTGATAGGATTAATAGTTACAAAACGGCTTAAATACAGATCATGATTGTATACGCATGACGGAAGTAAGTATATATACACGCATATAGTTACGTTTCGTTCGTTAGATAATAGATACATATCCAAATTTCTTTGACTCTTTCATCATAGAACGTACAAGCTAGCACCGAAAAAATGAAACAAGAACTAGTAATTTATCGATTCTTGTATAATTACATTGAATTTAGATCTGGTCCACCAGAGATTGTCCCATGTGATTTTACTTCAACCTTTTGTTGTCAAGAGATAACTCGCTCTCTGAATTGCCACCTTCTCGCTGAACATATCCCATTCTTGTTAACACCTTCCAGTAACAATATCTTGAACTTGTTTTGTTCGTCGCTCCATCTCTACGCAGTATAGTAAGAGAGATGCAGTTGATGTGATAAGCGATGTGATGCATCTACATATATGGTCATATACAGCACAACCCTAAAGGCACAAACCCAGTTGCTTCATACCAAATTGGATCATTCCGTGTACATTATGTAACTTTACGTATATTAATAGACTCACGTATAAATGTTGCTACAGTAGCTGGAGATTTCTTGATCTCGGTAGTGCTGGAGTTTAAACCCAATAAAAGTCAAGTCATTGCAGTCCCATAATCACAATATAATAAACTAAAGTTCAAACTTCACTTCGTTTTTGTTTTTTAACACGTCCCTTAATTCTCCTCCCCTATCATCTGCAAACTCTACTGAGTCATAGAGCGGCCTCTTTGTATTTGTCCTTGTTTATGTAACGCAACAATCTCGTCCAGATACGTTTTCTAATTGAGGTCTTCGACCGCGAGGTATCTCTCATAGCTCTCGTAGGCTCTGCTGTAGTTTTCATGGCAGCCATGTGAACTACATTGCCTCCGTAAGTAGGTTCGGATGATTTCCTGGGCTTCTTTGGTGGAGGCAAATTGATGACTGGATGTTTAGAATTATCGGAATTGTACTTGGATGGTTGCACGCCATCTCGTGAAGGGACTGCTACCGGAAGTTCAGAAATAAAATCTCCAGGAGGAATGTATTTGGATTGACGAGATGATCACTTGCCTTTTTTGAGACTAGGAGGCCGTTTAAATTGACGAGATGATGGCGTGGCTTCTTCCATAGGAGACCTAATACTGCTCGAGGTAGAGATGTATCGTGAAACCGGATCAGAATTGTCTGTAGCTCTTCCCAATACACCCGCCGTAACTATATCTTTCGTATTCTCATCTTCCGCTCGAGATCGGTTGCTCTCCTTCGACGGGGTTACAAACGCAGATGCAGGTTCGCATCGGCAGCAGAAACCAGAGTCCTCGAACACCAGGCTGCCTGTTGAGATACTGATGCTATTTTGTCTGGGAATCGCCTCAGAAGTACGAATTTCTGATTCTGGTTTCATTGAACCTATATCTAGGTTGATGATTCCTTCTTCTTGTCTCTTTGCAAGCTTTCCGCCAGTTCCGAACACATTATGAAAAATGTACTCAGGAGTATAATTACTGACACGGCGACGGCGTGGTCTTACAAAGGACGCTTTCAAAACATTTGAGTTATCTAATCTAGGGCTGGTGTGCATTGCTTCTTAGTAATGTAAAGGTCATGAATGTTGATCAGGAGTTAAAACAGGGTTAGCTTTGTTTTAATGTGATGTCCTATGTCATGATTCACAGCAAAAGATGCCTTGCTAAGAGCCTTGCTAAGAGCCGCCCAAAAAGATATCTAGATTCTAATTGATTGGGCTCTGGTAGTGTTACACAACATATGCCAAGGATAGTAAGGGGTTGGTCTAATTTTAGCCACCACCACCAAGTGTAGTCTCTCGCCTGAAGATGCCTATACTCTTGGTTTTGGTATGAGGAATCCAGCTTGCTTATGAGCGCAGGTTCTACGGACACACCCAGTATGGACGGTCTGAACGAAGGAGTTGGATTGAACAACAATTCTGAGCCGTGTCAACCTGTTGATCTAGATCCAGCTGCTGTTAGTTTTAGCCTATATGAAGCTAATATAAAAATAGAACACTTAGGAAGAAGAGAACTCGACGAGAAGCCATGGAAATATGTAGGCTACAGAAGGTATACTGAGTTCCTTGCTTCCGATAATGATTTCTTAGTCTTCCGGCGATTCAATACCGTTAGCACTCGTGTTGCCCTCATGCTACAGCATCAAGTATCGATACTAGAAGCCAAACTAGATCTTTTAGATACGCAGTATAGCAGGAGAGATGCAGTTGATGTGAATAACGGGTCTTTTCGAGATGACGAAGAAGACCGACTCCAAGTTCTTGAGGAGCTGCGAGTGAAGCTCTTAGAATATAGTAAGCACATCACATATATAATATACAAAAACAGCAATGTATGGGAAGTCCAAGCTAACATCTAGTTGATGAATTCATGCTCCAGCAAGCGCAAATAAAGCAACAACCGAAATCATCACTAGACGACATCCAAAGCCTTCGCACATGGCACTCCAATCACTCGAACTGTGCAATCTCAGAAGAAGAACAATCGTACCTCCACTACCCCAAAGATCTCTTCTCTTTAGTGCCCAAGGAAAAATCGCCTTTACGACGCTTTCTCGAGCGGTCGAGAAATTTCCGCTCCTACCGGCTTTGGAGAAGTAAGAACGCACCTGAGCTCCCATTGCACGACGAGCACGTCATCTATGTTTCAGACAAGAAAATTGAACGCTTTGTCACCGCAGTTATTGTGATGCTGGGAATGATCATGTTAATTGCGCCAATGTGGATCTTACAAGCGCTAGATGGGAGGACGCTCCCAAAATTAGGCACCATTACGGCTTTTATTGTGACGTTCTTGATGCTGGTTTCGTATGCGACGTTGGCCAAGCCCTTTGAGACTTTGGCTGCTACTGCTGCGTAAGTTTTCATATCATTCAAGTGTTATTCGCCCCGAAAGTAACAGTAAATACAGATATGCAGCTGTATTGACGGTGTTCTTGCAATTTGGTGGGAGCTCTTCTGCGGTTGAAGCAACAACCACTTAGTCTTGGTCGAGTGAAGACTGAACATTGTCTCACAATCAGCATCTCTCAAGATCTATTTGTATTTGATAGCGATATACTCACCTGTCTTCGTACCCTAGGTACTAGACTGGAATGTATTCTCTACACGCGCAATGAGTTGCATATGCCAGTAGAAAGAGGGCAAATTACTGTTATTCGTTTTCGAAGCACCTTTGAGAAATGAATGAATTCGTATTCTTGGAACGGCAATCTCCTTCTACTTAGTTTTGTTCTGTTAGATTACTATGCAGTTGAGAATCTCGTAAAAGCAATAACCGAAAGTCAACGCACCTCCAAAGCTCCTATTTAAACCAAAGGGTAAATGCTGCCAACAGCGAGCGATAAACGGTGTAGATATCCTCTTAGAAGCTAGGATCATATCTAATTTCTTCCTAAATTTTCCCAACTCAGACAGACCAAAACGAGATCACACGCAAGCCAAATCCCAAATCAAACGAGCGTGAAAACACTTTCTGAGTTAGATGGCGAGATCACTGCCTGCAGCCTCTTTACCTTCTCTCTTTTCTGCATTTAGACAATATTCACTTCTATATATAAAGGCACCCTTAAAACATTCCATGTGCAAGACGGTATTTTTAAACGATGGCAGTGAAGTCCAGCAAAGCAAATACCCTTCTAACTTAATAGGAAGACCATCAGACATCATCGCGATAGTGAAAATTGGCAGATGTTGAAAACTAAGAACATATACATAAATAGCAAAATAAAATGGCGCTAAACGAAAATAAAGATACGAATGAATCCGAGAAGAAATGGTACTGATGCAGGAGCTGGAGGGCTTGGATGAGAACCGTTGCTGCCCTTCTTTTTTTCTTTTTCTTTGGACATGGCTAACTTTGCCAGGTCATAGTTTATTACAAACAGGTTCACTGTAACTGTTTTGGAGCCGAGCGAAAGTGGTTTAGCCAGCTGGATACAAAACGTTCTCCAGCTGTAATTAGTTGATTAACTTAGCCATGATCTATATGGACTTCCGGATCCGATATGTACGTTAAAACATCATGACCCGGGTATCCAGCCAAACGCCATCTAATGGTACATTCTCGAACTAACATAACCATGCCAATATATTGCTCCTTCCCTCAGCAAACGCCGGAACACCAAAATCAAGGCCACAATGCAAGTGGAAACTGCCATCTCAGTCGTAACATATCCTTAGGTCCATAGATAGTACTATACTCGTCAATAAAGGTCTCTGGCCCCTCCATCTCAGCTCCAGTATGGCCTTCGTAGATCATATCCCAGATTCCTCCATGGAGAACCACGTGTCTTCTGTTGCTGATTGCCCAGCTATAACTTGACTCGAACACCCCTGAGAAAGCACTGCAGCGAAGCAGTACCTCGTAATCGATAATGCCTTGCTGGTCCCAAGTCATATTCATCATCCGCCGATTCTCAATTTCAAACCCAGGCCGAGCAAGAAGATCTGCTTTCATTCCCCCAATTATTCCTTCTTTCTCCGTTTCGGCTCGAAATCGTGCTGAGTCCTCGGGGTTTCCTGATGCCAGATACATCGACTTGAGCCCGGATTTCTTGCCCCCTTCAAGGTAGTTTTTAGACTGCATATCGTAGCCTGGCCAGTTGACATTCATAGCATCCTGATCCGTCCGCAAATGTACCCCATAGAACTTTCCTCTTTGAATTCCAGGGTGACTAAGATCTAGATCCAAGTTATCTCTCTCTGAAAGAGAAAACAAAACCGCTCCTGCAATCCGCCGTATGTCCCATCGCGTTTGTATAAGACGCCCATAGG
>Ga0247734_1002539_pt1 | contig 11816 bp, 17 predicted proteins | sample UWRJL103311B2_FD_180933 | JGI IMG/M metagenome (GOLD analysis project Ga0247734, IMG submission 180933) | Plant litter microbial communities from Arlington Agricultural Research Station in Wisconsin, United States - UWRJ-L103-311B-2 | ecosystem: Environmental > Terrestrial > Plant litter >... | reverse complement strand
TGTATGCTGTACTGGTACTGGGTATTTTTGCTACAGACTGCGGGGTGCCCACTCTTGATGGTGCATTTATGCGGAACGCTTCAGACCTATCTCACTATCTTGATGCACTCAACACTAAAACAACCTCAATGATAACATACACCGGCTCCGAAGAGAATCGTGATTTCGTATGGCACATGCGATGCATATTTCAGAAAACCAAATCTTTTTATAGCTTTAATGACGCACCATCACCACCTTTCGAAAACCCTAGGTTAGATGGCGCCGACATGGGATTCATGAACCTCTTACCTTCTGTCCTTGGAAAGTGCAACGACAGCTTAGCCATATTACCGAAGCCCACAGAGGTCAATGCGGATGCCGAATATGTTGGAATCCAGCCATGGTCAGATTTGACATGGGCTCTTCACCAAATTGTTGACCATTCATATACCTTCAACTGATTGGTGCAAGAAATATAATTCTTTATTGTACGGTGTAATGACTTGTGACTTCTATATTTTAATCTGAAGAATCTCCGAAGAATTTTTAAATTTGACACTTCGGAAAGTTAAGAAGTGTTAAGGGGGTGTTCGTATTCGCTTGAACCGCTGGATGCGCAATTATCAAATCCTTCCAAACAAGTCGCAGTCAATTTGCATTTCAGCATACCCCTGCCTCGGACGTGAATTGTTCGGAATCTAATTACGTTGCGAGCCCGGGTTGTATTATAAATGATTGAAAATCAAAGACTATATAACCATACCCAGTTCATTCCAATGATCTGTTTTCAACGTCTCACCATTGCAACAAAATGACCTTGACAAAAACTTCCACCACTGCAGTTGGCACCACCGGTCTAGACGAATACTCGGTTGATCTTGAGGAAATGATCATAGAGTCTGATTTTGAGGAAAACACTGAGCAGCTAGCCAAATACTTGACTGGTCTTCCACTAGGTCTTGTTGTTCTAGGTCTCTGTTTAGCAGTCCTTCTAGTTGGGCTAGATAGCTCGATTTTATCTACTGCTATCCCGACAATTACGACCAAGTTCAACTCACTGGATGATGTTGGGTGGTATGGTAGTGCCTTCCTGATTTGCGTGTAAGTTTATTCTTCCAGATATTGAGTTGTTTCTCACGTTGGGTAGCTGTGCACTTCAGCCAGTCTCAGGGAAAATCTACCAGTACTTCTCGCTGAAATGGACCTTCTTGATGTTCCTTGCGATATTTGAACTTGGAAGTTTAATTTGTGCTACTGCAACTTCTTCAGGTAAAAACCTACCCCAGAATTGCAGATAGTGAACTAATTCGTCAAGTGATGCTTATAGTAGGACGGGCTGTTGCTGGAATGGGAGCGGCTGGTTTATTTTCAGGTGCCTTAGTGATCATAGCTCACTCAATAAAACCCAGACAGCGACCAAGTGAGTTCAATTACCACTCTGAGATATTCCAGCCCCAAATCACTTATTTGCTCTATCCTTTAGTTTATACGGGTATAGTGGCATCTATGTTTAGCATTTCCAACATAGTTGGCCCAATTCTTGGTGGCGCATTCACTCAAAGTGTGTCGTAAGTAATCATATCAACTGGACTTTCTATAAAGCTTGACACTTACTAAATCTACAGTTGGCGATGGTGTTTCTATAGTTTGTTAAATTTTCATATAGCGATCAACTATCTTCAACTCCTTCTTACCAGCCAAACCCACATCGAAGCATTTAAAACTTAGCCATACTAATCACTTGCATAGTTAATCTTCCACTTGGAGCACTTGTTGCTCTTATACTAGTAATATTCTTTCGACCTTCAAGCCGAGAAAGCGGTGCAATTCCGTTCCTCGAAAAGATAAAACTCCTTGATCTTCCAGGTCTTGCTCTTTTCATCCCAGCGGTGATCATGTTGCTCTTAGCCCTCCAGTGGGGAGGCAATACTTATCCTTGGAGATCCGCTACAATAATTGGGCTCATGGTTGGCTTCGGGGTTATGATGGTATTATTTGTATTTTGGCAATCGCACCAGAAAGATAATGCTAGTATTCCTTTTAGGATTTTCACTCAGAGAAGTGTTTATTCAGCTGTGGCTACTCTCTTCTTCGGTCTTGGGTCCGTGCAGTATGTTTGCCCAGCTGACTTACTATGACAAATTGCAGACTCGCAACTAACGGTTGTCAGGTTGCTGGGATATTATTTGCCCATGTGGTTTCAAGTTATCAAAGACTCATCACCAGTAAACAGCGGAGTACGAATGCTCCCCATGATCTTGGGGAATGTCCTTATAAGTGTTATTTCAGGTGGCCTAGGTAAGAAACTTCCTCTAAATTATAAATGTGGTCAGAGTATACCGGAGGTGTCTATTGTGTTAGCCACTTTCAAAATTGCTTCTTTCAACAGGAATCTGTCATCCTCAAAGTCAAATATTAGGGCTCTATATCTGAGACATATTTTGATTTTGAGATTATCATAATCTGACATCTCAAAACTTCTGCGTATTGGCATCATCAAATAATCCCTCTCCACTCTTGGGAACCTCTCAGACAAAGGAGAACAGCGCTAGATGTCTGACTCGGATAAAGGCTAACTGATCTAGTCACCAAGTATGGTTACTTCAATCCATGGATATGGGTTGGTACTGCGTTTGTAGCGATTAGCAGTGGTGTTTTTATAACTTTTGATATTCAAACCACCACTCGGATGATCAATGGAATTCAGATTTTGGCTGGAATAGGGGCATCTTCGGTCATTCAGATGGTAAGTCAGGTCTTCAATGCAAAGATTCAAGTACTAATCAGAATTTCAGCCCACTATCGCGCTTATGGTTATTCTCCCCGAAGTCGACATTCCTATTGGAACTTCTATTGCTGTGTTCTTTCAATTTTTAGGGGGTGCAATTTTCCTCGCTATCAGTCAAAGTATCTTTGTTACGCGCCTCATATCTGCTCTACACACTTATGCACCAAATCTCAATGCTATAAATGTTGTTACTGCTGGTGCGACGGGTCTAAAAACCATTGTTGAGATGGAAGATGCTGGAGAAGAAGGTCTAAGGCAAGGAAAACTGGCTTACAACGAGGCAATTACCAGCACGTTCTATCTTATGGCTGCCGGAGCAGCTGTTGCATTCCTGTGCGGTTTGGGAATTCAGTGGGGTGGGCCTGTGGCGAAGAAGGATGAGATGGAGGAGGAGGGTTAAGTGAGTTCTAAGAGGTGATAGTCTACTAGCTTACCCTTAGCCTTAATTTGAAAAAGAGTGTGTAGATACAAGTCGGAAGAAGTTGTTTAATTTCTTGTATTAATGGATCTGGGTACTAATATATCATTCTAATCTTTCATATATTCTAAATATAAGAGTTTATATATATATTCCCTATCACTAAATTCAAAGTGCCTGTGCATGTTGGGCTTCATGTTTTGACTCTTCCACCCTTTTCACCATTCCAAAACATGTTATCCTCAACCACATCCGCCACTTTAGTTAGCTTTCTTGACTGATATAAATCTCTCTTTATATCTATAGATTTATCATGCAAACATTTGACTATATATATATATATATAGCTTTCTTTGCCCCTTCCCGTGGCGATACAGGAGAGACCCTGACTACGTTCGTTTTTCGATCATTCCACATTGCAGCCTAAAAATGGTAATTTTATCTTGGTCCGAGAACTATATTCTTTATAGTTCTGAAACACTGAAAATAGTTGGAGAAGAGTCGGAGAAGCAAATATTACTTTGATTCTTACTACTTAATAGCTTCTCAGCTTTGCCCGCTGGTTACTTTGCGGCACTCAATCTCACGATTCCGCAACTACAAACGGATCAGCGAATCTGATGTATCCCAAGCCAATACGTTTAATCAGACAACAAGGGCCCAACATTATCACCACAGCAAAGACCGCACGTGTTTGGTGTCGAATTTTCGGGGCAACGATCACGTCTCTTTTCCTCGATTGTCATACCTCGACGGCTCCATGGGATGAATTTTCGTCGGGCGTAACAAAAGTGTCGCTCGGAGCCCATAAAATCCTTGATCACAACATAGAGTAGTTGAGTTGGTGTTCGGATGGTCAAAGGGGGATCGTAGCAGTATAGAGCTTTGACTGGTGTGTAGTATGACTTTCGAACTTTGTAGAATCGGGGATGAGTGATGGCGAAGGCGACTGAGGTACAAGGGAAGGGCTCCAGCAACTGGAAGATGACCCGTATCGCCTTATCAGGAATTCTACTAAGCTCTAAAATGTGGTTAGATCGTGGAAGGTATTGTTTTAGTGAGAGCCTCACTTGCAAAACCCTTCTCCAACGCCCTAGACTCCCTCCTACCCTTGGGTTTCTCCTCTCTTCTATTCTTTGGCTCCCCCTTGGAAATTTGGTCATTACCATAGCTACCCTGAAGAACAGTCTGGCTATTGAGAGCCATAGTTCTAGTCTGGGGAGGCTTTCGTATGTCCATGTTCTTTGTTGTGGTTTTGTTATTGACGTGTCCGAGGAAAACTAGGGTATCCATTGTTGTAATTCAGATACTTTCTCTGTATAGAGATTGTTAGCGTCGCTTGTAGGTTCTTGGCACTGGGTGAATAAAACTTGTATGTGCAACCTTGTTACCTAAAGTGTCAGACACACAATAATAAAATAACCCCAAAAGTTAACGTGCTGTTATTGTGACAAATATCAAGTACTAAGGTAAACAATGTGTATAAAATCAACAATCGTTTAGAATGTATCCTTGCTGTTTATGCTCTGGAATTAGCAAAGTGTTTCAATTTTTGAATTTAAGAAGACGACCCGAGGTGCTGAAAACCAAGTAGTTTTTAGAAAAGAAACAGAAAATTGCAACCCGTGAAAACTTTAGAGGATAACGCTAATGGATGTTATCTTTTAATTTTACTTCTTGGTTAAAATCTATCTATACCGATTGAAATCCACAGAACTTTTAGAACAAATTTAGATAAGACGGTAATATTAAAATTATTTAGAAAACCAATATACAAAGCCAAACTTCTTTTTTAGCCAATACTTACGTCATTATTCTACTTTTGTTAAAACCAGATTTCGTTAACAATAGGGGTTCGTTTAAAAAGTGGGCCCATTGCGTTGACCAACATTCCTCTGGTTCATATGGTCACCTAAATCGGAATATTTTATAGGCAAACAGTATAATTAAACTTCCACTTTTACTTTTATTTATACATACAATCTCCCTCACGCTCTCGCCATCATTCCAATTACTCAATTGCAAGCATGGAAAGTTTCCAGACGGCGCAAGACTACATTTTCTCACCTCCCGCAAGCCTTACACCTTCAGATACAGACATAGAAAACTATAATCATAACAGTGATCTACATTTGATCTCAAAAGAATGAGAAGAGGAATACTTCCTGCCCAAACTATTGCTCCATTGAAACGTACATCATCTTCATCAGCCTTCCAAAATATACACAGGCTAACTAATACTCAGTTAAAGAACTTATGCCCTCAATCGAGAGACTAAGATCTAATTTCCATCCTGCCTATCAATCTTATCCCTATGTTTTCTCTCAGACAGATCGGATCACAGTACTCTTTTCCTACCTCATCAAGGAGATTTCCAGCCACCTAAACATAACCGATAGTGTCTGTCTACATCTTGCACACTCTTCGCTTTATACCCACACTTCTCCATCCATTGTCCAGTTTCCAGCCTATACCCCTCACTTCCCGGCCCATCATATACATATCTGTGGACGGGATTAAGACGAAGGTGAAGAGTGCCGGCTTACCACTTCATTGGCGGATTAGGGATTTCATGAAAGGAATTGGATATTTCTACTTTTATGAGGCTAGAAGATTCGTGCATTGTAAAATGGGGTGGCTGAGGGAGGGCTATACCTGTCCGGGTGTTTCGGAGGGGAGAAGAGCTAGAGACTTGGAGTTTACTGGAGAATATCAGTTGCAGAGGGTGGATCTGGTGGAGTCCATCGTTGACACTAGTAGTATATGATTGGGTTTGAAAAGAAATATGAGGAAAGCGTAGGATATAGCTATGGAAATTGGCTGGCTGAGTGGTCCTGTTGGGAGTGTTAAATTGTTTTCTGGAACATTTGCTTGCATGAGATTCCACGAGAATGTATTTACGTGAATCGGAAACATCTGCATGTCAAATTAAAAGTTATTTCATTTCAAGTCGCTTTATAAAAGACCGCTAATGTCAAATCTCAATTTTATGCTGCTTTGGAAAGTATCAGAGGCATGAATCACATAGGATATCAAACTATGATAGCTCATCTTAGGATCATTAATTCAAGGCAAAGTTGGCTAAAACTGTTACATGTATGGAGCAAAGTACTATATTTAGGCTTGAACTAAACACTCAGCGACTTTTACAAGGACTCTAACACACTTCCATCGTAACGTGCATGAATTTTGCACTCCCTCTGTCTCAAGCATACAAAATTACAAGTGACTGATCTTCATAGCCCCCTCTTGTCTAGCCTAATATTTAAGCTCTTCTATAGACCAACTCGATATATCAAAACGTACACGGTAAAATTGTTCAGCTTACATCAGCGAACTTCAGACTCATCTCATTCTTACTTTGACCAGGATCGTGGGACAAGCTTCCAGTAGGCGGAGCAGCTATTTCATATTATCAAACCTTTCTATCAAACATGTAAGATAATATGCTTTCGGTATTACAAAAGAGATTGATAGCAGCTCTTTAATCATGATTTCAGTTTATATCACAAATTATGCGGGCCCAATCCTCTTGCTGATCTCACTCTTGACCAAATTAGTATCCCCTTCATATAGTCAGTTCAGTTTTATTCGTATAGATACATTGATAAGTTACAAGTCCACTTCTGGGGATCTGAAAAACTTACAGTAAAGCTTAACATTCACATACTGCAAACCATCAAATCCGCCATCTCCCTCCTTGATTTTGAAAACAAACATTCGTGGCGCATATATTGGCTTGGGATCTCCTTTTAAATAGTATGCAACCATCCATTCAGTGTGCACAGTACAGTCAAAGTCACCATTATCGTCGCTATCATCAACAATTTGAAAAGTAAGTGCCTCTAAGCCAACTCTGTCAAAGGGCGAAAACAGCTTAAGCATCCATGTCTTGATGTCTTTTGCTCCGAAATATGTGACGTTTGTGGTATCAAAGAAAACGCAATCAAGAGAGTACCATTTGGTGTCTGGATAATTGAGCGTGAGATCGGATGTGATTTCCTTTGCATATGCTTCAATGAATCGAAGAGCTCGATGTTCTCGAGTATGGGAGTCAAACCCCCCTTTGTAACGGAAAACAGTCGGTGCCATTGAGCTAGAGTTATAATATGTGCTTCATATACAATCAGTGCAAAGAAAAGGCGGATTGCGTGGAATATATATAGTTGAGCTCCTCACTCGCAAAACGCCGAAAGTGGAAAACTCTTAAACCATTCCAATAATCCCTCGTCCCGAATTTTAGATTAGTTATTAATTCCTCTAACCCCACAGAGTCAAATTTCCCTACCATTTGACTCAACTATTGCATGCTGCAATTTGATCATTCCAGTGCTTTTCGGCCGAGTCGGGTGTCAACCTTGGCACCCGAAAAATGGACATGATATCACTAATCATTTGGGGTGATATTCACGCAGCAACACAACATAGTCATTTGAGCTCCAACATTTGATTTTATTAGTTGTTCAACCTCGGTAATATTTTACAGCTTTGTGTTACATTAGAGACATTTCGATATGACGCGTTCTTTGATGCCACCAACCCCCTAGGAAGCTGACCAGAGACACCAAAATAATAAACACCAATAATAATCATAAGGAAATTCAACTACCACCTCGGCTAAGAATGGTGATATCAGGTTATAAAACATAAGCCGATTTTGATTCACTTCCTTTCCAACTATTTCAAGCCATATTGCTCTTCATCATTATCTCAATCCCAATCCCGATCACTATCCCTATCTCAAACCTAATTCAAATCATTAAATCACAAACCCAACCCAAATCAAGTCCCAACAGCAGCTAAATCATAATCACAATCATAAATAATGACACGGCCTGATCTCTTCTACGAGCCCGCCAAAGGCGAGCGTTCCGGTCTTCCTCATGACCCTTTTAAGTCCTTTGTAATCCCCCGTCCCATCGGTTGGATTAGCACCACCAGCAAAACCGGACAAGATAATCTCGCTCCCTTCAGCCAATTCACCAATGTGTCTTTTGATCCACCAACTATTCTATTTATTGGCCATCAATCTGTGTATAAGAGGCAGAGCAAGGATTCCGTGATTAATGCGAGAGATACTGGGGAGTTTGTTTGGAATATGGCTACGTATGTTGCAAACCCTAATCGGGGTATTGTGAAGAATTGGGATGCTGATTATTTGACAGATACGACACCAGAGAAGCCATAAACGCTTCGGCTCTTGAGAGCTGGGACGATGAGTTCCCGATCGCAGGTGTCACCAAAGCTACCAGCAGAGTCGTAAAGCCACCTAGAGTCGCTGAGTCTCCTGTGCAATTCGAATGCAAGGTCCATTCAGTGATTCGAATTCATGGAAACTCACTTGTAGGACACTCCGATATTGTTATTGGGAGAGTTGTAGCTATTCACGTAAAAGGAGAGTATATTACTCCAGACGGGGTAAGTGCTTGCTTATTTCTATGCAAATTACATATTAATAATATTGTCGAAAATTAGCTTTTCGATGTCTTGAAGGCAGCTCCACTAGCTCGACTTGGATATCATCAATACAGCGCCGTCAACAGTGTCTTCGACATGCAGATGCCGATCATGGAAGATGATCATGTTAGTGGTAACATACTCGGAGGTGAACTTAGTAGCAACGAGGAAATTGCTAAAGGAAAGTCCACGGCTGAGAAGGGAAATGATGAGAAATAGAACTTAGAAAATGAAATATCTCGGAGTTCGGCGCTGGAGGTGACTAACTAGATTTGAAATTATTGATTTTCTAATTACATCCTCTTAGGCTACTCGAAATTATTATAATATCGCAAATACAATCTTACACTTTGATTCATTTAGCCGCTGGTTTAAGTCAGCATTTTGTCTTTTAGAACTCATGGTTATTTCTATGATATTCAAAATTAAACTCAACTTGCCAGAAATAATGCAACAGATGGATATACATCTACCAAGGCAAAGACCCCTCTTTACTAGAATACGTCCCCGATACCCCATCCACTCCAGCCGTCGCGAATTTCACCGCTTCAATCGACGCATCTTCCACAGTGCCCGCATTCTCTAAATAGGTTCCCGTGGCATTACCATCCTTTCCTCCCTTCACAAATCCCCCAAAAGAAGTTTTCGTAAAACCCGGCGCACAAGAATTGACTTTCCAGCCCTTGGCTCCAAATTTGGTGGCGTAGTGTAGCATGATCATATTCAACGCACTCTTGCTGCTTCGATAAATCGGAAAGTTGCTGTGACTTGCCGGATCTGCTCTTGTAGTCAAGGAACCCATTCTTGATGATATAAAAATGAGTCTTGGTGGTAAGGCTGTTGAATTTTCAAGTAGAGGAACGAAAGCCTCCGTGCAAGCGGCGGCGCCAAAAACATTAACTGCAAACGTCTTCTCGAACAACTCCCTTGAGACAAATGGTGTGACTGGATTTTCTATCAAGATTCCAGCATTGTTGATTAGGACATCTATCCGTCCGAATTGTTCGGAGATGGTGTTTGCGGCGGAAACTATGGAGGTGTCGGAAGATACATCTATCGTGACGGTTGAGATAGATCTGGAGGAATCTTCTTCGAGGAGATTATTTACTGCCGCTTTACCATTTTCTGCGTTCCGGCTTCCAAGGATGATATGATAGTCTTTTAGGTTTGACAAAGCTGTACCAATTTCTAAGCCTATTCCCTGGTTTCCGCCAGTAATTAATACAACTGCCGTCGCTGCAGGAAGATTTCTGGAAGCCATGTTAAAATTGCCTGGTGGTGTCTCGGGTGACAGTGTTATAAACAGGAGTAATAATAGTAATCATAAGACTTATTGTAATATATATGTGGCGTGAACTGAACTGTCGGCTTTATCAGACCGGTCGGAAGCAGATAGCCGCCAAAATTTATTATAAATTAACATTTCCTACAGTTGTAAGATAACTAGTGTGAAAAATGGAATTATATAAAACCTTAAAAAGCACATTTTTTTTTCAATTATATAATAATTATCACGTATATAGATTTGCCGAAGCCGAATCTATTCCGACGGAATCTGCCTGTACTGTTCCCATCGTCGAGTCTGCCCATATTCCGCCTGACTATGACTCCTCCTTGGGAAACTTGTTTTCCTTTTACGTCAACTTCTTTAGGGGGTCCGTGGAGGGTTTACCCCTTTAAGTTAAATTCGCGATTTTTCGAAATTCGGTGAAATCACGTTTTTTGCACTAGTTATGCATACGGCTGTAGTGGTGTTTGCCCCTGAATTAAGCGATTCTTTTCTGATTGGGGGGTTTTATAGAGAGGGAGGTCAGGTTAACTAAAAGAGGTAGGATCCCTCTCTTGTCAGTAATAATATATAACTTACTCAAGTTTCGCATGGTAGAGAGGAACGATAGTACGACTTTATTATTGAATAGGACACTCGTCACGCGTACTCTTTGTAGTGTCGCAAAGTGTTCGATTCAGTCGAATTATACTGTATGATTCCAGTAAGCCCAAGGTAATTTTTTTTAGGAAAAATTATTCATTTAAGGTTTAGGTGGTCGATAGGATTAAAGGTAAAAAGAAATTGGCCTGAATGAATGAGAAAGTCAAAGCATTCTTCGGTCCAACAGAGTAATCATGATTGACAAGTGCCAAATTGTGGTTGGCAGCCATTATAACCGTCACAGTGCTCACTAGTAGAACCGCACCAGCCATGATGCGAGCAGCAATTTCCATAAGCAGAGTTTTGACAAGTAATTCCACTCCCACATTGGCCATTTTTGCTCACAATACCTTCTCCAGCCTCCAAGCAGATACCGGAGCTTTGCTGACAGCCATGACTGGGAGAACAGTAGAGAGGCGAGGAACCACAATAACCCGATGAAGAGCAGCATTTGCCAAATGCAGATCCGGTGCAGGTGAAACCATTGCCGCAGTTCCCATTAATGCTGGTATGTATTCCGACTACGTTATCAATTGTACAAGTTCCGTAGGTAAGTTGGCAGCCGGCACTTGAAGAGCAATGGCCTTGAGTAGTTCCACAGAATCCATGCACAGAACAGCAATTTCCAAACTTGGATCCAAAGCAGGTTTGCCCATTTGAGCAACTACCACTGGTGCTAGTTGCCAGAGGAGCATCTCCACTACACCCCCATGTTAGAAATGTGTATCATTCATTATAAACATCTATATTATCTCACCTTCCAGCCCCGGAGTCAAAGTCGATGCTCCAAATTGCAGTTCCACCAAGACAATGCTCATCTCCCCATTTTTCTTTCATAATTATGGTTTCCTGATCATCGTAACCTATCCACTGATCTTCCCAAGAAATTTGTTTGATCATAAGATCCGGGAGTAGTTTTGGAGTAGCGACTTTATTATTCACAAGCTGAGTAATCTCCCTCAGACTGAGAAGCCCAGATGAGCCAGTACAAGGGCCTGGCTTGCTACCACTGGTATAAGGACATCCTATATCTCGACACCTTTCATCAGATAATGTAAATCCACGGCCATAGTAAGCAATTCCGAGGTTGATTTTGAATGGTGGGACTCCATCGTACCAAAGTGGTAACATACATGAGTCTATATCGGTGATCGCAGTTTGTGCGCGCACGTTAGCACCGAGATATGGCGCTTCCCATGGGCCATGAAGATCGTACGTCCTAGTTGTAATGTGTTATTAGC
>Ga0247734_1002538_pt1 | contig 11820 bp, 10 predicted proteins | sample UWRJL103311B2_FD_180933 | JGI IMG/M metagenome (GOLD analysis project Ga0247734, IMG submission 180933) | Plant litter microbial communities from Arlington Agricultural Research Station in Wisconsin, United States - UWRJ-L103-311B-2 | ecosystem: Environmental > Terrestrial > Plant litter >... | reverse complement strand
CCATTTGGCAAGAACATCGGGATCGCTGGCGACAACATCTCGCCGCAAAACCTGGCCCTCGACATCGACCACGCAGATATGCGTCGTCTTGTCACTCACGTCCAATCCTGCATAAATTGACATCGGTCACTCTCCTGCATTGAAGCGCCAAGGCGACTTCGTACCATGCGCGAGGGTGGCTAAATCAATTACGCGGTGTCCCAGTAGTGACGGTCGGCACCGCCGAGCAGATCGCGTCCTCATCAGCCACTACGGGCTATCGCCGGGTCGTCGGCAATCAACAGGATGACGTGGTTCTGTTCAAGCCGGGCGCCGGCAATCCGGAACTGGCACTGACCTATGCCAGCTATGGCGCCTGGCAGCGGATCGCTGACAACGGCACCGAACTCAAGATCGACACGTCATTCTTCACGTATGGGGTCGAGACGACGCCCAGCGAAATGCCCAAGACGGGCTCGGCGACGTACCAGACCAAGATCGACGGGCAGTTCGCCGACACGAGGGGCGTGTTCGCGCTTGCAGGCGATAGCCATTTCGACGCGAATTTCGCGAGCGGGGCGGTGAATTTCACCATGAATCCGGTAGGCCGTAATGTGGCCGACGGAAGTTACGCGAATTTCGGCCAGCTGGTGCTGACAGGCAGTATCAAAACCCCCGACCAGGCCTACAAGGGGAACGAGTTTTCCGCCGAGACGGGTTCTGCCGGCGCCTATGCGGCCCAGATGCAGGGCGCGTTCTATGGCCCCGGTGCTGCGGAATTGGGAGGAACGTTCCTCATGAATGAGCGAGGCGGCGGGCAGGGGCGTGGCTCCGGCGCGGTCGTCGGGAAAAAGAACTGAGGCACCATGCTGATGGAATAGCGGGCGGGTCGGGATCGATGTCGTCGCCGGTCACGAAAACGATTTCGGCCCAGCCATGATCTAGGATGGCGACTTCTGGCTCGGTATCGCCGCTAATGGTATTTTCGACGGCCCCAGAGGTTCGCCTGGATCGACGATGATGACCAGACCTAGCTCGCCGACTTCGCAGCCAGCTTCATGCAGGCGGTCGCGACATAGCACCAGCCGCCGCTGCAGCCACTGGCTTAGGTATGCCGCCAAGGCACATCAACGAAAGCTCTTGTCTTGCTCCATGCGAGCTGGTGCGATCGTAGCATGCGTCATCAGGTGCACATCTGCGCCCCGCACCATAGGCGACGGCCCATTTCGCCCAGGGTATTTCGCCCGCCTGGATCGTCGGCATCGTTCCAGCACCTGAAGTAGACAGGATGGCCAACCTCCGAGAGGTGGACATCGCCTGGCGCCTAGACGCATGTCCATCGGCGACATCGTGGAGACCAACGGGCATTTTCCGCTGCCTCGCCGAACACCGCCCGGCAATCCGCTTCACCGTATTCGTCCGTCACGCGCCCCGTGCGATCGGGCCCCCGGCGTTCACTTCGCTTTCGCTGAGGCATCGCTTCGAGAAAGCCTTGTGGCTCGGGTCTCGTCAGGCTGCGAAGTCGCTTGCATGAACAGTGTCGACATCCTCGATATGCTGATCGCCATGCCCACGGTGAGCGGCACGCCCAATGCGCAGTTGATCGACTGGGTCGATGAGCATTTGCGAGCCTTGGGCGCGCGCACCCGACGGGTGGCGGGGCCTAACGAAGGCACCTGGAACTTGTGGGCTACGCTGGGCCCTGAGCACGCGCGCGGCATCCTGTTGTCCGGGCACAGCGACGTGGTTCCGGTTACCGGACAGGAATGGACCACGCCGCCGTTCGAGCTGACCGCGCGCGGCCACAGGCTGCACGGCCGCGGCACGGCGGACATGAAAGGCTTCCTCGCGTGCGCCCTCGCCGCGTTCGAGCGCGCCGCGCGATCGCTGGAAACACTGCAGGCGCCACTGCATCTGGCGATCAGCTGCGAGGAGGAGGTCGGCTGTGTGGGCGTGCGCACATTGCTACCGCAGGTCGCGGCGCTTCCCGTGCAGTCGCTGCTGTGCATCATCGGCGAACCGACCTCGATGCGCCTGGCGACCGGGCACAAGGGCAAGATCGCCGCGCGCGCGACATGCCATGGCCGCGCTGCCCATTCCGCGTTGCCCACCCAAGGCCTCAACGCGATCTTCCTCGCCACCGATTTCGTGGCCGCCCTGCGTGAGGAACAGCAGCGGATCGAGCGGGCAGGATGCCACGACGCGGCCTTCGAAGTGCCGTTCTCCACCTTGCACGTCGGCACGATCACCGGCGGCGCAGCGCTCAACATCGTCCCTGAAAAGTGCACGATCGAGTTCGAACTGCGCTCTATCCCCGGCGAGGATACGCAGGCGATCTTCGCCCGGCTGGCTGACGCCGCGCGGATCGTCACGGAGCGCCATGCCGAAGCGTTTCCCGAAGCGCGCATCGCCATCGAGGTGGTCAATTCCTACCCCGCGCTCGACAGCCGCGACGACGAGTGGCTGCAGTTCATGGCCTCGCTCACCGGCACCAACGAGGCGGTCAAGGTCGCCTTCGGCACCGAGGGCGGGCTATTCGACGAAACGCTGGACTGCGCCGTCGTCATCTGCGGACCGGGATCGATGGATCAGGGCCACAAGCCGGACGAATTCGTGACGCTCGACCAGCTCCAGCGCTGCGATGCGATCTTGGACCAGGTGATCGCGCGTCTACGCAGGCCTTTCGTGGACTGAAACGGGTTCGCGGATCTGCGCAAGACATGCGCCAGATACGCGCTCCTACCAGTTCATCATGCCCGGAATCGAATGGGTAGAGACCGATTTGCGGCAATGCTCTTCGAACGCCTCCACCGCCCGAGTCTTGCGGATGTTGCCGGCTGTGACCATCCCCAGTTTCATCGGCGGAAAATCGTCGTCGAGATACAGGTAGGCCAGTTCACCGCCGTTGAGCGCAGTCAGGCTCTTGGGCCTCGCGGTCAGCAGTGAGAAGCCGAGCCCGCTGGCGACTAGGCTGCGCACCGTCTCGGGCTGGGCACTGCGCGCCACGATCCGGGGCGTGATGCCGACCTTGGTGAACAACGACAGGAAATATTCGCGGCTGACCGGCAGATCGAGAAGCACGAAAGGCTGCTCGGCCAGATCCTTGAGCTTGAGGCTGCCGCTGCGGGCGAGGCCATGGCGCGCGGGCATCAGGACATAAGTCGGCAGCAGGGCGAGCTGCTCGAACTTCAGGTCGATGTCTCGTTGTTCGTAAGTCAGCGCGATGTCGAGTTCGGCGCTGCGGACTTTGGCCACCAGTTCGGCTTCGTCGTCCTCGAACATTTCGATTGCTACCTTGGGGTGCAGGTCGGCGAAGTTGACGCACAAGTCCGGCAGGATGAGCGGCGCGAAGGTACGGAATGCGCCCACCCTCAACGGCCCCGCGACGGTCGTGGTGATCTCGCCCGCGAGGTCGTGCAGCGATTCCGCCTGGTGCAGCAGATTCCGCGCGGCAACCAGCAGCCGCTGTCCTGCGGGCGTCAGAGAAAGGCCTTGCGCGTGGTGGCGGTAAAATAGCTGGACCCCGAACTCGGCCTCCAGCTGCGAGATGGCCGAGGAGATCGACGGCTGCGATATATGCACCCGTTCCGAGGCGACGGTGATGCTGTTCGCTTCCCCCGCCGCCACGAAATATGTCAGCTGCTTCAGTGTAAAACGCATCGGGGCGGCATCCGGGAAACTGCGAAGGACTTGCCAACTAGCGCAAGCACCGCCGTTTTGCACCGATGTTCGAGGCCGTTTACCCTTACGGGTCGCCGGGAACGCCGTAGGACGGGGCGCGGGTGGGATCGATGCCGCGTGCGACATAATCGTTCATCTGCGGCGCCCACAGTGTCCACAAGTCGTGCAGCGCCGCGATCGGGCTGTCGCTCCAGTCGACCCGCAGATCCACCAGCGGCCAGTCCTCGGCATCGACGATCAGCATTCCGGCGGAGTGGATCGAACCCTCCTCGCCGCCCAGCGCCAGCGCCGCGTCGAGAGCCGCCAGCAGGCGTTCACCCAGGTGGTCGCCGGGACGCTCGGCAAAGGCGGCGGTCATCGCGGCGGGAATTGCCGCATCGCGCAACATGTTGCCCGCCGCGACGGCGTCGGTGGCGAGATGGTGGCCGTTGCGGCCCAACGCGCGTTCGCCGCTGAACGCGGCGGAGCGGCCCTGTGCATCCACCACGGTCAGCTGCCGGTACTCGGCGGTGGCGCTGGCCCTTTCACAAAGCGCCGCAACGACCTCGTCCGCAGACAGGCCCTGCGCCAGCAGGTCGAGCCCGGCCGGGCCGAGGCGCGGATCGGTGATGTTCTGCGACGCTACCGCGCCGATCCCTGCGCGGGCATGGGCGCAGCGTGCAGCCACGGCGGGGCTGGACGAGCTGACCGCCATGCCGAACATGCCGGTGCGCGCACAGCGCGCCGCGATCGAGAATGTCATTCCGGGATCACCGCAGTGGCTTCGATCTCGACCAGCCATTCGGGGCGCGCCAGCGCGCTGACCACGAGGCCGGTGGAAACCGGGAACACGCCCTTGAGCCAAAGGCCCATCTCGCGATAGACGTCCTCGCGGTAGCGCACGTCGATCAGGTAGACGACGACGCGGCAGATGTGGGACATGTTGCCGCCGGATTCCTCCATCAGCATCTTGATGTTTTCCATCGCCTTGCGCGTCTGGAGCGTCGCGTCGCCGACGTGTAGGCTCTCGCGCGTGTCGAGGTCCTGGGAAATCTGGCCGCGCACGAAGACGGTACGGCCCGAAGCGACGACCGCTTGGCACAAGTCGTTGTCGAGCTTCTGCTCGGGGTAGGTCTCGGCGGTGTTGAACGGGCGGATGCGGGTGTGAACGGGCATGATGGCTCCTTGAATGTCCTGAATCGAGGTCAGGCGTGGGTGACGGTTGCGCGCGCGGCGATGTGCTCGGCGTGACGGGCGGCATCTTGCCACGCCCCCCAGATGAAGGCCGAGCCCCGGCAGGTCAGCCAGGGCAGTCCCAGGAAATAGAGCCCCGGAATCGCCGAAACGCCGTCGACGTGCAGCGGCGCGCCCCGATCGTCGAGCGCGTTCACGTCCAGCCACCCGAAATCGAAGGCAAAGCCTGTCGCCCAGACCACCGAGGTGATCCCGGCGGCGGCCAGGTTCAGTTCGAGAACCGGGTAGATCATGCATTCCGGGTCGGTGCCGATCGCATGGGCTTCGGGCTCCTCGGGGAAGTCCAGGCCTTCGCGCGCGATATAGGCGTCGGCCTGCTCAAGTACCGAGAGATAGTCGGCATCGCCGCGGCGGACGTTGTCGGCAAGGTCGGGCGCGAACCGCACCGTGCCATCCTCGCAGCCCAGCGTGTGCCCCACCAGGATCATCCCGCGCTCGGCAAGGTCACGGAAATCGACGGTGTGGCCACCGCGCGCGCCGCTCACGGCGATCGTGACGTGTTCGGCGCCGGGGGTGACTTCGGTCGCGGTCCAGTGGCCGAGCGCTCCCAACCACCAGCAGAAATCCTTGCCGCGGTAGCTGCGCGGCGGACGGTTGTGCGGGCCGACCGACAAGTAGACCTGCCGACCATCACGGGCGAGTTCGTCGGCTATCTGCACGCCCGACGAGCCGGCACCGATCACCAGCACCGCCCCTGCAGGAAGCTGGCCCGGATTGCGGTAGTCGTTGGAATGGATCTGCTCGACGCCCTCGGCGATCCCCTGCGCGATCGCCGGAATGCTGGGGCGCTGGAACGGGCCGGTAGCGACGACGACCTGGGCAGCCTCGATCGTCTCGTCCGCCGTCAGGGCCAGGAAGCGGCCGCTCTGCGCGTCGCGGGACAAGGTCTTCACCTCCACGCCGGTGCGGATCGGCGCATCGATCTGGCCGGCGAAATCCTCGAAGTACTGCGCGACCTGCTCCTTGGTCGCGAAGGCATCGGCGTCGATGGTGAACGCGCGGTCGGGGAAGCGATCGTGCCAGGCCGGGCCGTTGGCGACCAGGCTGTCCCAGCGGCGGCTGCGCCAGCTTTCGGCAATGCGGCTACGTTCGACCACGAGGTGGTCGAGACCGTGCTTGCGCAAGTGTGCGCTCATCGCGAGTCCCGCCTGACCGCCACCGATCACAAGCGTGTCGACCTTCGTGCTTGTCATAAATACCCCTGTGTCGTGCGGCAGCCCGCACCCGTTTTTCATTCGATGTGTCGGTCCCTGCATCGGAGAACAGCGGCGCCTGAAAAATAACGATTATGCGGGGACCTGCTTTGGTTTTTCCGATGGGGACCGGGCGGCCGCACGACTTACGCGGGCACGGCGATGCGAACCGGCCATGCCCGTCCCGCGTGGAGGAGGGAGGATCACGCGGAGACGGGCATGGCCGGCGGACCGCCCCCGAAAAGGCGGCCTTTGGCGGTTAACGTGGGCAGCGCGTCAGACCGGAATGGCCTCGTCGGCCAAGATGCGCGCGTTGATCGCGTCGATGGTCGCTTGCGTCTCGGTGCGGGTGATCCGCTGGCGCAGGCGACGGTCGAGCGTGGTGAGGATGCCGAAGAACGACGAGCGGCAGTGCTCCAGCATCTGGTCGGCCTCGGTCTCGCTGATGCCCAGACGGTCGCGCAGGAAGGTGTTGAAACCTGCGCGTGCCGCCGGAATATCCAGTACGATCGAGGGCTGGGTATCCCAGTCGATCAGCCGGTAGCGCGCGATGGCCGAGCGTGTCTCCAGCGGGGCTTCCAGGCGAATGTCGCGCGAGGAGGCTCCCACTTCGACGGTGACGAAGTCCTGGTCGAGAATCCACTCGGCCCGCACCGGATCGTAGTAGCGCAGATCGTCGGCCGGGATCGAGACGGTGACGGTGCGGGTCTCGCCGGGTGCCAGGCGCACTTTGGCGAAGCCCTTCAACTCGTGGACCGGCCGGTGCAGGCGCGGCGAACCGTAGCGCAAGTAGACTTGCGCGGTTTCCTGGCCTTCGTGCACGCCCTCGTTGGTGATCGAAAACGACACGTCCAGCGTCTCCCCGGCGCGCAGCACCTGGGTGCCGAGAGCCACCCCGTCGTAGCGGAAGCGGGAGTAGCCGAGACCATGGCCGAACGGGAACAGCACCGGCATCTCCCGGCTGTCGTACCAGCGGTAGCCGACGTAGATGCCTTCGGAATAGACATGGTCGCCGTTCTCGCCGGGATACGTAAGCGCCCCCGGAATATCGCGGATCGAGAGCGGAAAGCTGCTGGTCAGCTTGCCCGAGGGGTTGACCGCGCCGAACAGGATATCCGCCACCGCGCCGCCGGTCGCCTGACCGGAGAGGAAGGTTTCCAGCACCGCGGGAACCGCATCGATCCACGGCATCGCCACCGCGTCCGGCGTCGCCAGCACCACCACCGTCGCCGGATTGGCGGCGGCGAGCGCTGCGATCAGATCGTCGTGTCCGGGCGCGAGCGCCAGGGTCGAACGATCGGAACCCTCGCCGTCCCAGCCAACGATGGTGTTGGCGAAGACGATGACGACGTCCGCGCCCTTCGCCCGGTCCACCGCTTCGGCAGCGCGTGCGGCCTGGCCGGCCTCGTCCTCGCAAGTGCCCAGGTAGTGCTCCACGACCGCGTCTGCGGGCGCGAGTGCGCGGATTTCATCAAGGGGCACGTCCACCCGCGTCGGCGTGGTGGTGGCGCAGCCCGAACCCTGGATGACGGGCTCCACCGCGCCCTCGCCGATCACCACTATACGGCGTGCGGTGGCCGCGATCGGCAGCACGTCGCCATCGTTCTTGAGCAGGACGATGGATTCACCAGCGATCCGGCGGGCCAGCGCATGATGCGCGGCCTGGTCGAGCGGCGTGGTCGGCATCGTGCGGCCCTGCACGCAGCGGCGCACAAGTTGCAGCACGCGCTCGCAGGCCCGGTCCACCACATCCATCGACAACGCGCCGGACTCGATCGCGGCCAGTAGGTCGCCGCGCCGCGTCTCGCTTTCGGGCATGTCGAGGTCGTTGCCGGCGACGAGCGAGGCCGCGCGGTCCTTGATGCCGTGCCAGTCGGACATGACGAGGCCGTCGAAGCCCCAATCGCCGCGCAGCACGTCGTCCAGCAGCCAGCCGCTTTCCGCCGCCTGCACGCCGTTGAGGCGGTTGTAGCTGCTCATTACCGTCCACGGTGCGCTCTTGGCGACCGCCCATTCGAAGCCGCGCAGGTAGATTTCGCGGAGCGCGCGCATGTCCACCACCGAGTTCATGCTGGTGCGCTCGACTTCGCCGTTGTTGCAGGCGAAGTGCTTGAGCGACGTCCCCACGCCCTGCGCCTGCAGGCCGTTGATCAGGCCCGCGGCAATGTTGCCGTTCACCAGCGGGTCCTCGGAATAATATTCGTACGTGCGTCCGCCCAATGGCGTGCGGCGGGTGTTGATACCGGGGCCGAGCAGGATGTCGACGCCCATAGCGCGGCATTCCACGCCCAGCGCGCGGCCCATTTCCTGCGCCAGTTCGACGTCCCACGCGCAGCCGAGCGACGAGCCGTTGGGGAAGCACGTCGCCGGCTTCATCACGCCCCAAGCGGTTTCCGCTTCCTGCGCCTTGCGGTTCACCACCGCCAGGAAGCCCGCGAAGTCCTGCCCGGCTTCCTCGTCACCGTCGATCTGCGGGATCGAGTAACGCACGCCGTAAGTGCCGTCGGTCATCACCACGTCGGGGATGTCCAGGCGTTCGACGGCGTGAGTGCGCCACATGCGGTGGCCGGTCAACAGGTCGACCTTCTCCTCGACCGTCAGTTCGTTCACGAGCGCGCCAAGGTCGCCGGCTTCAAGTTTGGGATTCACGGATATTCTCCTGGGGGATCAACGGCGCAAGCCGGTCGCGGCCGCGAAGACCGACGCGCGCGCCGGATCGAAAGTGATGGCGAGGCTGGCGTTCGCCGGTGGAACCCGGTCGGACGGCACCCGCACGGACATCAACTGCCCGCCCAGCCTGACCCAGACGAGCGTATCGGCGCCCATCGGCTCGACGAGCGACAGCGTCACTGGCAGCGCCTCGGGATCGTTGTCCTGAGTGGTCAGCGTCATCGCCTCGGGGCGCAAGCCAAGAACGATCTCCTCGTCCGCCTGGGGAGCGGCGCGAAACTCGTAGCCGGCCAGCGACAGGTTCAGGCCATCCGCAGTGGCGAGGCCCGGCATGCCTTCGCGCACCACTTGGGCCCCATGGATGAAATTCATCGCTGGCGACCCGACGAAGCCGGCCACGAACATGGTCTCGGGCTTGTCGTAAAGCGTGCGCGGATCGGCATATTGCTCGACCAGCCCGCCGCGCAGCACCGCCACGCGCGTGGCCAGCGTCAGCGCCTCGACCTGGTCGTGCGTGACGTAGACCATCGTCGTGCCCAGCGCCTTGTGGATCTTCTTCAGTTCCATGCGCATTTCGGTGCGCAGCTTGGCGTCGAGGTTGGAGAGCGGTTCGTCGAACAGGCAGATGTCCGCCTCGCGCACCAGCGCCCGGCCGATGGCGACGCGCTGGCGCTGGCCGCCCGACAGGGCCGCCGGCTTGCGATCGAGCAGCGGCACGATCTGCAGCAGGTTCGCCACCCGGTCCACCCGCTCGGCGATCTCGGCCTTGGCGACCTTGGCCACCTTGAGCCCGAACGAGAGGTTCCCGCGCACGGTCATGTTCGGGTAGAGCGCATAGGACTGGAACACCATGCCGATCCGCCGGTCCGACGCGTCGACGTGCGTCACGTCCTGCCCACGCATGTGGATCTCGCCGCTGTCCACGCTTTCCAGCCCGGCGATGGCCGAAAGCAGCGTGGACTTGCCGCAGCCGGACGGGCCCAGCAGCACGGTGAACTCGCCCGGCTCGATTTCCAGGCTCGTGTCGCGCAGCACCTGGGTGGCACCGTAGGACTTGCTGAGGTTGCGGATCGAGATGCCGCCTGTTTGCTGCCTATCGATGGGGGTCATCATAGTCATCCTTTGACCGCTCCGGCAGCGATGCCGCGAACGAAATAGCGCCCCGACAGGAAATAGACTGCCAGCGGGGGAAGGCCTGCGAGCAGCGTCGCGGCCATGTTGACGTTGTAGCGTGCCTCGCCGGTCTCGGTGTTGACGATGTTGTTGAGCAGCACCGTCACGGGCGTGTTGCCGGTGCCGCCCAGGACCAGGCCGAACAGGTAGTCGTTCCAGATCGCGGTGGTCTGCATGATCGCGGCGACGACCAGGATGCTGGGCGAAAGCGGCAGGATCACCTGGAAGAAGATGCGGAAGAACCCCGCCCCGTCGATCCGTGCCGCCTGCACGATCTCGTGCGGGAGGCTAGCGTAAAAGGTGCGGAATATCATCGTCAGCAGGGGCTGGCCCAGCAGGATGTGCACCAGGATCAGCCCGGCGATGGTGCCGTACAGGTCGACCAGGCCCAGCGTGTGGACGATCGGGTACAGCATCGCCTGATAGGGGACGAAAGCGCCCAGCAGCAGCACCGCGGCGATCTTCTCCGCATGGGGCACCGACCAGCGGGCCAGCGCGAAGCCGTTCACCGCCGCCAGGAACACCGATCCCAGCACGGCGGGGACGACGATTTGAAACGAAGTGACGAAGCCGGGCTTGAGGCCGGTGCAGTACGCGCCGGTGCAGGCGCTGCTCCAGGCTGCGCTCCAGGCGGTCAGGTCGATCCGGCGGGGCAGCGAAAAGATCGACCCCTGCCGGATTTCCTCCATCGTCTTGAACGAGGTGGCGATCATCACGAACAGCGGCGCCGCGAACGCCAGCGCCAGCGCGATCAACGCCAGATACAGCGGGATGCGACTGCCGGCCACGCGTCGGGTGAGCTGCAACGAGGTCATGGCTTCTGCCTGCGCTGATAGAGATGGAAAGGCACGAGCGCCGCCGCGACGATGACCAGCAGCATGACCGCCGCCGCCGAGCCGAGCGCGACGTTGCCGCGCTCGAACATCGCGTCGACGACGAACTTGGCGGGCAGATCGGTCGACGTGCCGGGCCCGCCGCGCGTCATCGCGACGACAAGGTCGTAGGCCTTCACCACATGCGTCACCAGCAGCACCACGCAGGTCGCGACGGTGGCGCTGATCGACGGCAGCACGACACTGGCATAGACGCGCCAGGTCGGAATGCCTTCGATCCGGGCCGCGCGCCAGATTTCGGGGTCGATGCCGCGCAGGCCTGCCAGCAGGATCGCCATGACATAACCCGAAGCGTGCCACACGCCCGCGAAGATCAGCGTATAGATCGCGCGGTCGGGCCGTCCGATCCAGTCGAACGTGAAGCTGTGCCAGCCAAGGTCGCGGACGAATGCCTGGACGCCGGTGGTGGGGTTGAGCAGCCACTGCCACACCACGCCGGTCACGATGAAGGACATCGACAGTGGGTAGAGGTAGATCGTGCGGAAAATGCTCTCGCCGCGTGCCTGCCGGTCGAGCAGGATCGCCAGGATGCCCCCGGTTAGCAGGGTCAGCACGATATAGCCGAACCCGAATATCAGCATGTTGGCGACGGACGTGTGCCAGCGGTCCATCGTCCACAGCCGCGCGTACTGGCCGAAGCCGGTCAGGTGGTAATCCGGGATAAGCCCGGAATCGGTGAAGCTGATGTAGAGCGTCCACAGGATGCTGCCGTAATAGGTGAGCATCACCAGCAACAGCGCGGGCACCAGTACGAGCTGCGGCCCGGCGAAAAATCCCCGCTTACGCCGCATTGCGCAGCATCCGTGCGATGGCCCGCATCGCTGCGTCGCGGCTCAGCCCGCCGACCCAGAATTGGCTTATGATGTCGCGCAGTTCACCCTCCATGTCGCTGTCGAAGGCGATGGCGCCGTTCGGCACCGCCGCGTCGGGGTCCCTCAGCGTCTTAGCCGCCAGGCGAGTGCAGGCATCCGGGTTCAGCGGCTCCACGTCGAGACGGG
>Ga0247734_1002537_pt1 | contig 11824 bp, 9 predicted proteins | sample UWRJL103311B2_FD_180933 | JGI IMG/M metagenome (GOLD analysis project Ga0247734, IMG submission 180933) | Plant litter microbial communities from Arlington Agricultural Research Station in Wisconsin, United States - UWRJ-L103-311B-2 | ecosystem: Environmental > Terrestrial > Plant litter >... | reverse complement strand
AGTTCGAAGCCGAACACGTCGAGGTTCTCGCGCTGGCGCTCGGGATTGCCGGACTTGGGGGTGGGGATGAAGCCGTGCTGGACGTGCCAGCGCAGCACCACTTGCGCCGGGGTGCGCTCGTGCGCGTCGGCGATGGCGACGATCGCGGGGTCGCGCAGCAGCGCGTCGCCGCGGCCGATCGGGCTCCAGCTTTCGGTGACGATGCCCTTGGCCTCATGCAGCGCGACGATGTCGGCGCGGGGGCGCTGGGGGTCGAGCTGGATCTGGTTGACGTGCGGCACGAAGCCGGCGGCGAACAGGCGATCGAGGTGGGCGGGCTTGAAGTTCGAGACGCCGATCGCCCGCACCAGCCCCGCTTCGAGCACGCGCTGCAGCCCTTCGAAGGCCTCGACGTAGCTGTCCTGTGCGGGGTTGGGCCAGTGGATCAGCAGCAGGTCGAGGTAGTCGAGCCCGAGGCGGGCAAGGCTACCCTCGGCGGCTTCGCGCACGCCGGCGACGCTGTGCCACTTGCTGTTGAACTTGGTGGTTACGAACACGTCGTCGCGCGGCAGGCCGGCGGTGCGGATGCCTTCGCCCACGCCCGTCTCGTTGCCGTAGTTCTCGGCGGTGTCGACCAGCCGGTAGCCGCTGCGCAGTGCGCTGGCGACGGCCTTGGCGGCCTCGGCGTCGTCCATCGGCCAGGTGCCGAGGCCGATCGCGGGCATCTGGACGCCGTTCAGCAGGCTCTTCGTGGGCGCGGGGGCGATTTCGTGACTCATCGTAGATAGCTCCATTGGCGATCGCTGGGCGCGAAGGGGGGAGGGTGTCCGGGGATCGGAGGGTGCCCGCAGGGTTCGTGCCCCGGCGCGGTATCGCCGTTCCGACGCCGGCGGAAGTACAGATACCGGCAGGTATGCGAACGTCAACCACTGGGGGCGGAGGCGGTTCCCGGCGCCGCGACATTCGCCGCGGCGATCCGCTATGCGGAAACGCGGATGAGTGTGAGCGGACAATCGCGATGTCGGGCGCGGCGGCATTTGCTAAAGCTGCGGCATCGGCCAGATCGGCGGACGTCCTAACCGCTGCGGCCGATGCGGAGAGTTATGCGTGCGTGATCCCTCGGTGCCCAAGGCGTTGTGCGATTTTCTCGAAACGTCCCCCGTGGCGCTTTCGCTGGCCGGGATCGAGGGCGACCACCCGCTGCTGTTCGTCAACGCGCGCTTCGCCAAGCTGACGGGGTATGGCGCGCACGAGCTTATCGGGCGCAATTGCCGGCTGCTGCAGCGCGGGGTCGAGGACGGGCAGGCCCATGCCAAGCTGCGCGCGTTCCTGGCGCGCGACGATGCCCGGCCGGTGCGCACGCCGATGGTCAATTTCCGCAAGGACGGGGTCGCCTTCGTCAACTTGCTCTATCTGTCCCGGCTGCAGGGGGTGACGGGCGAGACGCGCTATTTCCTGGCCTCGCAGTTCGACGTGAGCCGGACGCAGCCCGAACGCCTGGTGGCCTACGACCGCGCGCTGGCGCGCACGCTGATGGATATGGAGCCGCTGGCGGAGGAGTCCGGGATGACGGTCGACCGGACGCTGACGGCGATCGCCGATGCGGTGACCACGATCGCGCAGGCGAAGCTGGCGCTGATCGAACTGGGCGAGGACGGTGGGGGCGAGGGCGGCGGCCCGAGCGACTGAGGCCCAGAAGGGCGGCGCGGGGGCGGCGTTGGGTATGGAAAAGGGGGGAAGTCATGGAGCGCTTCGCACCCTGGCGAAGCGCTCCATGGGCCGGATCAGCCGTTCAGCTTGTCCTTGATCGCCTTGGCGGGCGAGAAGCCGAGCTTCTTCGAAGCCTTGATCGTCATGGCTTCGCCCGTCGCGGGGTTGCGGCCTTCGCGCTCGGGGCTGTCCTTGACCTTGAACTTGCCGAAGCCGTTCAGGGAAATTTCCTCGCCCTTTGCTGCAGCGTCGCCGATCGCGGTGAAGACTGCGTCGACGATCTTGCGCGCGTCGGTCTTGGTCACGCCGGCGGTCTCGGCGATTGCGTCGGCCAGTTCGCTGTTGTTCATGATCGTTCTTCCTGTCGAAAAATTATCTTGGGGAGATCGGTCCTAGCGGCATTATTCGGCGCCGTCACGACCATGGATGCATCAGATCGGCGTCAAATCGCCATGATACGTAGGCTTTTTCACATGAAATCGCGTTTGGAGGGCTTTGGAGGGGGCCGGGTAAGGCTTTCCGGAGTCGCGCCGGGCTGCAAACAGGGGCGCGTTCGTTCGCTTCGCTTTGCGCATTACCCGTCACCCTGAACTTGGTTCAGGGCCCATCGCGGTACGCACGGTGGTGTGGATCGGTAAACCGAGAGGGCGGTTGGCGTCGCGACGCTCCGGCACCGACCGCCCGATGGACCCTCAACCAAGTTCAGGGTGACGGGGGAGTGAGGGATATGGGAGTGAGTGCATCGCAGCGCTGCGCCACGGTTACGCCCACTCGCGTCGTCGCCTTCGCGAGGACGACGGGATTTTTGGCGCAGGTCGGCGTCCCGCCCCGCCCGCACCGCAAACGAAAAGGGCGGCCCCTTGCGGAGCCGCCCTTTCCTGTATCGTGCCGGTAAAAGAACCGACGCGAAGATTACTTGAGCTCGACGGTACCGCCGGCTGCTTCGATCTTCGACTTGATGTCTTCGGCTTCAGCCTTGGTCGCGCCTTCCTTGACGGCCTTGGGAGCGCCTTCGACGAGAGCCTTGGCTTCAGCGAGGCCCAGACCGGTGATGGCGCGGACTTCCTTGATGACCTGGATCTTCTTGCCACCGTCGCCGGTGAGGATCACGTCGAATTCGGTCTTCTCTTCAGCAGCGGCCGGAGCGTCGCCCGAAGGGGCGGCAACGGCGACGGCAGCAGCGGCGCTAACGCCCCATGCTTCTTCGAGGGCCTTGGCGAGGTCAGCGGCTTCGAGGACGGTGAGCTGCGACAGTTCTTCTACAAGCTTGGCGATGTCGGCCATGATATTCACTCCTGATCTGTGGTCCCGTACCGCCTCATGCGGCAACGGGATAAATCGTTAGAAAACGTGCTGCTGGGCTTGCGCTCAGGCTGCGTCCTTCTCGGCGTAGGCGGCAAAAACGCGAGCCAGCTTGGCCGCCGGAGCGGTCGAAAGCTGGGCGATCTTGGTCGCCGGAGCCTGGACGAGGCCGATGAGCTTGGCGCGCAGTTCGTCCAGCGAGGGCATCGAGGCGAGAGCCTTGATGCCGTCCGCGTTCAGAACGAGCGAGCCCATCGCGCCGCCGACGATCTCGATCTTGTCGGTCGTCTTGGCGAAATCGACGACGGCCTTGGCGGCTGCGACGGGATCGACCGAGGTCGAGATGGCCGTCGGGCCGGTCAGGAAGTCGCCGATACCGACGTAGTCGGTGTCCGCGATGGCAAGCTTGGCAAGACGGTTCTTCGCTACCTTGTACGACGCACCCGCATCACGGATCTTGCCGCGCAGGGCGGTGGACTGAGCCACCGTCATGCCGAGGTTGCGGGTGATGACCACCACGCCAACTTCGTTGAAGACCGCGTTGAGAGTGGCGACCGAATCGGCTTTTTGCGAACGATCCATGCCTTACTCCTTCACAATGGCCACGAAGGGCGAACCCTTCGAAGCCGGCTACGTATTGTCCGTGGCGCACTGGCGTGCGCCTCGGGCGGTTCCGTTCGAAGGGGAAGGAGTTTTCCGCGCCGTGGCGCGAAGCTGGCACCACGCTTCGAAGAAGCGAAGGGCCGGGTAATTTCCTGTTCCCCGTCTAGGCTGCGAATTAAGGGGGGAACCCCCAGCAGCTGTCTCGGACGGCTGAACGACGGGAATCATCCCATCGGTCGGGACGGGCCAATGGCGGATGTGCGCGGGGGAGTCAAGGATTGTTGGGGGTGCTTGTCGTGTGGGCGACAGAGGACGATGCGTCCACCCTCCCTCGTCATTGCGAGCGTAGCGAAGCAACCCAGGGCGGTTTACGCAACCCTGGGTTGCTTCGCTACACCCGCAATGACGAGGTGATCTCGGGCCCGGCGAGCGTGGGGCGCGAGGCATGGGCTACGCTCCAACCTCATTTCGTCATCCCCGCGAAGGCGGGGATCGCGCTCCCCTCGTGCATGGTGAGGGGGCGGAAGGAAAGCGGGACCCTCGCCTTCCCGAGAGCGACGAGGTTGTCAGGCGCCTCAGCCCGACTTTCCCGCAAATCCGCTCAGGCTGAGCTTGTCGAAGCCCCCCGCGGCGGGGCGCCGGGTTCGCATCCTTCGACAAGCTCAGGATGAGCGGACTTCGACAAGCTCAGGATGAGCGGACTTCGACACGCTCAGGATGAGCGGACTTCGACACGCTCAGGATGAGCGGACTTCGACGAGCTAGCCGATGAGCGGGGCGGAAGATCAGCCCTCGCCCATCACCCGTTATGCCCCACACTCCGGCAATGCACCTGGCTGCGCGCGACCACCGCCGCCATCGCCAGCAGCGCCGTCACCGGCAGCGCCGCTTCGCCCAGGTGCGCCGCGGCCACGATCGCCAGCGCGAAAGGCAATAGCACGTGGCGGCCCGCGCCGGTCAGCACCAGCCGGTCGCGCACCAGCCACAAGGCGAGCATGTAGATCGCCAGCGGGATCGCCACCGCCAGGTTGCCGACGAGCGGGTCGGCGTGGTGTCCCGCGCCGGCGACCGCGTCGATCACCACTGCGAAGCCCGCACCCGTCGCTGCGCCACCCGCGTAGATCAGCGCATGGCCGTAGCTCCAGCGAAAGGCGCTGCCGAAGCGCTGGTTGTCGAGCGGGCCCTCCTGCGAGAAGTACAGCCACCACATCGCAAAGGTGATCGCCAGCGCCGACAGCGCGAGCAGCACCAGCTGGCCCGAATGGCTCCCCGGCGCGTCGGCATAGGTGAACGCCGCGGCGCTGGAGAGCAGCACTTCGCCCAGCACGATGATGACGAACAGGCCGTGCCGCTCGGCGACGTGGTGGTGGTGCCAGGGGGTGCGGCCGCGCGCCTCGGCGATGATGGGAACCGCGATCTCCAACACCGCGCCCAGCACGAACAGCGCCATCACCGCCCGCAAGTCCGCCGGGCGCGCCAGCAGCAGCGCGACGGTCCAGTACAGCTGCACCACGGTGATCCCGACGGCATAGGCGATCGCGGTGCCGCGGTGGCGCGGATCGGTGCGCGCGGCGATCAGCCAGAACACCACCATGCCCAATCGCATGACGATGTAACCCACGATCGCCAGCGACAGGTCGATCCCTGCGAACATCCGCGGCACCCCCGCCGCCACCGCCAGCGCGCCGGCCATGATCGCGCAGGTGATGAGCCGGTAGATCGGGCCGTCGCTGTCGTAGGCGCTGGCGAACCAAGTGAAGTTCACCCAGGCCCACCACGTCGCGAAGAAGCCCATCGCGAACGTGGTGACGCCCATCATCGCATGCCCTTCGGCGATCGCATGGTGAAGTCCGGTCGCGGCATCGGCGACGGCGATCACGATCACAAGGTCGAACAGCAGTTCGAGCGGGGTCGAGACGCGGTTGGGTTCGTGGGGGTCGCGGGCGCCGAAAGGTCGCCAGCCGTGTGTGGTCGTCATGTCGCGGTGTGCCCCCGGAAAGTGTCGTGGCCTTGGCACCCGGTGCCCTTGTAAGGGCGTTAGGTGCCGTTATGGCGGGATAGGATGCGGTTAGGGGCGCAGGCAAGCTCAAGCTGGCGGGGCGGCCGGAACTAGGGTTGTTCCGGCGCCTGGTAGCCCAGCAGATCGCCCGGCTGGCACCCCAGTTCGCGGCAGATCGCCTCGAGCGTGGAGAAGCGGATCGCCTTGGCCTTGCCGGTCTTGAGGATCGACAGGTTGGCCAGGGTGATGCCGATCCGCTCGGCGAGGTCAGTCAGCGTCATGCGCCGCGCGTGGAGCAGATCGTCGAGCCGGACCACGATGTTGGCGCCTTCGATGGAGGTGTCGTCGGTCATCATACCATCCCATCGAGATCGGCGCGCATCTGGGCACCCTTGCGGAACACGCGGGCCAGGATGAACAGGATCAGCATCAGCAGCAGGCCGTTGCCGTCGATCCCGCCCAGCACCGTCAGGTCGGTATGGCCGTGGCCTTTTATCATGCCGTTGATCGCCGCGCCGATCGCCGACATCGGCAGGCCAACCAATTGAACCGCAAGCGAAAACCAGGCCATCTGGGTCAGCCGTCCGGCGTTGTCGGGCACGAAGGGATCGCCTTGCGCCACGGTATCGACGATGCGCTTGAGCAACTGGAAGATGCGGAACAGCAGGCCGCACAGCACCACCGTCAGCAGCAGGATGCCGCCGATCGCCCAGAGCAGCTGGCCGGCCGGGACGTCGGGCGCCTGCTCGGCCAGCGTCGCCATCGCCATGCCGTGGAAGATCGCCAGCGCGGGCACGGCGACGAGGCAGGCGAGCGCGGCCAGGGCCAGCACGCCCATCAGGAACCACAGCACGCCCTTGGCGATGGCGAGTAGCGGATCGCGGGTGATCGAGGTCATCGTTCGGGTCCTCTCGGCCAGAGTCACATCAGCACCGGAGCGGCGCGCGCGCCGATCACGACGACGGTCGCATCCGCCGGCCCGGCCGACGCCGCGACCGACGAAAGCCAGAAGCCGACCACGAGGAGCGAGACGAGCGCGAGCGGCAGGGAACGCGTCGCGGCATGGGTAGGAGCATGGATCATTGTTGTTCTCCGATATGCGTCATATCGAAATTCAATGATCTCGATTCGGCATATCGTCAATCGATAATATCGAAAAACGATATATCGACTATGCCGCCCGGCGCAGACGCAGAAAAGGGGCGGCTCCGGATGGAGCCGCCCCTCTTGGTGCCGGGCGTGACGGCCGGCGGGTCAGGCGTCGACGAAGTCGGGCTTGCGCGGGGCGTGCGCCCCATCGGTCTGCCCATCGCTCGACGGGGTCGACGGCCTGTAAGTGCGGAAGTCGAAGCGGGTGTCGGTGCGCGTCTGAGGTGCGCTCGGCGCCTGCTCGGCGAGGTGTTCGTGGTGCTGCAACTGGATCCGCGCACGACGCATCCGGCCCTTGCGCGAGGTGAACGGATTGCCCTCGTCAGGCTCGGCGGCGGCCATGCGATCGAGCAGTTCCTGGCGCTCCTCCGCGGTTTCCGGCAGCGGCGCGGCCTTGAGGATCGCCGTGGAGGTCTCCCCGGCGAAGGCCGGACGCGGCGTGGCCGGCGCTTCTGCAGCTACCGGTGCGACATAAGCAGGCGCCTCTTCCGCGACGGGCAGCGCAGCCTCCATCACGGGCGCAGGTGCCGGGACCGGCTCGGCGACGGCGGCGGGCGCCAGCGGCTCGGTCTCGTATTCCGCGTCCTCGTAGACCGGATCGCGGCGACGGCGACGCATGGCGGCAATGCCGATACCGGCGATGCCGAGCGCGGCAAGGATGCCGCCGATCTCGACCGCCCCCACGCCGCGGCCATTCTCGACCGGCGCGGGTGCGGGAGCGGTTGCGGCAGGCAGCGTCGCGGCCGGGCGGGCAGGCGCCGGAGCCGCGGGCGGGACCGCGCCCTGAGCGAGCGTGCCGTCGCTGGTGGTGCTGGAATCCGCAGCGGTGGGCACGCTCGGACGCGTCGATGCGCTGGACGTTGTGCGGGTCACGGTGCGCGGAGCAGCCTTGGCGGATGCCTCACGTGGCGCGGGGGCTGCCGCTTCAGTTGCCTGATCCGGCGTTACCGGGGCCGCGGTCTGGGCCGTTGGCGCAGGGGTCGCCGGCAGCACGACCGTAGGCTGGGCGGGTGTAGGCTGGTCCGGAGCCGGCTGCGCGGCAGTCGTCGCCGGAGCAGTGGCTTCCGGCGGCAACGTCACCGTCGGCGTCGTTGGCGGTGTTACAGGGGCGGCGACGGTCGTTTCCTGCGGAAGCGCGAGCGACGGCGCGGCCTCCTGCGCAAACGCGGCAGAGGCGGGGATTGCGGAAAGCGCGAAAACGGCGGCTAGGGCCGTCATGGCGCGGGGCGAGCGGGGGGTAGCGACGTTTTTCATGCAATCGACAATGCGTGAAGAACACGAAAGTCTTGCTGCAAGTGCGAAATACGCGGCAAGTTGAACGGTACTTTGCGATGAGTTGATGATTAGGGTGGCGAAGTACGATTACTTTGCGATGTTTGAAAATTGCCCTCAGATTAACAGATGTTCGTCGCGCCGGACTTGGCTGCCCTCACCATCGCGGATCATCCGGGATGACGTCTACCGAATCCAACACGCGTTTGACACGCTGGGTCCCGGCTCCTATATGGCGACCTCGCTCGATCGCTTCGAGCAAGGCAGGTCCATGCGCGGGGACCCGCCCGGGAAGGAAGCGGTCGAGATTTCATCCGACGTGGAAGGCTGCAGGCCGCATGGGGCTCCCGCTTAGGGAATCCGCGCGCCGAGCGGCCTTTTCCGCGTTTCGGATGACCTGCTTTGCGGCAGGCAAATCGTTCTCGCGACGACGAAATTTTCCGGACCGGCTCGGCAGCGAATCGGTCCCATCAAGAGGCAAGACCAGCTCATGGCCACCAAGCCCATCGACACTGCCGTGCGTTCCGCCAAGAAGCGCATCCGCAAGATCTTCGGCGACATCCACGAAGTCGTCCAGATGCCCAACCTGATCGAAGTCCAGCGCGAGAGCTACGAGCAGTTCCTGCGCTCCGATCCGGCGACCGGCTATGTGTCGGGCCTGGAGAAGACGCTGCGTTCGGTGTTCCCGATCCGCGACTTCGCCGGCACCAGCGAGCTGGACTTCGTCCACTACGAGCTGGAAGACCCCAAGTACGACGTGACCGAGTGCCGCCAGCGCGGCATCACCTATGCCGCGCCGATGAAGGTCACGCTGCGCCTGATCGTGTTCGAGGTCGACGCCGAGACCGAGACCCGCTCGGTCCTCGATATCAAGGAGCAGGACGTCTACATGGGCGACATGCCCCTGATGACGGAGAACGGCACCTTCTTCATCAACGGTACCGAGCGCGTGATCGTCTCGCAGATGCACCGTTCGCCGGGCGTCCTGTTCGACCACGATCGTGGCAAGACCCACGCTTCGGGCAAGTTCCTGTTCGCCGCCCGCGTGATTCCGTACCGCGGTTCGTGGCTCGACTTCGAGTTCGACGCCAAGGACATCGTCAACGTGCGCATCGACCGCAAGCGCAAGCTGCCGGTCACGTCGCTGCTCTATGCCCTGGGCCTCGACAGCGAAGCGATCCTCAACCACTTCTACGCGACCGTAGACTGGAAGCGCGGCTCGGGCGGCTGGCAGCTGCCCTACACGCCGGAAGCCTGGCGCGGCGCCAAGCCGACCTTCGACATCGTCGACGCCAAGTCGGGTGAAGTCGTGTTCGCGGCCGGCACCAAGATCTCCCCGCGCGCCGCCAACAAGGCGCAGAAGGACGGTCTAGAAGAACTGCTGATCCCGACCGAGGAAATCTTCGGCCGCTATTCCGCCGTCGACCTGATCGACGAGTCGACGGGCCGCATCTACATCGAGGCCGGCGACGAAGTGTCGCCTGAAAACCTCGAAGCGCTCGACAAGGCCGGCATCGACCAGATCGCCCTGCTCGACATCGACGAAGTGAACACGGGTCCGTGGATCCGCAACACCATGAAGGCCGACAAGGCCGAGAACCGCGAGATGGGCCTCGAGGCCATCTACAAGGTCATGCGTCCGGGCGAACCGCCGACCAAGGAAACCGCCGAAGCGCTGTTCGACGGCCTGTTCTTCGACGCCGACCGCTACGACCTCTCGGCCGTGGGCCGCGTCAAGATGAACATGCGCCTCGGCCTCGACGCCGAGGACACCGTGACCACGCTGCGCGTCGAGGACATCCTCGCCGTGGTGAAGGAGCTTGTCGGCCTCAAGGACGGCAAGGGCGAGATCGACGACATCGACAACCTCGGCAACCGCCGCGTGCGTTCGGTGGGCGAGCTTCTGGAAAACCAGTACCGCGTCGGCCTGCTGCGCATGGAGCGCGCCGTGAAGGAGCGCATGTCGTCGGTCGACGTGTCGACGGTGATGCCGAACGACCTCATCAACGCCAAGCCCGCCGTGGCCGCCGTTCGCGAGTTCTTCGGTTCCTCGCAGCTCTCGCAGTTCATGGACCAGACCAACCCGCTTTCGGAAGTCACCCACAAGCGCCGCGTTTCGGCCTTGGGCCCGGGCGGTCTGACCCGTGAGCGCGCCGGCTTCGAAGTCCGCGACGTTCACCCGACCCACTACGGCCGCATCTGCCCGATCGAAACGCCGGAAGGCCCGAACATCGGTCTTATCAACTCGCTGTCGACTTTCGCCCGCGTCAACAAGTACGGCTTCATCGAGACGCCGTACCGCAAGGTGATCGACGGCAAGGTGACCGGCGACGTGGTCTATCTTTCGGCCATGGAAGAGCAGAAGCACACGGTGGCGCAGGCTTCGGCCGGCACCAACGACGACGGCTCGTTCGCCGAGGAACTCGTCTCGGCCCGCCAGAACGGCGAGTTCGTGATGAGCCCGCGCGATCAGGTCACGCTGATGGACGTTTCGCCCAAGCAGCTCGTCTCGGTCGCCGCATCGCTCATTCCGTTTCTGGAAAACGATGACGCGAACCGCGCGCTCATGGGCTCGAACATGCAGCGCCAGGCGGTGCCGCTGGTCCAGGCCGACGCACCGTTCGTGGGCACCGGCATGGAAGGCACCGTGGCGCGCGATTCGGGCGCCGCGATCTCGGCCAGCCGCGCCGGCGTGGTCGACCAGGTCGACGCGACCCGTATCGTCATCCGCGCCTCGGGCGATATCGAAGCCGGCAAGTCCGGCGTCGACATCTACCGCCTGCAGAAGTTCGAGCGTTCGAACCAGTCGACCTGCATCAACCAGCGTCCGCTGGTGAAGGTGGGCGACGTGATCGGCAAGGGCGACATTCTCGCAGACGGTCCCTCGACCGAACTGGGCGAACTGGCGCTGGGTCGTAACAGCCTCGTCGCGTTCATGCCGTGGAACGGCTACAACTACGAGGACTCGATCCTGATCTCCGAGCGCATCGTGAAGGACGACGTGTTCACGTCGATCCACATCGACGAGTTCGAAGTGATGGCGCGCGACACCAAGCTCGGGCCGGAAGACATCACCCGCGACATCCCGAACGTCGGCGAGGAAGCCCTGCGCAACCTCGACGAAGCGGGCATCGTCTACGTCGGTGCCGAGGTTCACCCCGGTGACATCCTCGTCGGCAAGATCACGCCCAAGGGCGAATCTCCGATGACGCCGGAAGAGAAGCTGCTGCGCGCGATCTTCGGCGAAAAGGCTTCGGACGTTCGCGACACCTCGCTGCGCCTGCCGCCGGGCGTCTCGGGCACGATCGTCGACGTTCGCGTCTTCAACCGTCACGGCATCGAGATCGACGACCGTACCCGCGCGATCCAGAACGAGGAAATCGAACGCCTCGCCAAGGACCGCGAGGACGAGCGTGCGATCCTCAACCGCGCCACCTACAACCGCCTGCGCGACATGCTGCTGGGCCAGACCGCCGCTTCGACCCCCAAGGGCCTGAAGAAGGGCGTGGAGATCACCGAAGAGGTGCTCGCCGAGGCCGAGCGTCACGAGTGGTGGAAGTTCGCCGTCGCCGACGACCACATGCAGGGTCAGCTGGAAGCGGTGAAGACCCAGTACGACGCCACCGTGAAGGCGATCCAGGAGAAGTTCGAGGATCGCAAGGAGAAGCTGGAGCGCGGCGACGAGCTGGCTCCGGGCGTGCTCAAGATGGTCAAGGTGTTCGTCGCGGTGAAGCGCAAGCTGCAGCCGGGCGACAAGATGGCCGGCCGTCACGGCAACAAGGGCGTGATCAGCCGCATCCTGCCAAACGA
>Ga0247734_1002536_pt1 | contig 11824 bp, 14 predicted proteins | sample UWRJL103311B2_FD_180933 | JGI IMG/M metagenome (GOLD analysis project Ga0247734, IMG submission 180933) | Plant litter microbial communities from Arlington Agricultural Research Station in Wisconsin, United States - UWRJ-L103-311B-2 | ecosystem: Environmental > Terrestrial > Plant litter >... | reverse complement strand
AGACCGAAGAACACAACACATTAAAATGTATACATATGCAAGCTAAATTACAAAAGCTATCTTCCACCGTGCTGGATCGGTTTGCTCTAGTAGTGGAATTACTCTATAATAAACTAAAGGGTACGTTTTGACCAAAATAGCACATTATTGAATCATTCTTATCTCCATAATCAGTTGATTCCTTCAGAGTGTTGTTAGAGCCTGGTGCCATACTATCTCTCTAGGTGTCAGATATCAGTACGTACCCACACTGCTCCTCTTGCACAATTTCTAGTGACACACCCTAACACCTCCCTTCCCGAAGATCTGACCTCGCTTAACCCCTGAAATATCGTATTCACGCCCCTGGTCTGGTTCGGTCCAGAATCCTGGGGTTATGGAGCGGGGATACAAAAGTCTGGTTCTTACCCCTCCCTCCCATCTTGTAGTAGTAGAAGATACATCACGTGATTTGACTCAGCTAGGAAGAGAAATTGAGTCTCTAGGTGGAATATGTACAATTTGTTCTGCTATGTAGAAGTATGCACAACTCTACTTCCTGTCCCCATAGGTCATTTGTACGTCATAATCATCAAGTCCTACGGTATCGCTCAAAATACAACACTACCAATCCAAATTCAAACCCATTCTATAAAAACAGCCCTTTCAATCCATTCACCACCAATCCCTCCCCCGCGATTCTGGCGACACCTGACGGTCGCCCTTCTAGGGTTCTGTAAGTCGCGTATCAAGGTCTCGCCCCAACATCTGTTCTCAGTATTTCCAGCCAGACTCCCCAGTCCACTGAATCCATCGCCTATCGGGATACTCAGGTCGTTATTGGCCAGGTAGGGAGAGCTCTGTCGGCTTCCCAAATCTCCAACGTAAGGGCTTGTATGCCTACTGCCTACTCCTGTTCCGAAGTCGTGTCCTCCCAAAAATGGCGATCCATGACGGCTCGCCAATCCCGTTTCCGGGTCGGGATATCGGAGACTACCATCCACGGACCCATTGCTGGTCTCAAAGGGATCCCACCTATCCCCAGAACTGTGACTGCCTGTATCCCAGTTTAAACCCATGTGCGCATTTTCATTTTCGAGATCAATGAGAGCTTGAGCCACTTTCGCGCAGATAATGGAATCCCAAATGCCTTCGCGACGTCGGGAGGCGTAGAGGTGGGAGAGTGCTTCGTTTCGGAGATGAGGGAGACGGCATTTTGTTGCTACGAGATGTAGGGCAGGAAGGATTCGAGGCTCGTGGGTATATGATTCTGTAGCTACTTCCTTTGTTAGCTTTTTTATCTATTTCTCGAGTTGTGGAGGAGCTTGTTTGATTCTGAGGAAGAACAAAGTGTGGAGAAAGGTAAACTAACCATAAGTGAAATCCGGGTTTATCTGTATTGGCTGGCTAGCTTGTTCATATGCGATGACGTCGCGAGATACTCCAAGAAGATATTCAAAGTGCGTGGAGAGCGAATCATATACTGATTCTGGGGTTTGCAAGATGCCTGAAATCCTAACAAGCAATAGGACGACTTGATATCGTAGGGCGTCGGGTCTCGCGAGAGGATGAACCGACATATCTACAAAACCGCGTGTCAAAGGTTCAAATGCCCGGAGCCACTGATGTAATCTGTGCAACAGGCTTTCGCGTTGTTGGATGAACTGAGGAGGGATGGAAGATTGTGGTACGAAGTGGTAAGTGAGCGACCGCATGATAAGATCATGACCAGCGGCTAGAAGGAATGTGCGAGAACTTCTTGAGGCGTCTGGGGTTGTGAAATTCATTTGTAATGAACTGCTGGTAACTAATGGGGTCGAAGGGAGAGCCTGTGTATACGTACAGGGAGTGTCGATGCCTGCCGAAAACACAATCTGAATATCTAGCTGGGCAAATATCCGTATTAAGTTTTCATCTATAGCTGCACTGGATGATTCTGGAACCGGGGCATTAAGTTGCAGTTGAGAAGTAGTTCGTGGGGGACGGTATGCTGCCAGAATCTTACGACCAAACTGAATATGTTGTGTTGCAAACCCCCCGTTTCCACAGAAGAAGTCGAAAAGGGAAAGGGCAATCGCAGAAACTAGAGTTTGTCGCGCACCCTCTCCTCTTTCGAGGTCGTTTATCGAAGTTCTTAGACCGCGGAGAGCTTTCTCATATTGGAATAGTGCAAATTCGTGATGTGTGTCCTGAGAGGCGGATAAGTTGCGCAGGTGCCCCCACCGCGATTTTGTATGGAAGCTCTTTTCCAGAGCACCAATGGCAACAATTACATGGCGTACACATGGGTTTCCGTGGGACTCTTGAAGCAGTGTTTGTTTTGTCACAGCAAATTGTGAGGTTTCCCCGCTATCTAAACAGGGAGGAGAGAAGTCGATATAGGATTGAAAATACCGGCGTTCTGCCTCATTCAAATCGAGGCTAGATGGCGTGTAAAGGTATGAGCGGGGAGATGGCGTACGGGCTAATGTAGAGGATTTGCTGGACAAATGTTCGTAGCCATCACATTTCCAGCCAGACTTTGCACACCGGAGGCACCCAGGCTTCTCTTCTCCACACTTCAGTCTTCTCACTGGAATGTGTTAGTTCTGTAAGCTTTTTTAAAAGCCGTGGAGAGTATGGTAGGCCCGCGATTCTGATTCTGAGAACATGGAAAGTGTTCAGCTAGGGACTCGGGATCGACTTACTCCTGCGCAAGTTAGTAAGGAATTACATAGATTGGATGAGAGACTTGCTTGCAGGTAATACATCCCGTTTTACTCCTAGGGGTCGACGCTCTCTGTCTGACTTTTTGTTTGGGTTCTAAGGTATTCATTCTGGAATTTGTCATGTTTCTCAGGATAGCTGAATAGAGCAATGCGGTGAATGATTGACGCAGGAAAAAGACCCGAGATCTGGAGAGACAAGGCTGGATATATATCTGCAAAGTTGGACCCGGCAGCCTTTGGTATGGGGTGGCATGGCCTGGTCTTGGAAAACGGGCGGCGAGCTTAACCACGTCTTACTTGGATGTGAAAGCTACCTACTGAGAGCTAAGTCACGGACTAAGACTCATTTAAATCCCGATTTTCCAGAAGCATCTCACCTAGCCCTTGCATAGCCCCGGAATCTAGGAGAGAACGCCCCACGGTTACAATCCACGGCTTGGCGAGCCTCGACAACGAGCGAACCTGCGCATGCAAATGCATTTTACTTTTATTATTCCCCAATCTTGCCGCCGTAGCTAGTTCCGGCTAGTCTATACAGTAGTAGACCATAGACCAGCCCATCCACACTACATTGGGATTCGCTGATGAGCTGCTGGGATTCTCGGTTTACAGCCAATGATATACGGGGTTACACAAGTCGAGCACCCGGAGATAACAGTAATTCTCGGGAACGGTTTCTACATAGTTTTAGTGTCTCCAGCCCAAGCATTGTCAAACCAATTTCACCATGCTGGTTGGACCACAGCCAGCCTAGCCAAAACGCTAAGTGACTGAAAACAAAATTCAGGGGTGACTTGAATGGTGTGCGCATTATCTACCGAATGCTGTTTCGACCGCTGACTGCTTGGTTTTGATGGGTTTCTAGGTACTTACTTACTATCTAGGGGAGCAAGGGAGGGACCACCAGGCGAATTAAGTTCGGGGGTATTTTGCCGGGGTGATTTTGCCGGGTTGACCTGTTCCCAAGTAAATCTGAACCAAAAACGTATGGACTTTTTAAAAAAGGATTTAACTGGGTCATGTACGGCCTTGGCGCCCCGCTCGCTAACCCGATTGCAAAAGTTCCCATACGCACAATTATTGGTAGGGGATAGAATAACCTCGCCGCAATCATCATTTCACGATTACCTAATTACCAGTAATTAGCACTCGATATGAGCCAAGCTGATATACCGTACTATATAGGGTATGCTGCATAAATGCTTATAGAGCATATTCATACATAGAACGGTGGGGAAGCAAAATACCAAAAGATCCCCTGTGTGATGGGAGTTCATGATGAGAAGAGCGGTGAGATTGTATTGCACGTTGTATTGCACATTGTAGTATCTGGCTGTGGGTGCTCCGAGTATGCTTAATAATAGCACGAAAAGAAAGCGGATTGTACAGCACATAAAGACAACCAGTCAAAGCCTAATGTAGTATCGAAGCTCTCCCGCTCGGGCTAGATATTGTATTGGTAAGCAAGTAGGTGACGAGAGCATGTAGAGTTTCCCGTTCCCAAAGCAAAAATGGCTCACATAATAATACAGGTAGTAATGCAAACGTTAAGTAAGGCCAAGTTTGGAGCAGCAAAAAAGGTCTAATTGCTATGGGTCATTTGATCGAAAGCCCTGGGACAGCAACTATTGACTCTCATTTGCAGAATATCAGGGGGGTTACAAACACTGATTATGGCTTGGTACCAAGGGAGTGGAATGCTAAGATACCATTCTGTGGAGTGTGATAGGAAGTTAAATACGAAATGCGAACAAGGGTGGGTAAGCAAGCAATGGAGGAGTGGGAGGACAAGATATACTTGAAGTAGGCCGTCAGATATCTTGCTTGGGAGGCTTGATTTAAGCTAATTCCCGCTGTGGTGGACGTATGAGCGAGGATCCCGTGCTTGATTTACTCCTGTACAGTACCTGTACAGTGCTTAATGCGCTTAAACCAGGCGCCGACTTAATTAATGCATGCATGCGTATCCTCTGTAAGCTTAAAGCTTATTGTGCGAAAAGTGAATCTCATCTCCTTTTTAAGAATACATAAGTCGTACACACATAAATACATATAAATATATACATATACGCAACCAGTATCCAACTAGCATTCCATCTCCTGTACTTTGGGGCGGAAGAGATGCATGCCCAGGAAAAGTGGATCAGCCCTATCCACATCCAGAGCGGGGGCTAAACCCTATTTCAACGCCAGCTGACTCATCACTGCGGCTCCCGCTTCCACCTCTCACGGCCCCTGCTCCAAAAGTTCCCGCCAATCAGAGTGGGTCTCCCGAAAGATCTCCATGTGGAGAATACAATGCAGCAGTATTTCTTTACCATAGACGATGGAATATACAGTGGTACAGTAATTGATAGACATACAAAGAACTCAGATTATTCTTGAAGGATCCATTGCTTGCAAGTTGGATCAATGGAAAATAGCCTAGTCTAAATCTTTCTATATATATAAAACCAGTACTAACATGGGACGACCCAGTAACCGTGTCGTGGCTGTTCTCTAGTGTAGCTAGCTCAGTTGAGCCTTTAGAATCAGGCATCAACTTTATCAAATATTTTTATCTTCATTGCCTGTGAGACTGAACATGATATTCCCCAACACTGTTGTACCTCCTCTAACACAGCCATCACCTCTCTATATTTGTGTCTCTACCTAGGATTATAACGCCACGCTGAGTTAGCTCTCATCAGTCAGCACAATATCTACCTGTTGTCTGCAGATTCCCAGCCTACGTCCAGAGGATCATCGAGCGTTTTCTTCGTACCACAGCCCGATACCGCCTCCCACCACTCCTCACGAAACAAACGGTGTAAACGAGACCGCGGCACCGATCTGTCGTCTACTGCGCCACCATTCTTCTGCCGCGTTGATCTGCGCCAGGAACTCGTCCGAAGCGCTTCCATCCTAGTATCAAGAGGCCTCCCTCTTACCTACTGTCACGTCCCTCCGATCACCTGGGGGAATGCGCACATATCACAATGGCGGAAAATATATATGATGAGATAGAGATAGAGGACATGACCTACGACCCAGCTATGGAAATCTACCATTACCCGTGTCCTTGCGGTGACCGATTTGAGATCGCCATAGCTGATCTACGGGATGGTGAAGATATCGCCGTCTGTCCCAGCTGCAGCCTAATGATCCGGGTGGTATTTGAAGTGGTACGTACTTAGTTCGCATGTAAAACACACCAGGTCTGTCGCATTCGCCTAATAAAGCTCGGGATGCGAGCGCTCGAGCGTTTGAGACAAACGCCTGCCACCCAATTTTAATGGCGCTTAAAAGCCCCATACTGCGTCAACCACGAAGCTTTTACTGTTTCACTGGATGGATAAGAATGAAACTGATGGTTTACAGGACTCGTTACCAACAGTACAAGAAGTTACGGTAAAAGAAGAAAAAAAGCAGACGGTGGGGGTTGAGCTGGTTGCAGCTTGAGTATTGTCATACTTTCCAAGTAATCAAGCTGTTCTAAAGCTCTTCGCTTCCCAGACGCACATAAATTTTATGGGGAAGACGGACAGGAGCTGCGCAGGACTTCTGTGTCGCCTAAAAGCGCCGGTCACATAACGGTGGCGGCTGGTACAATTTCTTGGATAGTGGTGTCAAGAGAGGGAAATCTTCTGTACTGTAGTAAAGCATGGTTGCAGTAGAGGTCGGGACCAGGAGGCGCGTCTAAACATTGCTGTGGTTGGATGAACCACTTTCCCTTGTGACCGGTATGAGAACTGAGCTCTCTTCGGAAAGTCTTGTCGGTGCCGGCATGATAACGTTACCATGCAGTACTGTAACAGTAGCCTACATGGTACTCTAGCCTCTAGCGTCGGTGGGATAACCACGAAGCAAGCAGAGGATGGAACACATGTCTTCCAAACTTCTCCAGGGCAGAATGCCATGTGTTTAGGCATGCAGTTCTGCGGCGCGGGCCTCTCAGAACTAGCTAGGGGCACTCTAGGAACATGTGCATTGATGGCTAAGAAACCTTTACGCAAGTAGTGAGCGAGATACTATGTGACATATTCTCACCAGTACGGCATACTATCTAGTTCAGCTTCATAATATAGTCAACCAACCAACTATAACTTTATTTCTGACCTCATTGCTGCCATTGTAAAGTCCGTACTCCGATGGCCATGGATCCCCCCTTTCTCGGTACGTCGAATTGAACCACTATTAATGTCTCCATATTTTCCAAATCTACCCTCGTTAGAGTGACTAGCCACCGAATCCAATTATAAATCAATATTAAATCGTTGTCGATTATTTCCCGTTTCTCGTCGCCTAGTACGATGATGAACTACGCTGTCCCAAAAACTCAATCTCAAGTTACTAGAAGATGTGTCTAACCTGTCCTTTCGCACAAATAACCATTGTCTCCCCTCACCCAGAAGCGCAAAATCTACTCAAGTCAGCTTAGCTCATCGCTTAGCCCCAAGACCTCGTCAGGGGCCGAATGAGTAATAAGTACTTGGTAGCTTATTACGTGGAAGTGATGTAATTGGTAGTGTTCTGGACTAAATCCAATCAACATGACAGGTATGTAAGTACAGCATGCAAGCTAACGATCTCAGGCAATTTCCAACTGGTCGGCAAGAATTATGGTTTTTGGTTTTGGTTGATGCACGGGCCGATCCCAACTATCCTTGTCTCGAAAGTCCCTTTCCCCCCAAAGCATCCAAGCGTCTTGGATAGTGCCTACAGTAAAGTAATACAGGTGTTCCACAATCCGGATATCCGGTGAATGTTTGTAATGTACGCCCTGCCTATTCATGCCTCGTGGCTTTGTTTTTCTTTTGGAGATAGAAGACTGGACAGGGTAGGTTATGGCCCCATCGACTTATATCCGGGACCAGCTATTATTACCGGAGCAATTTGAGCTGATTCTTTCAACGTAGTACAGTCACTGTTTTCCTGATGTCCCGCGGCCAGCGTTTCATAAGCTGATGTTCGCGGGGTAAAGTGTTTACCATAGGTTCATCTCCCTCTCATGTATATACCAGATTCACTCTCAATATCGCAGTAGAGCATAATGATAGCGGAATGTCTAGGGATAGGAGAGTCCTTCTCCTCAACTCACCGGTTCTTTCTTACCAGTTTGCTATGATGCTGCCTTCGTCCAAATTCCCAATCTCCCCCTCACCCCTCACCCCTCCTATGGTACATGACGGTACTTTCTTTCGCCGTTATGCGCTCATGTATAGACATTATTAGCCCCATATTATGTACTGTACTGCCTTCTAGGGGCTAAGGCACCCGTGTCAACACATGGTAAGTAACTACCCCTTCATCCTCATTGGTATGCCTGCTTTTGACCTTAAAATGCATTTCGGAATTACGCAAAAGATGCCCTTGGTATAAAACTCACTCAGGTTGCATGCATCTCGGCACGGTAGTAATACTACCGCTTGGAAATCCTAGCCGTACCACCACCCAATAGCAAGCTGCGGCGATGTGCGAACCCTCCACTCACATTCAAACCATCGTCAGTTGGCGGCTAGGAGCATGCACTAATTGACGAGATAGACGAAGGATGGATCTCAACTGCTTTTCGCTGTATCATTTCAATCCCACTATTCGCTGCCCGCTGTGTCTGCCAATGATTAGATTGCAAGGTTCTTCCCATACTTTACCTCTTAATTAGGCTCACTAGGATCCTTTCTACAACAGTGCTCACTTCCCTAGAAGCCTTAAATTGGTACCAGTGAGATTCTTAATTTTGCCCAGACGTACAATGTCTGGGATCGCATTGATACCGTTGTTACATCAGATTTAAGGTCCAGAGCTTATGATGCTGGGATAATTCGGGATGCGTGCAAGGGAATGCACAGCCCCTCTTGTTGGATGGTAAGGAAGTACAGTAGACCTCAAGATTATATTTTCAGCCCTATCCCTTAAACCACTTAAGGTTAGAATTAGCCGCAGTCATACTTCATACTCATTTAGTGAAACGACGTAGCCACTTACATACTGTAAATTTTTTAGATAATATTGTTTGCCACCGTCGATACGTGAGGTACCATCCACTCGGTATATGTCACACGTACGGGGAATAGAAGTCAACTTCATACTCTCCTGTATGAGCTTTCCCACCTCCAAAAGACCACACATATTCAACTTAGAAAGGAATAAAAGTAAATGAACAGAGGGTAACGAATTAAATTAACCCTACAACAAACCGAAGAGTCTGTCAAAGAGAATCCAGGTAGCATTAGGAAATTCCAAATGCCTATTGCGGCTGCAAGCAGCTGACTTTACACCACATGTTGAAATCAAGAATCTCAGCGAAAGACGAACTGACCATTCATGTTCGCCCTATCTATAGATGATGAGTCTTTGTCATCGAGTTTCTAATGGTTTGTCAAGTTACCAAATTAATCTTCTCCTTTAAACACTGCCACGAGGTCATAGGAATATTCCGTTTCCCAAGAATTCATCATATCTTAATTCATCGTAATCCGATTTCAACACTACGGTGTACTCAATGGCTTTTAGCTAGGATATGACGCAATCATCCTATCCACTCTTTCCCAAATTTCTATAACTTCCCTGGGCTTGGTTATGAGAGATGCAGACGAGTTCACCACTCAGGTTCGCGAAATACCTTGTCACGTTGCGGAGTTAAGACACGGCTGTATTCAAGCCATTGACTTAAAGGATGGATATGTAATCTTGATGTAAACCTCGAGCCACCCTACATAAATTAGAGGCCTCCGGAGTACTTCGTACACCTCACAGGCACCTGTTTGATCCCAATGCAACCGTCAATTGTACTTGGCTTTTCTGGGCATCACTCTCCCATGAACCTGATCTGCAATCTCTTTATATCTTCACATCATATAATACGTAAATACATAGACATTCAAAACACTTCATATATGTGTGTCTAATTAAATACTCAGTTGTCAACTACCAGAGTTGGTGCATCGTCGACTCCCTTCGCCAACCCTGCGTCTTCATGGATACGCAAGTCCACAGTGTTTCGACTGTGTTGAATTTCTCTTACTATTATTCATATTCGATGGTCAATACACATATTTGGTGGTTAGGTTGTTCAACTCTAAACTAGGACGATGTCTTGCAAGGAGCTGGTGAGGGTTAGTGTCATAGTTCCCGCCATTAACAAGACAACAGGCACGCAAGACTTTCAGCCCGTCTCAGCCCTACTAGTGAGAACTCTAAATTAAGCTCTTAAACATAAATGAACGTGTCAATTGGTAAGATACAGGGGGTGGAAAGTAGAGCAGGAGTAAAGGATTGAGGGAATCCTTGGCATTCTCTTGTAAATACACTGGCTAGCATGTTTGGGAACCTTGAACCGCCTTGCTACGCCTGGGCGATGCATACGAACATTATCCACATAATAAATATGCCTCACATCATTTCCATTCCTCTGCTAGTATTTTTATCGTGTCAAAAACCTTATGCTGGACGGAAAAGATGAGATGCTTTGTAGATATGGAGCCCATGTTGATGATTCGTTGAATTGGGAGATTGGGAGTGGGAAAAGGACGCTCGGAACCGAGAGATCATTTCAAGACCTTCTATTCCCACATCTATGCATGAATGCTACCCTCCCACGCGTCAATAGCATCCTTCTTGATACATGTCTAACATACTTCGCTGTGCGCCACCCGTTCAATCGCGGAGGCTTGGTATAAAAAGAGCTTTGGTGAAGGGGGCGACCAGGGGCGATGATATTGGCTTGTACTAAATATGCACAGAAATTCCATTGTACAGAAGAGTTTTCCCATGTGCCTCCGCCACCAACTTCAGCGTTTAACACTCCGAGTAAGGAAGAGCCGCGATCAAAAGTTACTGGACTCTTTGAATGTTCAGAACATGTTAGGCCTACCGGCAACATGTTCCGGCCGTGTTTGATGCATGGATTAAGCGCATAGAGAGATATGCATTAGTTCTCGACTGCAGTAGTCAGTTTAAGGTGCTGATATTCAGAGTTGGGGCAAATCAAACATGCAAACATAGGCGTGGGTTGACATTTACGAGACCCTAGATTACCATTCTTTCACGTGCATAAAAACCATCCAATATGTCTTTTAGATTACCTGTGCCTCTTTGATCTCGCCCAGAACTGCTAGTCTGAAGTCTGGGAAGTCTTTCAAACGCATGAGGAAGAGGTTGCAGGGAGGTCTCAGCAAGGTACAGGAACGAACATGTTTTTGAGCAATTGTATCTCCAATGCAGAACTGCAGACTCGATGTGCCGCGTTCGTGCTGCACAGCGCTTAATTAAAGGTGGTAGGGTATGCACATGAGAGATATGCTGTATAAAGCTATCTTGCATTTCAAGTGGCCGTTGGAATATTGGGGATTGCGTATTATAGGTGAGTTGCGTAAGCCCTATCTCTAGGACTTTATCGTATCCAATCGCATTGCACACGGTGCGGCCATGGTACTTTAGACAACCGTTTTATAGGGCCTGTCAAACATGCGGAGAAACCGGGGGGAGGCGTGGTGGTGGGCTGGAAAGCTTCCTATTGACTTCTTCGTGTAGCTACGGACCGGTTCTGATTAGCGATCGACTCTCTCTGGAAGCATGGGAGATTTGACATCAGTTTATGGACTTATGATGTAACGCCGTCATGCTGTCAACGACTAGGAACGGCAATATTTGCGGATAATAAAAAGGAAGTACAGGGTAACTATAGCCATGCTTCCATCTCACGTCTGAAGAGCGTGGTGGCTTCCACGTTGTTCCCAATGCCATGTTTGATTGGAGACACAAGCATGGCCGTGCAAGGAAGGGCATAAGTTAAGATATCTACGGAGTTGTAAAGCTCTTGGTTCATCCAAATCACCCGTCACTGGCTCTCCACCCATAGTGAAAGGTGATGTAAACATGAACATGACGGCTACGTTTCAAAAGAAAGTTGAACAAGGTTCTCGGATCTCCGACTCACAATGCCATCGAGTAAGATTGTATTCACAAGCTTTGTTTGATTCCAGCATGCTATAGTTTGAATAACGCCGATCGTTTCCCCACAACATTGATGTTAAAATAACAACGATGCTGAATTTATATTTCGGCCAACCGCTTGTAAGAAAGTGCTTACTTCCAAATCTCTACGTAGAGCTTACTATGCATTCTAAACTCGTGCTATGTATTGCTGCTGTCTT
>Ga0247734_1002535_pt1 | contig 11831 bp, 11 predicted proteins | sample UWRJL103311B2_FD_180933 | JGI IMG/M metagenome (GOLD analysis project Ga0247734, IMG submission 180933) | Plant litter microbial communities from Arlington Agricultural Research Station in Wisconsin, United States - UWRJ-L103-311B-2 | ecosystem: Environmental > Terrestrial > Plant litter >... | reverse complement strand
GACTATACAAGGAGGGTACTGTATACTTTCTATGATGTGATGTGCCCCCTCCCCAGTCCCCACACATTAAACTTGCCCCACACCACCCGCAGGAAGAACTGTGGCCCCACCCCCACCTCTTATCCCCTCGCCCGGCAGTAAATTACTAGCGCGTGCAGGGGTGGGCTCGCTCTTGGAGATAGGATAAAATTATGCTCTTGTATATAACTTCACTAGTAAACTACCTTACAAGTATATATTCGTGGCATAATTCTATTTTGTATATTACTATCAAATTATAGAGAATATATTATATGCTACCTTCTTAAAAAGCAGAGCTTCAGCGTTCATAACTTATACTATCTCCATAAGCGAGCCCACCCCTGCACGCGCTAGTAATTTGCTGCCTGATACGAAAGTACTTCGTAAGTACCACCCAATCAATAATAACCACTCGCATACTTCCTATCGCGCCATCCTCCCCCGGTCACCATCCCCGGCGCCGCTGACATCGAAAGCATGACACGACGCACGGTCGCGGCGGAAGAGGCGTATCGACGGAGATTTAACGACGCCGTGTACAACGTAGTACATACTTTTGTATGTTTACTGTACGGGGGAGGGGGAAATGGCAAGGGGCAAGGGGCAAGGGGAACTCCGCCCATTGGTGCATCATTATCATTTACTGCATATTTATATTTCCAAGTTAAGGGGGCAGCGGGTGAATTGTGCGAACCTGGATTAGTCCTAGTTTCAAATGCTATATTGGTATCTACGGAGTAACCCCAACTATGAAGTGTGTTATTGGTAGGGTTGAGAGTACTTTAATAGACAGTACTTAATAAGTTTATACATCAACATTGCACAGCGATATATACATATACAGGTAATATCACTTCTACCACAGATACGCACGTGCATGTGAATCATCTGAATAAGAATGCAAATGTAAATGTAAATGTAAAGATAAGTCTTAATCTGAACACAGATCCGAAGATAGATCCGAAGATAGATCCGAGTCCGCCGGCCCCCCACATTTCTAGAAGCATCTCGGGTCGGATCCTCACTCGGACCTAACCCGACCCGATCTGCCCAACGTGTGATCTGCAAAGATGGGCCGAAGCAGAGAGCTACTTATTATATTAGCTGTTGCGCAGGTCGCCGGTCAAGCCTTGCACCTGGCCCGCCTCAAATGCCGCCTTGAGTTGGTCAAAGTTGAACCATTTCCAAAACAGTGAGTCCTATGGGAACGCGCGTGAGTGAGCATCGATATCAAGCGTCAAGCGTCAAGCGTCAAGTATCAAGCATCCAGCACCCAGCATTAAACTGAGTACAGACGGTGACGGATTCGCCGCGGGGTATGTTCTGTACGTACCCAATAGGTGCGTGGAAATAGGGCATCGTGCCACCGCACAAACCACGTTTGCGCCCCGTGCCAGAACCAGGAACCGACCGTGGGCTTCTGTATCTCACGGAACACGCCCGCCGCGTATTTGGCGGGCGTGGTTCTGCTCGGCTCGCGCGCGATATGCGCTTCAAACTCCGCTCTCAGCGGCAGAAAGATGGAATCTGATACACATGGTGATGGTGAGCCACGTGAAGCATCTTCTCGGGGTTGTGCAGCAGAGTGCGTAATTTGATGAGTGAGAGTTGGAAAGCCTTACCTTCAGGGAGCGTCCGGTGGGAGTCCCGTTTGAGGATATTGCTACCCACCTCACCTGAAATGATCACGAGCACCCGGACTCTACCAGACAACAGTTCAGTATCAGCCGCAGCTGGGCGGATATATATCGTGGAAAGGAAGGGAAATCTCACCCGAACGGCTTCAGCTCCGCCCGGAGCGTGTTGCCGTAGTGATGAAGAGCAGCTTTGCTCGCATTGTAGGATGCTTTCAGCTCACATTAGCACGGACTGTACGTTAGGAACATGTTGGCTACTCACCTCCATATATGTAAGGGACAATGCCTCCAATAGAGCCGATGTTCACAATTGTTCCTTGCGCAGCCACAACCATCTTGTGAAACACCTTGACCATTCTCATAGGCCCGAACACATTGACAGCGAACATCTTTTCGACTTCGCTGATTTCGGTATCCGTCGCGGGCATGGTGTATGCTACGCCTATTTCAGTTTCCGTTCGCTGCTGTTCTGCATGATTCATCTTGGGTGAAACAAACCAACGCCACTGTAAAGAACAAATCAGCCAGTGCAAGATATACTGGCCTAATTCGGGTTCGACTCACGCATTGTTGATTAATACATCGAGTTTGCCGCCGGTCAACTTCATGACCGACTGTCGCAACGCTAGAGCATCGTCATCTTTCGTCACATCAGACGTGAACACGTGGGCATCGATATTCTCGAGATGATCTCGTTTTTCGTGTGCTAGTAACGTCGATATAACGATATATCCTGACCATAAAATTAGTACATTTCATACAAGAGAGCAGATTTTGCAAGTCACCGTTTGTTCTAAATATACAAGATAGTGCATGACCAATCCCACCTTCACCACAGCTATAATCAATGGCAGTTAGAGATTATTGAGCGGGAAAAGGAGAAATAAGGCCACTTACCCAGTGATCAAGACAGATCTTTGACGCTCCATATCCGAACTCTGATAAGAAGGGCCCTGATAAGTAAGATGTAAAAGTTTCCACTTGGGGGCGGGTGTTGATAATGGTGTAAGGAGGGTTGGCGGATAAGCACTTTGTTATAGAAAATCTCGTAAATCTGAGTTGAGCTATCATTTCCCCCGTAATATAGCTAAAAGTGACGTGTCTGTAGCCTGCTCCAGCACTAATAGACGGTGTGCTTAGATATGCACGCCGTGACCTTGCTGCTACCTACCTATCCCGATTCGTAGCCTATCAATATGAAATACGGCGCATGCGTTGCTATAATAGTACCAGGAATACAAATATCTGAGTCACATTCGGTCTCGCCGGTTTTTCCAATAATATCTGTGGATAGTCCAATGTCTGTAAGGCTCTAATAACCGTAGATTGATACAAGCACATGGGCACCGTAAAGTATCGAAGTAAGCCGCAGGCATAATCCATTCAAGTATGTCCAATGCAACAGCGAGCTAAATGTTGGAATACCGTAAACCGTCTTAGCTGGATCCACTTGTCTAGTTACCTTGTCGCTTTGTATGACCAGTTGTATAAACTGTGGATGAAGGCTCCAGCACGTGAATCTACGTCTGATTTTATGTTTTTATATATCATAGCACTATTCAACCAAACATTCAGCGTTACTAGATAAAGTCTGTTCTAATCTTCACTCGATAAATACGAAATCGGAAACACACCAAAGATCCATTGGCTCTCAGAACTTCAACGCAACCATGACGAGTAGTTCCAGATCTTATTTTATGGTGAACCACAACACTTCCGACGTAGATGGAGTGGAAGAACCTAAAGATCAGGGCAATGACAATGGCATAGAACCTATTGCAATTGTAGGCATGGGTACGAATTTTATGGTTTTCTAGTTATTTTAAAGCTCACTTGACTAACATTCCACTACACAGCATGCAGGCTCCCTGGGGATGTAGGTTCTCCAAGTCAATTATGGGATCTGCTTGTCAATGGCCGGTCAGGGCAGTGTGTAGTTCCTAAGTCTCGCTGGAACATCGATGCCTTTTACAATCCAAATGGTGATCGTCCAGGAAGCATGTAGTTATCCTCGAACCTCCGTACTGTGTACGTAAATTAATTTTCTACAGGAACACCGCCGGGGGTTACTTTTTGAAAGAAGATATCCGGACATTTGAGAATTCTTTCTTCGGAATTAATAACCTGGAAGCTTCCTATATGGACCCTCAACAACGCAAGCTGCTAGAAGTCGTATACGAATGTTTTGACAATGCAGGAGTTCGGCTCGAAGACATTTCTGGTTCCAACACTGGTGCTTATGTCGGAAACTTTACCATGGACTTTCTTGTGATGCAAGCACGCGATCCCGAATACTTTCATCGATACACCGCAACTGGAATGGGTACCACAATCTTGGCGAATAGAATTAACCACGTTTTTAATTTACAAGGACCAAGGTGCGTCTGGTACTCATAGAAATAATCCCTGAAGTAAATATCTGATATTTGATAGCATGGTTATAGATACCGCCTGTTCGTCATCTCTCGTGAGTTTGCACACGGCAGTAACGGCTCTCAGAAATCGAGAATGTAATGCTGCTATCGTCGCCGGAGCCAATCTTATCCAGCTACCGGAGCAACATATGGCAACGATGAAAGCAGGTGTACTTTCTCGTACATCTACCTGCCATACTTTTGATGCCACGGCTGACGGCTACGGAAGGGCCGATGGCATCGGTGCCTTATATGTGAAGCGCTTAAGTGATGCAATCCGAGATGGGGATCCTATTCGTTCAGTCATTAGGGGAACCGCTGTGAATACGTGAGTTGTCGTCCCGAGGTATGAACAACATATAAATCGATACTAATTCTGTTCTAAACCGGGCAGAAATGGAAAAACTTCGGGAATTACACTTCCAAGTGCTGCTGCCCAAGAAACCGTGATCCGAAAAGCGCACGAAGTTGCTGGATTGAAATTGAGGGATACAGCCTACATTGAGTGTCATGGAACGGGGACACTGGTCGGCGACCCCATTGAAGTAGAAGCACTGTCAAAAGCTTTTTCAGATAGACCTTCAGGTTTTCCGCTACTTATTGGAGGGGTAAGTTGAGTATTATGAAGCACGACTCCGCTAATATGCTGTTATCAAGATAAAATCCAACCTCGGCCATAGCGAAGCTGCAAGTGGGATAGCTGGCATCATCAAGGGAACTCTTATACTTGAAAACGGAATTATTCCACCCACTGTGGGTATTCGTACTGTGAACCCTAAGATAAAGACGGAGGAGTGGAATATCGAGGTTGTGACAACTAATGTACCATTCCCTTCGTTGTCACCAGCGTCGGATTCTCCACGACGAGTAGGAGTGGTATGTTTCACCTAGAATTATCAATATCTTGATGTTAACAGTTTCACACAGAACTCCTTCGGATACGGCGGTTCGAATGCACATGCAGTGCTTGAAGCGGCAGACTCTTTTCTTCCTCCTGACTATAACAAAAGCACAGCATCCGCAGAGATTCTAACATTGTTAAATAAGACTTTTCTATTGCCGTTCTCTGCTTCAAATGCATCATCTATCGAACGATATGTCTCCCAACTAGGACCGGATCGTCTGAACATTGCGGATCTTGCATATACTCTTAGCACTCGAAAATCAAAACTCCCCACTCGCGGGTTTCTCCTTGCGCGCCAGGATCATTTGAAGCATGATTTAAGAGCTGAACATTTACAGATTCAAGCATCGTCTCCTAAAAATGGAGCGAGTAGCTCATTTGCGTTTGTTTTCACGGGCCAGGGAGCACAGTGGGCAGAGATGGGAAAAGGACTGATTGAGCAGTTTCCTATCGTTCGGGCGAGTATCCAGCGCATGGATGCTGTACTTTCTAAACTTCCTCATCCCCCGCCATGGACTCTATTAGGTATGAGCCGAATCTATATGAGAAACCACGTGCTGTGATGCTGATGTTTCCATAATCAGATATCTTAGCCGAATCTCCACTCACAAGTAAGATAAACGAGGTAGCTCAGTCGCAACCCGCATGCACTGCTCTACAAATTGCACTCGTCGATCTCCTGGCATACTGGAACGTCTCTCCACAAGGAGTGATTGGTCATTCTTCCGGTATGGCGCTTGTCTTGGAAATGGTTTTACGAAATATGAAGCTAATTTCTAATAGGGGAGATAGCAGCGGCATACGCCGCCAAGAAATTGACAGCTCAACAAGCTATCATAATTGCATACTACCGTGGTTATGTGGTTGGGAAATTACCTGCCAAGGGACAAATGATGGCTGTTGGCCTTTCTCCAGAAGCAGGCCAAGAGGCGATCAAAGAGGCAGGGCTTGTTGGCAAACTCGTTGTTGCTTGTGTCAACTCCCCCGTGAGTATTACTATTAGTGGAGATTCTGAAGCATGCGACATATTATACTCCAGGCTTGGACCTCAAGGCGTGTTTCAACGGAAACTGATCACTGGCGGTCGAGCTTATCATTCTCATCATATGGCGGTGGTTGGCGAAGAGTATGAGAAACTCGTCGTAAATGCTATTGGCAAATCAGAATTCTCAAAGTCATCGAAGACGGGAATTTACTTTGCGTCATCGGTGACGGGCCAGCTCTCTGATTCAGCACTAGATGCACCGTACTGGCGATCAAATCTGGAGAACCCCGTTTTATTCTCCCAGGCACTCCAACATCTTCTGCAACTCCAGGATTTCCAAATTGTCGAATTAGGACCTCATGCTGCTCTCAAACTTCCCATTTCGCAAATTTGCAAAGAACTCAAAATAAGCGATGCAGATTTACGGTACTACAGCACCCTGACACGAGGTCAAAACTCCTCTGTAACTGCTTTGCAACTCATGGGCAAGCTCTTCCTAGGCGGAGTTGACGTTTCTTTCCAAAAGATCAATTCTATTAGCATCACAGATGCTCCTCATAATTCTAAGAATATTGGAGTCGTCGTTAAAGACCTTCCGACCTACAAATGGACATATGAGCAACTTCTTTGGACTGAAAGTCGAGCCAGTCTCGAGTTCCGACACCGCAAATATCCCCGTCACGAAATCCTGGGTTCTATAATTGGCGGGGGAAATCTCACAGATCATTGTTGGAGAAATGTCCTACACGTGAAAGACGTTCCGTGGCTTGAAGATCATAAACTTGACCAGACAATTGTATTTCCTGCAGCTGCTTTCATTGGAATGGCCACAGAAGCGATGCTTCAAATATTTGGAAGTCATCTAAATGTAGACAATTTCATCGAGCTGCGTCAAGTCAACGTTATCACAGCTCTCACACTTGCAACCGAGACTACAGATCCAGGAGTTGAGTTGTTTACAACCCTTCGATGGCAGTGCCAATCAGGAACCACCAAATCCAAAAATTGGTGGCAGTTTGAGATCGTATCTGTTAAGGAACTCAAACCAGTCATTCACGCCACTGGTTTAATAGGTGTCAGACCTGTTAAAGAGAAGTTAACCAGCCGTGTTTCTATAACAGAAGATCTCATGGTGCCTAGTGCTATTCGTAGCTGGTATACAAAACTGGGTAAAGAAGGCCTGAACTTCGGTCCGGAATTTCAAAGCATTAAAGCACTCAAAGTTCACAGTGGAAAATGCCGTTCCGAAGTCATAGCCACAGGCCAGCTTCTCCTGCAATCACCTGGTACAGGGGAGAAAGATGCTAGGTATTGTATCCATCCGATCACAACGGATGCATTGATACAAGCGGGCATAATCTCGACTTCAGGTGGTGCTATAGAAAACCTTCGGGGGCAGGTTCCTGTCATGATTGAGTCTATCATAATCCGCGCAATGCCGAATTTGGACAACACCAAATCTTGTTCCATGCGTGCAAAATCCGAGGCCCGAGGTTTTGGTCAAACAACATTACATTCTGAGCTATATAACCATAACGGTGAGTTATGTGCCCAGTTGACTGGGATCCGTATGGTGGCCTACGAAGGGGCAGCGAACGACAATATTATAGAAAGACATCCGCTACTCAGAGTTGTGTGGAAACCCGATATATACACACTTTTACTTTCACCACAGCCCGTGTTATCGACAGCTTTAAGCTATAGCCAGAGCAATAGTCAAATCAAAGTAGAAGAAGTTTACAATGAAGCTTCTCTCAAGATGCTGACTATACTCGAGCTTGCTACATTCAAGAATCCAGGACTGCGGATTCTTCAACTTGGCGGTGGCGAACATACCAATCTCACACGGAATTGCTTGGATGTACTGCGATCAACCACCTCTTTTCCTCGGTATCAATCTTTTATAGTTGGCAAACTAGAGAGCGAAGGTCTATATGTAGCTCGTGATACCATGTATCCATCACTTTCTAACTCAGATGATTGGCAACCATTGGTAGGAAATGATCTTTTTGACTTGATAATTATACCTGATGTAAGTGTCTCTTTGATCACCTTCTTTCAGTAAGTTCTAAATAACATACTAGTTGGAAAAGATTCACTCCACCAATAATCGGGCATATTCTGCCATTTTGACAATAGTGGGCCCAGGGGGTTTGATACTATCATCATTGTGCAAAATGGATATTTTGGAACAATACAACAATGGCTTCAAGGTAACAAAGTGTCTAGCAAGCGAACCTGATGACTACTTGGTTCTCGCCCAAAAACTCGAAGCCATCGACGAAAAAATACCGTGCAAGCCGACGTCTATTCTGGTATGCTTGGTTGCCTCCCTAATTCCCTAAATTTTAAACTTTTGTCGACATGTTTTATATATCCGCCAGCTTACCAAACTTTTCCTTCAGATCGAGACAACGCCCAATGAGCTTGGTGAAGCCATTTTAAAGAGCCTTGCGCCAATATCGGATAGTGTGCGACGCTTCCAGCTCGATGAGATTAGTTCATCCAGTATAACATCGGGATCTACGGTAATACTGACAATAGAAACAAATATGGAGCTTCTCGCAGATTTAGACTCTACACGAATGTCGATCCTAAAACACATAACCAACAATGCCACAAATATTGTCTGGATTACAGGTATGGGGCTGATGAATTGTAAAAACCCAAACACCGCATTGGTCAATGGCCTCTCGAGGGCGCTTATGTTAGAGCAACCTTCTTCGAGATTCTTTGTTCTTGATATTGACAATGAATCCAATGTGGACACAACAGCACAGAACGTTGTCGACATGCTGAGTCAAGTAAATAACGAGCAAACCTGTGACTTCGAATTTGTACAACGAAGAGGTATCCTTCATATCAGCAGATTTGTTCCAGATGAAATGTTGAATGAGAAGTTTCAACAGAAACAGGGGAAATTCGTAGTGGAAATGCCCCTTCGAGATGTGAAGGAGTCTCGTCTTATAATCCAAAAGGCTGGCCAGTTTGACACCATGTATTTCAAGCAAGAAGTCGAAGAAACTGCTCTGGATAATGATTTCGTTGAGGTTGAAGTGAAATCGGTAGGACTAAATGCCAAGGTATTTTTGCTTCTAAGAGAGACGTTATGCTGTCATCAATGCTTACATATAGTAGGATTTATACGTCTTAAGTGGTAAGATAGAAACCCGAAATGGAACGTGTGGACTGGAGTTCGCCGGTATCATTAGAGCAGTCGGTCGTTCCGTTCATAACATGGTAGTCGGAGATCGTGTTGTTGTAATGGCTCCGCATTATTACAAGACCATAGAGAGAGTTCCACAATGGGCATGTGTGAAAATGGAAGCCTCTGAGCAATTCAGCGTAATACGTCCGTTCCCAATCCTAACTGCGTCAAACTAAAATTCATCAGACTATGTCAACCTTATGTTTGGCATATGCATCAGCGATATACGGACTTTATGATCGCGCGCAACTGAGATCTGGAGAGGTAGGTGTTGGACTGTTATTGAACTATATAGTTACTGACTGCAAGTTAAGACAGTGTTGATCCACTCGGGTGCTGGAGGGCTTGGGATGGCAGCGATTCAGGTAGCCAAACTTGCAGGAGCCAGAGTGATTTATTACCTTCGATAACGTTTAAGGAATACCGGCTTACATGTCTTTAGGTTTTCACTACGGCTGGTAGTCCCAAGAAACGCAAGCATCTGATCGAGAATTTTGCACTTGATCCAGATCATGTTTTCGATTCTCGAGATTCGTCTTTCTTGGATTGTGTTATGACAGCAACTAACGGTCGCGGTGTGGATGTCATTCTCAACTCCCTGACGGGCGATCTTCTTCATGATAGTTGGCGTGCATGTGCGGAATTTGGCCGTTTTATTGAAGTTGGGAAGCGTGATATTCTTGACAATGGGAGTCTAGACATGAGGGTGTTCTTAAAAAACGCTACTTTCACCGCGTTTGACTTAACTGCGTTGTATCATCACCCTGACAAGGCTAAAAGAGACGTGTGGTCTAGGTAAAGTTTTATAGATATCTCGAGGGGCAATTCACACTGACATTGATCTTTCTAGGTTACTAAATGATGTATTGAGGATGTATCGGAATGGAGAAATTTCCGCTTTCAGTCCACTCAAAGTCTTCGATACTTCGCAGATCACAGATGCTTTTCGATACTTTTCATCGCGAGAGCGCATTGGCAAAGTCAGTGTATCGTTCGACAATCCAGAGTCGCTTATTAAGGTATGTAGCTAAGCCAATACCTGGAATACTAAGAACTAACAACTTTAAGGTTCTACCTTATAAGCACCAAACGAGATTCTCTGGACAAAAGAGTTTCCTACTTATTGGATGCTTGGGTGGCCTAGGTGGAGCAATCGCCAAATGGATGGTCGCACAGGGGGCCCGCCGCTTGGTATTTATGGGTCGTTCTGGAACTGATAGGCCTGTGGCCAAAAATCTCGTTGCGGATCTGCGGTCTCTGGGTGCAGATATTACGGTGGTAAAGGGAGACGTGGTAAATTTTGCAGACGTACAGAAAGCAGTTGATTCGATCAGTGGAATTCTCGGTGGAGTGATCCAAGCAGCTATGGGACTCGATGTAGGTTTACTCTTACACAGTATATGTATTAAATGCTGACTATTACCTAGGAAGCTTTATGGACGACTATGAGCGCCGCATCATGGCACACCGTTATAGACCCGAAACTCCGCGGGTCTTGGAACATTCACCGTGCCATCGCAGATAGGGAAGCAACTGAGAGACTCGACTTCTTCCTGATGACTAGCTCTGTCTCTGGGAGTGTCGGAACAGCAACTGAGGGCAACTATTGTGCAGCTAATTTTTTCCTTGACGCTTTTGCTCGATATCGCAAATCTCTAGGTCTCTCGGCCACCTCACTAGGCTTAGGAATGATATCTGAAGTAGGATACCTGCACGAAAATCCGGAAATCGAGGCTCTCCTGCTTCGCAAAGGTATCCAAGCAATCAATGAAGACGAGTTGATACAGATCGTTGATCTCGCCTTAAACAACCAGGCATTAATTATTCCCGGATTCTACCAAGACCCTCAAGCATCAAGCCACTTCCTCACAGGTCTCGAGCCGCTAGGCCTCAAGGAACTACGAAAGCGTGGATTCGAAGGCAATCATATGACGCTTCGTGATTCCCGTGCCTCTCTGCTTGCACGTGCACTAGACGATTCTGCTGGTACTTTACAAAAAAGACCGAGTGCATCCGCCGAGCTTACCACTGCGCTTGCGAAAGAAAATTCGATGCATGACGCACTCGTGAGCATGATCTGCGGACGATTTTCAAATTTGATTCTGGCGTCGCTAGCTAAAATCGAGTTGCACAAACCCCTTGCGGCTTATGGGATGGACAGCATGCTAGCGGCAGAGTTTCGAACATGGATATATCATGCTTTAAAGATCGATATACCTTTCTTAGAGTTGTTGAGTGAGACGGTCACCTTGGGGTCTTTGATTGATGACGTTGAGAAAAGAATGGAGATCATATTACCTAACAGTGGGAATGAAGGTTCCTCTATATAGTAATGCTTCGACGTCTAATCAAAATTGCTCAATTTGCTTGGTTAAACATCAAATTCATACCACAGTTTCGGTGAAATCCTATGCAGTAGGCTCTCCAAGTAATTGCAAATACTTGTCAACAACACTACAAACCTGTTCTTCGTAGCTTTTGAACTTAAAGCCAAAGACCTTCTCCGTACGACTAGAGTCAATCTTTACTTTTTTTGTTGTAGCTGTTCCATTATTGGGTAGAATTCCTTTCTTAACAGCTTCTGGAAAGTGACGATTAACAATCTGTATAGCTTCCTCCCAGGTTGTTCCTTTCTCCCCACCAGATATCGCCAAGAAACTCT
>Ga0247734_1002534_pt1 | contig 11839 bp, 15 predicted proteins | sample UWRJL103311B2_FD_180933 | JGI IMG/M metagenome (GOLD analysis project Ga0247734, IMG submission 180933) | Plant litter microbial communities from Arlington Agricultural Research Station in Wisconsin, United States - UWRJ-L103-311B-2 | ecosystem: Environmental > Terrestrial > Plant litter >... | reverse complement strand
CACCATTTTCTATCTGATAGAAAATGGTGTTGCGCGACCAAATGTTGATTACGAAAGAGGGGACGCTCACGCAGCCGTCGAAATTCCAGATGAGAGAGAGACGCGCCTGCCTTGGCGCCCAGCCTTTTGAATAAATACATGGACGCGCCAGAAGGTCGAATTCAATAACACAACACAACATAACACCATACCATACCATACCATACCCAGCATATTTCCCCCGAATGTATACTCGCCTGTACCTAATCTAAGATAGCTCTCAGTACTACTACTTGCTATACAAAGGGAACGCCTCCCAATCCCTGAGAACAGTAATTCACTTTTATCCATACCCGTGCAAGTAAGTCCCTTACAGCAGCAGCTCCATATCACTTTCTTGCCTTGAACTTTCAGCTCTTTTCAACTCGAATTCCTCCAGCACCAATTGATACGGCTTTTTCTAGAATTGAAAGGAGGAAAGGAGGAAAGGATGTCACAGTTGCCGTGGACAATGCAGCTTAATATAGCCTCAAGAATTTCATTTTCACACATTATATGCTTTAAGTTTTCTCAGGCGTAATCATTCAACGCTGAGACAGAATATATCAGGTTATCCCCAACTCCACATGTGACTAATATAATTCCCTACGTTACCTTTCCGGTGTCGGGCGGGAACTTATTAGTAACAGCATGCCATTTATCAAAAGTGGAGGGCATCAACCATATGATCACTATACCTGGATTTTGAACGATTTCTGCTAACACTTAGATACGCTACAAGCTTCAGATAACAACCTAGTGTACTGTATCACATAGTCCCTTGAATCTTGACAGTCTCGCAATCTCAAAAAGTGCAGTAGCCATGACCATTTTCCCTCTCCCTGAACCTTTCGCTTCGATCCCAAGGACCAGTCTTCTCTTCGGTCCATCTCCCATCCAGTCGCTTGACAGGATCAGTGCAGATCTCAGTTCAAGCGGTCACAAAGTACACATCTTTGCTAAGCGCGATGATTGCAATTCCGGACTAGCCTACGGAGGAAACAAGACTCGTAAACTCGAGTACTTGCTAGCAGATGCCCTTCTACAGAAGGCCGACACGCTTGTCAGCGTTGGCGGTATTCAATCCAACCATACCCGCCAAGTTGCGGCAGTAGCTGCTAAAGCTGGTCTTAAATGCACTTTGTTGCAGTTGCACTGGGTTCCTGGAGATGAGAGCTCGTTCTATGACAAGGTTGGCAATATCCAGCTTTCGAGAATGATGGGCGCAGAGATTATTACTGGAGCGCCCATCAACACCGAGAAAAAGCATGTTGCCCTTGACGGGAAGCACGACAATGTTTTTGTTCATAACGATGCTGCAGAGCAGCTGACAAGCATTGTTGAGGGACTGAAACAAAAGGGCCAAAGACCATATTTGATTCCTGCGGGAGCGTAAGTTTTCTAATTTGAATCTGCTTCCTACTCTGATGGTTATAGATCGGATCACCCTCTTGGAGGTTTAGGGTTTGCAAGGTGGGCATTTGAAGTTGCCGCCCAAGAAAACGAGATGGACACCTTTTTTGATATTGTCATTGTATGTGCAGTGACTGGGTCTACTATGGCCGGCATTGTAGCTGGTTTCAAGCTACTGGAAACCTTCCCAGATCAAAAAAAGAGGAAAGTCATCGGGATCGATGCGTCAGCTAGGCCTGAAGAAACTCATGCTACAGTGCTAGAATTGACGAGAAGAACCGCCGAGAATATTGGGCTTGGAAGAGATGCAATATCAGCCGAAGATGTGATTCTCGATGGGAGGTATCATGCGGGATGCTATGGAATTCCTGATCAGCAGACATTGGACGCAATGAGATATGGTGCATCCATGGAGGGATTCATTACCGACCCGGTGTACGAAGGGAAAAGCTTAGCGGGCATGATTGATATGGCGAAGAGGGGAGAATTTCCAGAAGGTGCTAAGGTTTTGTATGCTCATCTCGGAGGTCAGCTTGCTCTAAACTCGTATGCGGAGATATTGTGATCACAATATAGCACGAGTTATGTCTACGAATTGATAACTATGTTCTGGCAGCTTATTTAGGCACTGGGAACGTACCCTATATGTCTTTGCTGTAAAACTATTTCCCGTACCAAAGACTTTAACACAGATCGAAGATCTCGCAATGACTCCTGCCAGTCTATTGTACGATTGAGTGCATCATAGTTTCTGATACAATCAATTGAAGAAATTTCCTGGCTCTCAAATGCTTCCCGTGTCAGTTTTTTCCAATTCCTAGTGCTCAAAATAATATACACAACACTCTGTTTGAGCTTGCTAGCTGACCCAAAAAATACCCAAAGATGTAAGACTACTGTACTCCATAGCCCTCAATCTCCTTCCTCATCGCATTGCTAACAATCTCACCACATAATTTCGCCATCGGATTTGTGGCAGTGACCATCTTCTCCGCAAGTTCATTACCATACCATGCACCCAGTCGGAAGTGCTGGTGAGCCTGCTCCTCGAACTGCGTGATGCTCTTTAACTCTAACTCTTGCCCATCTTTAGATTCCTCCGCAACGGGTATTGTAAGAGTGGAGCATGGCGTGTTGAGAAGCTTCGCTGTTGTGTTATATATCGTGGCTTTTTGAGTGTGAAGATTTCCTAGTGTCTGTGCACTTCGTGGAGATATCGGAATATCTGCTTAGTGTTAGTAGGTACCTAAGAGAAGAATTTCGCAATGTGTTATGGTAAACTCTGGCTTAAAACCATCTGCTGTCTCACAGTATTTGACAGATTCTAAAGACAAGGATACAGTGACCAGGCATTCCAATAAAGACCCAAGCAAGTGTCATTGGTTAAGGGTAGGCTCGTATATACCGTATATATTTCGAATGTATCAAGTTGTCTAAGACAATAGGCATGGAAAACAAGCATAGGATCTAAACAGTAATTGGATTTTAGAAAAGAGCTTACCCATAGATTTTTCTGTTAGTAGGTTAATCGCTGTTGTCAAATCAAGTAGTGCAAGCTCGGCAGCATTTCTTAGTCGGCTTTCCTCGAGATCGTTCTTCTCTGTATTTTGTTGTTTATTTGCCTTGTTAACTAATAGTCCATCTCCATAGATTGTTCTTATTGCTTGCACTCGATTGTTTCTCGCGCTAGCATATTCTGGAAACTTGCTAATGAGTGCTGTTAGACCCTCTAGTAAAAGCTCCGTATCTTCTGAAGACTATTGATGACGAAAATTAGTAACTTATGGGTACACTCTGTTCTAAAAAAAAATAGGGAGCAAGTCATGGTCTTTGGCCTGCCAATGATGTCTAGTTGTGGCCATGAAATGGTAATAACAAGAGACAAACTTCCAAATTGTATGAAATAAATCAAGACGAGCAGTTCAAATCAAGAGAGACCGAAATAATTTTATCCAACAGTTCGTGAGAATGATCAGGGCTGAATTAAGTATTGTTTTGGTCTTAAGTATCACTCACCGGTTCTAAAGGAAATCCAAATCTATCTTTCTTCACCACATTCCGAATAGCATGGAGTTCGATATCTTTGGCCGCTTCATAATCGCTGCCGGTGACGTTTGGGTCAGGTAACAACGAGCCATCGATTTTGACCCGACTAGCAATACCTGCTTCCGGGTCCTTGATCTTCGCAAGTACATTTGTATCATGCGCTGTGAGATGCACCATATTGACCACAGATATAGAGAATGAAGAAGCTCTGGATTGAGGCGGCCCAGTAGTGTAAAGTTTGTTTGTTGTACAACTTCTGTCTCTTGTAGCCCTTTTTCTTGGAAGACTCGGAACCGAAAAAATAACCAATCCAGGAATAATACTGTAATGATAATATACAAAGTGAATAAATAAGGTGTGACTAGAGAAAATACCAGGAGCTTGATTTACGACGAGATACTGTATGCGACAAGTCAAAGCCAAAGTCAAACATATCATGTGCGTGACTTTAGTGAGCACATAACCCAACTCGCCTCTTTACTTTACCTCGCCGTCTCGGCTTAGTTCCTACTTACAGCCTACATATATCATTATTCATCCCGACGGCGTCCAAAAAAAAGTTGGGGGGTGAAGAAGTACCTATTCTCTTTGCGGCGGTTCGGCGATGGGCAAAACCCATTGACGGAATTAGCGGCCCAAAGCGGCTTGCATCGGGAAACCGGATACCGAACGACATCATATTCCGCCCTACGCCAATGGAATCCACTTGCGACTGGTTTCCTTTGTAGCACTTCCTCCTGTCTGTCAGATCTGGCAGGTGAGTGTGAAACTAACATTCGTATCAGCGGAGAAGATTACCATGGAAAGGCTATTGTATATAAGCAATCGCAAGTGCGGCCTTAGAGGTTATGTTCTACCAAGTAGTTGAATAAACTCCCTCAATCCATACAGATCATTAGCCACTTCGCTCTCACTTACTCACTCTCGCACTTATTATTTATTCTTCATTTTATTTCTGAAGAATAAGTGTTCTAGGAACTTAAACTACTAGCACTGCTATCAAGTTGTATTCTTGATCCTTTTCCGCTATCTTCTATTGCCATTCAAGGTCCGAAAGTTCTGGGATACACCAGTTGATATGGCTCCCTCTGCTATCTCTCCAGTCTTGACACCAACCTCCCTCACATTTCCTACTTCCAACAATACAAATGGTGCAGTCAGCGATGCTCCAAACTTCCACGGTTATGATCACATCACCTGGTATGTTGGCAACGCAAAGCAAGCCGCCTCATACTATACCACACGTCTCGGGTTCTACACAGTCGCTTACAAAGGTCTCGAAACCGGAAGTCGATACATAGCCTCCCACGTTGTTGCCAATGGGGCTATCAGATTCGTCCTCACGTCACCGCTCAAGTCATACACAGCACTCGAGGATGATGAGCCAATATCCCCCGAAGACCGACAGCTGCTGAAGGAAATTTATGCTCATTTGGAGAAACATGGTGATGCGGTAAAGGATGTTGCATTCGAGGTCGACAATGTGGAAGCTGTGTATCGGCAAGCTGTATCAGAGGATGCCATCTCGATCCAGGCTCCCCGAACCATAGCCGATGAAGATGGACAAGTCACCACAGCTATCATTCGCACTTACGGCGATACAACCCACACACTTATTTCACGAGACTCTTACAACGGCCCTTTCCTCCCGGGGTTCAAGTCTGTCCCGTCATCGAAATTGGATCCTCTCCAGAAACTCCTACCCTCTATCACGTTAGAGGCTATTGACCACTGCGTCGGCAATCAGGACTGGGGTAACATGGAAGCCGCCTGTGCATATTACGAACGCTGTCTATCCTTCCACCGCTTCTGGTCCGTCGACGACGCCCAGATATCCACCGAATTCAGCGCCCTGAACTCTATTGTCATGGCATCGCCCAATAACGTCGTGAAGATGCCCATCAACGAACCGGCCCCGGGGAAGAAGAAGTCCCAGATCGAGGAATACGTCGAGTTCTACTCCGGGGCGGGTGTACAGCACATCGCTCTCCGTACCAAGGACATCCTCTCGGCCGTTGCGAACCTGCGTGCCAGAGGCGTCGAGTTCATCAATGTCCCTTCCGCATATTACGATACCATGCGTCTACGACTCAAGATGGACAAACGTAATTGGAAGCTGCAAGAGAGCTTTGACGAGATCCAACGGCTCAATATCCTGATAGACTTCGACGAGGGAGGCTATCTCTTACAGCTATTCACAAAGCCGCTGATGGACCGACCCACGGTGTTCTTGGAGATCATTCAGCGGAATGATTTCGACGGTTTTGGTGCTGGCAATTTCAAGAGTCTGTTTGAAGCGATCGAGAGAGAGCAGGCAGATAGGGGGAACTTATAAGTGCTAGCTGTCACATAAAGGTAGAAAAAGGTCTTGGGGTTTCTGGGTTCTGGGCATTTAGCGTTAAGCATTTGGGAGGATCAAGTTCTTTAAAAATGGCACATTGAAGTGTGTGATGGGGTACAGTACGGAAAGCAACAATTATCAGGATGATTGCTAGCGCTTTGTTTGGCGAGTTGCCAATATCTAATATAAATGAATTCATTGCGACATAACCATACACATTGCATACTTGGGTGATAACTGTATATTTTTTTTAGTCACAAGGAGAGCCTACAAGAATTTACTGTATCAAGAATACACAACATTTTCACATGCACTACGTAGAAGAATGACTGCAAAAGATTTGCATTGTTGTACACACAATTAAGGGATGATTTTTGACCTGCCTCTGGTGTCTCCTATCCTCACACATAACTCCCAGAGACCCTGTTTTCCCTTCCCATCACTTTAACAAATGAGAAACTTAATAGCACATGTATCGAAGATGCCCAATTCCCCTGTGCATTTCTTCGCTCGTATATAGCCATACCCGGCCATTGATCAGACCCATCCCACAACTCACTTGAGCACCAGATTACGTATTCGAGAACACCGTGAGGAATCTAAGCATCGGTGACCCGCCAGTTGTTAAACCACTTCATGTAGCTGTACTGTTTATTTGGGCCTACCATTCCCCATGAAATTGGCATGAAGAAGATGTATAGTCCAATAGTGGCGGCGTACAATACACTGTAAGCAGCGTACTGTATAGCCCGCTTCTGGTTACGTAGCATCCAATCGACGACGAAACCAAAGTTAAGAATGGCGAAGTAGAGAGCAGGGTAGTAGTGATGAACGTAGGTAACGCGAGCCATGGCAACGAATGGAATATAGTGCAAGAACCAACCAATCACGGGATAGATACCGGCGAACTCGATTTGGTCGATGTCGACTTGGCTCAGTTCGTTATAACCACGTTGCCAGCGAATAAGGTACCAGGCCACCAGTAAAACGATAGCACCAAGGGAAGCAGTCGATCCCCAGTAGACCAATGGGTTACCGAGGAGGAAATACTTCACAATTGAGTCGTCCCAACCACACATTCGTAGGCCCACATTCAAGATCGGCCATTGCCACCACTGAGACGCGAGGTCATCTTGCTTATCTGGGTCGGGGACAAGTGCATTATTAGATGTCATCATGGCAACATTGAGATGTATGAAGTCCTGAAGGAAGGGCGATTTATATGCTCCAGCGTCGGCACCAGGTACTATAGTGTGTTAGTTAACATCCTACTTTAAGATATCTACTTGGGGATACGTACGCTTCTCATTCCAATGAGCCTCGACGTTCCAGTGTGTGTAAACATCCTTAGGGTTATTTGCAGGGTCACAAGTAACTTCGATCTGCTTAAAACCCCACTGTGGTAGATTGACGTTGCCAGCTCGGAGGTAACAACCTAAGGCAGTGTGCTTAATTCTGAAAGCTGTGGTCAAAGTTCTGATCTTAGTCCGGTCTCTGGAAGCGACATCTTTCACAACTTCAATGGTCCAGTGGTCCTTATCGTCACCAACAGTGGTATTTCCGTAACATGAAACTTCCTTTTGAGACTTGGTAACGGGAGCGGAGACGTCATGAGAGTGTAGGTTACGACCAGTTTGGGAGTGGATGAACCGGAGAACATCTCCATCGGCAACGAACTTTGGTGGCTCTTCTGCATTGTATTCGGGTTGGTGACGATTTGGGTAGAACCACCACTCATTGTTGGCATCTTTGTGGTGATAACAAGTGATTTGTTGTTGTCCTGAGCCATCTGGATAAGTCTGAACATGCGAATGAAGTAGACCTCCTCCATATCCCATATTCTTGATGGTGGCCCGAGAACCATAAGCGATTTCAAGGGGACTGTCTTTTCCAACCTCCGTTCCTCTTAAGTTGGCCTGGAACAAAGAGCTCATCTGAGCATCTCCTGGGCCGCTATTTTCCAGAATGGCGAAGTGGAGTGCGAAAGACAGCATGTAGATGATGATAGGGAGGACAATAAGGCCGACTACTCTAGAAGCAAGATGACCAGCTAGTTCAATCTTTCAAATTCAGTTAGCGAAATCCTGCATACGCCATTCTACTAACTCACCTTGGGCATCTTGTAGTCTCCAAACTTCCTCCACAAGTCTTCGGCTGTGTATAATCCAACCAAAGCGGTAACGAAGAAGCCAACCCATTTTACACTTGTGACACAACCAATGCTTACACCCGTCAAAGCAAGCCATGCAAACCATTCGGCACTAAAGCTCTGGTTCTGGAGTCTGTGGAATCTAGCCCAGCAGAGAACAGTGGTGAAAGTGAAGCATAGGAGCATGGAGTCTAGAAGGATGAAACGACTGATGGTGGTGTATGAGTTCTCGCAGAGGACCATTAGGGTAACGAACCAAACAGCTGGTCTCTTGAAGTTCATCTCGCGAGCTGTATAATATGCCATGGGAATGCAGACAGCGCCAAAGAACGCATTGAAGGCGCGCATGACGGTATAGTTAAGCTCTTCAGGGTATTTCTCCCCAGACTTGAATTCGAAAGAACCATTGTAACCTGCCAGGTATCCAGATAGTCCGACCAGCATCTTTCCAAGCGGAGGGTGAACATCGAAATAGAATTCGCGTTTTAGATAATGGGAGCCGAATTTACCAAAACTACAGGGAGTTAGCAATGTATTTGAGAAGCTGAAGGGGTGGGTAGTCCCTACTGTGCTTCATCCCAAGTTACGATCGGTGACAACCCAATCTTGTATAATCGAGTGAAGAATGCCAGTATTGTGAATATGAGAGGCGCAATAATAAACTCCCACTCGTCGAGAAACTCAAGGACAGATTGTTCCTTCTAAAAAACGCTTTTTGTCAGTCTCTGATCCACGGTCGTCCTACGGGACTAGAAAAATGGCATATCCTGATGCACAATATCCTACCTGCTTGACTTGTGTCTTCTTCTCATCTATTTCCACCCTATCCACCAAACCGCCATTTGTTGTTGTAGATGGCACATTTCGTCTTCTTGTGACTTGATCGAAATCAGCTCCGGAAGCAACAGCCTCTTTTGTTGAAGCCATAATGTGCAATGTAAAGTGTCGTGAAGCTTTTGTCGAGCTTCGTGTCCTTTTAAAGATTGATTGCGCAAGTTAGGGCGAGTTCGTGGCTGGCCTAACTCAAAAGAAGGTTAGAAAATATGAGTGGTCAGATTAAAAAGATTTAGTTGGCAAAATCGACATCTCCGAAAGACACAACTTCAAAAAAAGGATTAGTATTGGAATAAATCCCTCGATCAAGTTTCCTGTCAAGATTCCTGTCAAGGTACAAAACATCCGTGGATACGAAAGGGGCAGATCAATTCTAGTTTAGCGTACGCGAGGATGACACCTCTCCTTGAAGTGAGGCTGAAAATCGGCAGCGAACCAGCGATCGGCTAGGGACATCTATACTTAGAATTTCTTTTAACAAGCAATTATATTAATTTTGATCTTGAAATGGTTAGTTACTAGTGAATTCGCATTTGATTTCATGTCTGCTGTATGTATATCGGGGGGAAAAAAATATGCGAAATGCTCTTCAACAGACTTCAAATTATTCATTGTCAGGTTCAGTTCTAGCACTCAACTCTGTATCATTTTGTATGATAATTTACACATTTTTTGGCGTCTTCTTAAAGTATACTCATGAAGCACGATCTAATTGTGCTCGCTCAATTGCCGCAATAGATATTACATCATCGCCCGTCTCATGTCCCATGCGCCTAGTGTCTAATATCCAAACCTCTAAGAACTGCGCCATAATATCATTCAGTCCTCTTCTTCCTGATCAAGAGGCTTGTATTTGCCATTCTTGCCGCTCTCAACACTCCCTTCACCGTCTGCTCGTGTTCGGCTAACCATGCGTGATATCCAGCCACCTACTCCCTCGCCGTCTCCATTCTCTCCATCTGCAGCGTATTGCGGCTTCCCATTCACAATAGAAACATGTGGAGGATCGATATCAAGTCCCGGAATCGCATTAGATGGACCAAGACCGGGATAGCTTTGTGGGGTTGAGCCAACAATACCTCGTCGAAGATCCACCGATCCGGTTGGTGAACCTAAGCCCATCAAAGATCCAGTTTCAGGTCTAGTTTGCGGAGTTGGCATTGCCGTAGTTGCATCTCCAAAAAGGGCATCCATATCCTCCAATCTAATACCAGCGGTTTCGGGGTATATAAAGTAGACTATAACAGGTTAACTTTGGAATACTAAAGGTGCGGAGTATCTTACCAACAACGAAACTCGTAACGCAAAAGAATGCATGGACGAGGTAGAGGCGCCATGCAATCACATCTTGTAATACAGGGGTCAGTTCACCAACTAGAAAGTTGAAGGCCCAGTTTGTAGCAGTAGACAAACTAGCACCCTTGGATCGAATGCTGAGGGGTAGAATCTCCGGGGGGTAGAGCCATGGAATAGGCCCCCAACTGTAGCCAAATGCCGCGTTATAGATCATGACAAAAACTACAACAAGCGTCGGCGTAGCTCCAATGTCAAGAAACAGGAAGTATGATATAGCGGAGAGAGCTAGTGCCATAGCTATAGCACCGCTGAGCAGGATAAACCTTCTACCCCATCGATCAACCAAGTACCAAGGCGGTATGGAAGACATAAGATATGTGATGCCGTTGATTCCAGTCATTAGGATAGCGTCACGGCCCCTCCATCCAGCAGACTCAAAGACTAGCGGTGCATAGTACGAAATAACGTTGATCCCATTTAGTTGTGCAAAAGCTTGTGCAGACATGGCGATGAAAACCCGAGTCCTGTATCGTCGGAACATATCAGAGTAGGACTTTTCCCCTTCCTGGCGGGACAAAAGCACGTCCATTTTGATCTCCCGATACTCTTCACGTGCTTTTGGGTCATGAATATCACCGCCACCATAAAGATTTGCAATAACAACAATACCTTCCTCGTCGTGATCATTATCCAGAAGCCACCTAACGTTATTAGCGCAATACCAACACGGTTAAGATATATCAAATACCTCGGTGACTCGACAATTACCAAACTTCCTATTCCAAGCAAGGCTCCCATGACACATTGCATCACCAAGGGAATTCTCCAGGAGTAGTCACTTTTGATGTAGCTGCAAAAGTAGTCAACCCAGACAGATGTTGCGTATCCCGTGATGTTACCAGTGAATTCAATGCAGGCCAGCTTTCCTCTGTTATGGGGTGGTGATATCTCAGACTGATAGACTGGTACAATGGTCGAAAGCATACCAACTCCGACTCCCGCTGTAATCCTTCCCACGAGCATCATCGGCATACCATTTGCGAAGCTCTGGCATGCTCCTCCAACGAAAAATATCATTGAGCCGTACAAAATTGTTCTCTTCCTGCCTATGATATCACCAACCCTTCCAACTACCAAGGATGAGCAGAATGCGCCAACTTCAAGGATAGCAACCATAGTCCCAACTTCTGCTGATCCAGGCTGATTGAAGTAGTCTTTGAAATACGGCCCACTAGAATGAAATATGAGTCTCAGGGAACAAAGTACTAGATGTGCTTAACATACGTAATAATGCCCGACATAACTCCCTGATCATATCCAAACAGAAAAACTCCTAAAGATACAAAAATACTAGTAAAGTACCTGGGAACATGTCAGTGTGTATCGAGACAAGAACGCTCTTATCTTACACTAATGGCTTGCCGGTAAGGCCATGCATCTGTCTTTCTCCTCCCGACATGATGGCGGCGAGGATATGCTCGGCTCTACCAATATACCGTGGGCCAGGTTCTGGGATCGTAATTTCCTCTTTAACGATTCCAGGATGATATGATTTTGGTTCCGCCCCGTCGTAGTTGTCTTGATAGTGGACCCGTTTTGGTCTTGAACCTCGCCTTGAAGGTCCTCCTATGCCCTGGCTCTCAAGAGTTTCCTGTAGCCTGATGGATAAGGGGTCCTCTTCTCCCAGCTGTTCTGCGAGATCCCCCGTATCACTCCAAGAGTCAAACTCGGAGCCTGGAGAC
>Ga0247734_1002531_pt1 | contig 11862 bp, 10 predicted proteins | sample UWRJL103311B2_FD_180933 | JGI IMG/M metagenome (GOLD analysis project Ga0247734, IMG submission 180933) | Plant litter microbial communities from Arlington Agricultural Research Station in Wisconsin, United States - UWRJ-L103-311B-2 | ecosystem: Environmental > Terrestrial > Plant litter >... | reverse complement strand
ACAACGACATCGCCTCGGCCGGGTCACCCCCAGGCCACTGGCCGATGAGTCGTTCGCTGTCAGCGGTCTTGACGTAGACGTTGCCGTCGTCGTCTACACGACCCCAAGGGTTCGTGGGCGCAGTGCTCATGGCGGACAGTCTAGGGCGTCCCGGCCGTCCCCCGTACGAACGGGGAGCGTGCGGCCCGCGCGCGAGTGGCAAGGCAACGAGAACGCCGCCAATCGCGATGCGGACGCGCGCGAGCCGGGCGGGGGGCGGCTGGGGTGCCCTAGGGTGCAGGCGCAGTCGTGTCACCCCACCCGCCTCGCGTACCCTGTCGGACGTGCTTCTCACGTCATTTCCGGCCGGTCCGCTGCAGGCGAACTGCTACTTCGTCTCGCGGGGCCCGGGCGCCGGCTGCGCGATCGTCGACCCCGGGATGGACGCCATCGAGGGCGTCCGCCAGGTCGTGACGGAGCACAACCTCCGGCCGGTGGCGGTCCTGGTGACCCACGGCCACTTCGACCACATGTGGAACGCCCAGGACGTCGCCGCGGAGTACGGCTGCCCGGTCTGGATCCATCCCGCCGACCGCCACCTGCTCAGCGACCCGATGGCGGCCATCTCCGGGCAGTCCGCCGCGATGCTCCGCTCGCAGCTGGGCATGGAGGACCTGCCGGAGTTCACCGAACCCGCTGACGTGCGCGACGCCGTCGACGGCGCCGAGATCGAGGTCGACGGCCTGACGTTCACCGTCGACCATGTGCCGGGTCACACCCCGGGCACGGTCTTCTACCGCGTCGACTACGACGGCCCCGAGGACGTCTCGCAGGTCATGTTCTCCGGCGACTTCCTGTTCGCCGGGTCGATCGGCCGCACCGATCTGACCGGTGGGTCCCACGCCGAGATGCAGGACAGCCTGCGCGACCGCGTGCTGCCCCTGGCGGACGACGTCGTGGTCCTCCCGGGTCACGGCGGGCAGACGTCCGTCGGGCGCGAACGGGCTACCAACCCGTTCCTCGCAGAGCTGATCTCCTGATGGCGACCAAGCTGTCCGGGTTCCCGGAGTTCCTGCCCCGTGAGCGCATCGTCGAGCAGCAGGTCCTCGACCACCTGCGCCGCACGTTCGAGCTGCACGGCTTCGCGAACGTGGAGACCCGCGCGGTCGAGCCGCTCGACGTGCTGCTGCGCAAGGGTGAGATCGACAAGGAGGTCTACGCCGTCAAGCGGCTGGCCTCTCCCGCGGACGAGCCCGCCGAGCTGGCTCTGCACTACGACCTGACGGTGCCGTTCGCCCGGTACGTGCTCGAGAACGCCGGCAAGCTCGACTTCCCGTTCCGCCGCTGGCAGATCCAGAAGGTGTGGCGCGGCGAACGTCCCCAACAGGGACGCTTCCGCGAGTTCACGCAGGCCGACATCGACATCGTCGCGCGTGACGTGCTGCCGTTCCACTTCGACGTCGAGGTCGCGCGCGTCATGGCCGAGGCGCTGGCGGGCCTGCCGATCCCGACACCCACGTTCCAGATCAGCAACCGCAAGATCCTCGAGGGCTTCTACCTGGGCCTCGGCCTGACGGAGCCCGCAGCCGTCATGCAGGTCGTCGACAAGCTCGACAAGGTGCCCGCGGAGAAGATCCGCGTGCTGCTGCTCGAGCAGGGGCTGGACGAGAAGCAGGCCGACCGGGTGCTCGCACTGGCCGAGATCGTCACCACCGACACGTCCTTCGTGGCGCGCGTCGAGGCGCTCGGCGTCGAGCACGACCTGCTCGCCGAAGGCCTCGCCGAGCTCGCGCAGGTCGTCGAGGGGGCGTCCGGCGTCGACGGTGTCGTGGTCACGGCCGACCTGCGCATCGCCCGCGGCCTCGACTACTACACCGGAACGGTCTTCGAGACCCGCCTCGAGGGCTGGGAGCACCTCGGGTCCATCTGCTCCGGCGGACGCTACGACCAGCTGGCCCAGGACCGTCGCTCGACGTACCCGGGGGTCGGCATCTCGCTCGGCGTCTCCCGTCTGCTCGTGCCACTGGCTCTCTCGGCGTCCCGGTCGGTGCCGTCGGCCGTCTTCGTCGCGGTCGACTCCGAGGACTCGCGCGCCGACAGCGATGCGATCGCCGGACGCCTGCGCGCCCGCGGCATCCCCACGGAGGTCGCGGCGAAGGCCGACAAGTTCGGCAAGCAGATCCAGAACGCCGAGAAGCGCGGCATCCCGTACGTCTGGTTCCCGCCGGCCGCCGTGCGGGACATCCGCAGCGGTGAGCAGGTCGACGCCGATCCTGACCAGTGGAACCCCCCAGCAGAAGACCTCGTCCCGAACATCCTCAGCAAGGAGCAGAACACGTGATCCGCACCCATGACGCCGGAAGCCTGCGCACCGAGAACATCGGTCAGCAGGTCACGCTCGCCGGATGGGTCGCGCGACGGCGAGACCACGGCGGTGTCGCCTTCATCGACCTGCGCGAGGCCTCGGGCGTCGTGCAGGTCGTCGTCCGCGAGGAAGTCGCCCACCAGCTGCGCGCCGAGTACTGCCTGAAGATCGTCGGCACCGTGCAGAAACGTCCCGAGGGCAACGAGAACTCGGGCATCCCGACCGGTGACATCGAGGTCATCGCCGACGACGTCGAGATCCTCAGCGCCGCCGCGCCCCTGCCGTTCCCGATCGACGACCACGTCGACGTCGGCGAGGAGGCACGGCTCAAGTACCGCTACCTCGACCTGCGCCGCAGCGGCCCCGCCGCGGCGATCCGCCTGCGCAGCAAGGTCAACGCCGCCGCCCGCGAGGTGCTGGCCGAGCGCGACTTCGTCGAGATCGAGACGCCGACGCTGACGCGTTCCACGCCGGAGGGCGCCCGCGACTTCCTGGTGCCGGCGCGCCTGAAGCCGGGCAGCTGGTACGCCCTGCCGCAGAGCCCGCAGCTGTTCAAGCAGCTGCTCATGGTCGGCGGCATGGAGCGGTACTACCAGATCGCGCGCTGCTACCGCGACGAGGACTTCCGCGCCGACCGCCAGCCGGAGTTCACCCAGCTCGACATCGAGATGAGCTTCGTCGAGCAGGCCGACGTCGTCGAGCTCATGGAAGGCATCCTCAAGAAGATGTGGGCCCTCATCGGGTACGACATCCCCACGCCGATCCCGCACATGACGTACGCCGAGGCGATGCGTCGGTTCGGCTCGGACAAGCCCGACCTGCGGATGGGGCAGGAGCTCGTCGAGTGCACCGACTTCTTCAAGGACACCCCGTTCCGGGTCTTCCAGGCCGAGTACGTCGGCGCCGTCGTGATGCCCGGGGGCGCCTCGCAGCCCCGCCGCCAGTTCGATGCGTGGCAGGAGTGGGCCAAGCAGCGCGGTGCGCGCGGCCTGGCGTACATCACGATCTCCGAGGACGGCGAGCTCGGCGGGCCCGTCGCCAAGAACCTGTCGGACGCCGAGCGGGCCGGCATCGCCGAGCACGTCGGCGCCAAGCCCGGTGACTGCGTGTTCTTCGGCGCCGGCGCGACCAAGACGACCCGCGGCCTGCTGGGTGCGGCGCGCCTGGAGATCGGCGAGCGCGGCGACCTGATCGACAAGAGCGCCTGGAAGTTCGTCTGGATCGTCGATGCGCCGCTGCTCGAGCCCTCCGGCGACGCCGTCGCGTCCGGTGACGTCGCCGTCGGTGCCGGTGCGTGGACCGCGGTCCACCACGCGTTCACGTCGCCCCAGGACATCGACTCGTTCGACTCCGATCCCGGCAACGCGCTCGCGTGGGCGTACGACATCGTCTGCAACGGCAGCGAGCTCGGCGGAGGGTCGATCCGTATCCACCGCGAGGACGTCCAGAAGCGGGTGTTCGCGCTGATGGGGATCGGCGAGGAGGAGGCGCAGGAGAAGTTCGGCTTCCTGCTCGACGCCTTCTCGTTCGGCGCCCCACCGCACGGCGGCATCGCGGTCGGCATGGACCGGATCGTGGCGATGCTCGCCGGAGCCGACTCGATCCGCGAGGTCATCGCGTTCCCGAAGTCGGGCGGCGGCTTCGACCCGCTGACGGCTGCCCCGGCGCCGATCACGCCCGAGCAGCGCCGCGACGCGGGTGTCGACTTCACGCCCAAGCCGAAGGTGGCCGAGTCGCCCGACGGGAGCGTCAGTCAGGACGCCTAGGCTGGAGGCATGAGCTCCGACGGTCTGTTCGACATCCCGGACACGCCGCCGACGACGGGCAGCGGGTCCGGGAGCCTCAGCGGCAACACGCACGCCTCGGCCCCGTTGGCCGTCCGCATGCGGCCGCGGTCGCTCGACGAGCTCGTCGGCCAGCAGCACCTGCTCGCGCCGGGGTCGCCGCTGCGGCAGATGATCGACGGCAACCAGCCCCTGACGATCCTGCTGTGGGGCCCTCCGGGCACCGGCAAGACGACGATCGCGAGCCTGCTGAGCGCCCACACCGACCGGCGGTTCGTCGAGGTCTCGGCGGTGTCCGCGGGCGTCAAGGAGGTCCGCGAGACGATCGCCGGTGCCCGCCGGGCCCTCGCGCAGAGCGGCGTCGAGACCGTCCTGTTCGTCGACGAGGTGCACCGGTTCAGCAAGTCGCAGCAGGACGCCCTGCTGCCCGGCGTCGAGAACCGCTGGGTGTCACTGGTCGCGGCGACGACCGAGAACCCGCACTTCAGCGTCATCTCGCCGCTCCTGAGCCGCAGCCTGCTCCTGACGCTCGAGAGCCTGACGGACGACGACATCGGGGTGCTGGTCGACCGCGCCCTGACGGACGAGCGGGGGCTCGCCGGTGTCGTGACCCTGACGGACGAGGCGAAGAGCCACCTCGTGCGCCTGGCGGGGGGCGACGGACGCCGCGTCCTGACGTACCTCGAGGCTGCCGCCGGTGCCGCGACGTCCCAGGGCAAGTCGGAGATCGACGTCGAGGACGCCGCCCTGGCCGTCGACAAGGCCGCCGTGCGGTACGACCGTCAGGGCGACCAGCACTACGACGTCATCAGCGCGTTCATCAAGTCGATCCGTGGCTCCGACGTCGACGCGTCGCTGCACTACCTGGCGCGGATGATCGAGGCGGGGGAGGACCCGCGGTTCATCGCCCGGCGCCTGATGATCCACGCCAGCGAGGACATCGGCATGGCCGATCCGACCGCGCTGCCGCTGGCGACCGCCACGGCCCAGGCCGTCGCGATGATCGGCTTCCCGGAGGCCCGCATCCCGCTCGCCCAGGCCGTGATCCACCTCGCGGCGGCGCCGAAGTCGAACTCGGTGATCATGGCCATCGACGCCGCGATCGCCGACGTCCGGGCCGGAAAGGTCGGCGCCGTCCCGCCCGCGCTGCGCGATGCCCACTACGCCGGGGCCAAGAAGCTCGGGCACGGTCACGACTACCAGTACCCGCACAACGACGTGCGCGGTGTCGTCGGCCAGCAGTACGCGCCCGACGACGTCGACGGCACGACCTACTTCGAGCCGAGCGAGCACGGCTTCGAGGCACGCCTCGGCGAGCGGCTCGCGATCATCCGCACGATCCTGCGCGACCGCTGAGGGCCCGCCAGCGGATTCGTCGTCGGCGTCCCCGCGATAGGCTCGTCCTCATGTCATCGGAGGTCTGGATCCTCGGGGCGACCGCGGTCCTCGCCGTGGTCGCGATCTGTGCTGCCGCCGTGGCGGTCCGCGCCGTCCGGCAGATCTCCCGTGCCGACCGGCCGTCCGTGATCGAGCCCGCGACGACGAGCACGTCCACGGAGATCGTCGTCCACGACGCTCCCCGGACGCCGCTGCCACCGGAGCTCGAGCCGCGCGTCGTCGAAGGACGCCTGGTCGTCCCGCCGACCCAGCAGCAGGTCGTCCAGGCGGCGCTCGGACGCCCGGGCGTCCGCCTCTCGATCTTCGTCCACGGTGCCGTCCACGCGCTGCGCGCCGAGAGCCGCGACCGCATCAGCGCGCTGATGCGCCGCGAGTACCGCCGGCGTCGGCGCGAGCGGCTCCAGGCGGGACGTCGCGCCGTCCGCGCGGCCCGCCCGACACCTCCCTCCGACCAGTGGCTCGGGTCATGAGTGGGAGGACCGTGTGAAGTCGCGCATCGTGTGGTTCGTGGCCGGCTCGGCCGCGGGCGTCTACACGTCGGTCAAGGCGCGACGGGCCGCGTACCGGTTGTCGGCGCCCGGCGTCGTCGACCAGGCCGCCGCCCTCGGCCTCGGCTGGCGGGCGTTCAGCGCCGAGCTCCGCGACGGCATGCAGGCCCGTGAGCAGGAGATCGCCCGCCGGCTCGCCGCCGACCCCACCCTGACCTCCCTCAGCCTCGACGAGGCGCCCTCCGACCAGACCCCACCCGACACGAAGGCTTCCTGATGCACACTGCGGAGATCCGCCGCCGCTTCCTCGACCACTTCGAGAAGGCGGGACACACCGTGGTCCCCTCGGCGCCGCTGCTGTTCGACGACCCCAACCTGCTGTTCGTCAACGCCGGCATGGTGCCGTTCAAGCCGTACTTCCTCGGCCAGGAGACCCCGCCGTGGGACCGCGCGACGAGCGTGCAGAAGTGCGTCCGCACCCTCGACATCGAGGAGGTCGGCAAGACGACCCGGCACGGCACGTTCTTCCAGATGAACGGCAACTTCTCGTTCGGCGACTACTTCAAGGAAGGCGCCATCGAGCACGCGTGGAGCCTCATCACGGGCTCCGTCGACGAGGGCGGTCTGGGCATCGCCGCCGACAAGATCTGGGTCACGGTGCTGCACACCGACCAGGAGTCGCGCGCGATCTGGAAGCGGGTCGCCGGACTGCCCGACGAGCGCATCCAGGACCGCGGCCTGCTCGACAACTACTGGCACATGGGCGTCGCGGGTCCCGGTGGACCGTGCAGCGAGATCTATGTCGACCGCGGCCCGGAGTTCGGTCCCGACGGCGGCCCGGTCGTCGACGAGGACCGTTTCCTCGAGATCTGGAACCTCGTGTTCATGCAGGAGGAGATCACCAACGTTCGCGCCAAGGACCAGTTCGACGTCATCGGCGAGCTGCCGAACAAGAACATCGACACCGGCATGGGCCTCGAGCGCGTCGCGTACCTGCTGCAGGGCAAGGGCAACCTCTACGAGATCGACGAGGTCTTCCCGGTCATCGAGAAGGCGTCGGAGATCTCCGGTCGCACGTACGGCAAGGACCACACGGACGACGTGCGGTTCCGCGTCATCGCCGATCACGTCCGCAGCGGCCTGATGCTGATGGGCGACGGCGTCACGCCGGGCAACGAGGCGCGCGGATACGTGCTGCGCCGCCTCCTGCGTCGTGCCGTGCGCTCGATGCGCCTGCTCGGCTTCGACGACCCCGCGCTGCCGCTGCTGCTGCCCGTGAGCCTCGACCGCATGAAGGCGTCGTACCCCGAGCTCGAGGCCGACTTCCCACGCATCGAGCAGATCGCGTACGCCGAGGAGGAGGCCTTCCGCCAGACGCTCGGCAAGGGCACCCAGATCTTCGAGACGGCCGCGCTCGCGGTCAAGGAGAAGGGCGGCACCGGCCTGAGCGGTGAGGCCGCCTTCACGTTGCACGACACGTACGGCTTCCCGATCGACATCACGCTCGAGATGGCGTCGGAGCAGGGCATCAGCGTCGACGAGGACGGATTCCGCGCCCTCATGGCCGAGCAGCGGTCGCGTGCCAAGGCCGATGCGAAGGCCAAGAAGGGCAGCCACGCCGACACGACGGTCTACCGCTCGGCGCTCGACGCCAACGGTCCGACCGACTGGCAGGCGTACACGACGCTCACCACCGAGTCGCGTGTCCTCGCGCTGATCGCCGAGGGCGCCACGGTGCCGGCGATCGGTGCCGGGTCCGTCGGTGAGGTCGTCCTCGACCGCACCCCCTTCTACGCCGAGTCCGGCGGCCAGCACGCCGACGCCGGACACCTGGTCTGGGACGGCGGTCGTGCCGAGGTGCTCGACGTCCAGCGTCCCGTGCGGGGGCTCGTCGTCCACCAGGTCCGGGTGCTCGAGGGCGAGCTGACGCTCGACCGGACGCTCGAGGCCGCCGTCGATCCCGAGTGGCGGCTCGGCGCCCGTCAGGCCCACTCCGGCACGCACGTGGTCCACGCGGCCCTGCGCGAGGTGCTCGGACCCACGGCCCTGCAGGCCGGATCGTTCAACCGTCCCGGCTACCTGCGCCTCGACTACGGGTGGAGCGGCGGCCTGTCGCCCGACCAGCTGCAGGGTGTCGAGGAGGCGTCCAACCGCGCGCTCCGTGCCGACCTGCCCGTCACGGCCCAGACGATGTCGCTGCCCGAGGCCCGCGAGTGGGGAGCGCTCGCGCTCTTCGGCGAGACGTACGGCGAGGACGTGCGCGTCGTCGAGATCGGCGGCCCCTGGTCACGCGAGCTCTGCGGTGGCACGCACGTCGACCGCTCGTCGCAGATCGGCACCGTCGTCATCACCTCGGACGGCTCGGTCGGCGCGGGCAACCGTCGCGTCGAGGCGCTCGTCGGCATCGAGGGCTTCCAGTACCTCGCCCGCGAGCGGGACGTCGTCCGGCAGCTCACCGATCTGCTCAAGACGCAGCCCGAGGACGTCCCCGGACGTGTCCAGGACCTCATGGAGCGGCTCAAGGCCGCCGAGAAGGCTGCCGAGAAGATCAAGGCCGCCCAGCTCATGGGGGCGACGGGAGATGTCGCCAACAACGCGAAGGACCTCGGCGGCGTCGCGTACGTCGGCCATCACGCGGTCGGTGCGGGCGGCGGCGACGTCCGCACGATCGCGCTCGACATCCGCAAGCGGCTGGCCGACCGGCCGGCGGTCGTCGTCGTGATCGGCGACGCGGGCGACAAGCCGGCGGCTGTCGTGGCGCTCAACGAGGCCGCCCAGGAGCGCGGGCTGTCCGCCAACGACCTCATCAAGGTCGTCGGCGAGCAGATCGGCGGTCGTGGCGGCGGCAAGGCCGACGTCGCGCAGGGCGGCGGAACAGACGTGTCGGGCATCCCGGCCGCTCTGGCGGCGGTCGAGGCAGCTCTCACCGCATGAGGGTGCGCACGTGACCACCCGGCGCGGTCGGCGGCTCGGCGTCGACGTGGGGGATGCCCGGATCGGGGTCGCGATCAGCGATCCCGACGGGATCCTCGCCACGCCCGTCGAGACCGTCGCCGCCGGTCCTGGTGCGATCCCGCGGCTGGCCGAGATCGTCCGCGAGAACGAGGTCCTCGAGTGCATCGTCGGGCTCCCCATGGGCCTGTCGGGACGCGAGGGTCCCGCCGCGATCAAGGTCCGCGCGTTCTGCGACGAGCTGCTGGCGGCCATTGACCCCGTCCCGATCCGCCTGTTCGATGAGCGGATGTCGACGATCACGGCAGACTCGATGCTGCGACACAGCGGACGTTCTGCGCGTGGCAAACGCAGCATCATCGATCAAGCGGCCGCTACGGTGATCCTGCAGACGGCATTGGACTCCGAACGGACCCGCGGGTCGGCCCCCGGCGAGAGCATGAGGACATCATCATGAGTGACAGTGGTCTGGACCTGATCACCGGCGGAGGTGACGCACCCGGCCCGGGTCGTCGACGAGCCGAGAAGCCGCCGCGCAGCCCCTGGGGTCGCCGGTTCATCGTGCTGCTCGTCGTCGCGGCGCTGCTGTTCGGCGCGTACAAGGGCGTCGGCATCGTCAAGGACAAGTTCTTCGACACCGCCGAGGACTACACCGGCCAGGGCACCGGGTCCGTCACGGTCGAGATCCCCAGCGGTGCGGACGGCCAGCAGGTCGCGAACATCCTCAAGAAGGCCGGCGTGGTCGCGAGCGCCGAGAAGTTCTACCAGCTGGCCCTGAGCGACTCGCGGTTCCAGGCGGTCCAGGCCGGCTCGTTCAAGGTCCGCAAGCAGATGTCGGCCGATGCCGCGATGGGCGCCCTCATCGACAAGGCCAATCTCGTCCAGACCACGGTGACGATCCCCGAGGGCTCACGCGTCGATCAGGTCGTCGCCGCGATCGCCGCGAACTCCGAGATCCCGGAGGCCGACCTGCAGGCCGTGATCGACGATCCGTCCCAGCTCGACCTGCCGGCGGTCGCGAACGGCAACCCCGAGGGGTACTTCTTCCCGGCGACGTACGAGGTGCCGCCGGGCACCACCGCGGTGGCACTGTTGAACGAGATGGTGGCCAAGACGGTCTCGGTCGCGCAGGACCTCGACATCGGCACCCGGGCCAAGGCGCTCGGCTACACCGGCGAGGAGATCCTGACGGTGGCCAGCATCCTGGAGTACGAGGCGAAGGCGGACGACGACTACGCCAAGGTCGCACGCGTGCTCTACAACCGTCTCGACGACGGCATGGCCCTGCAGCTGGACTCGACCGTGTCGTACGTCAGCGGCCGCAAGGGCGACGTGTTCACGACCGAGGACGAGCGCAACGCCGAGTCGGCGTACAACACGTACCAGAACACCGGCCTGCCACCGGGGCCGATCGGGTCGCCGGGCGAGAAGACGATCGAGGCCGCGCTGAACCCTGCCCAGGGCTCGTGGCTGTACTTCGTCGCGGTCAACCTGGAGACGGGCGAGACGGTCTTCTCCGACACGTTCGCCGAGCACAACCGCGCCGTGGCGCAGCTCCAGGAGTACTGCAAGACCGCGCCCGAGGGCGTCTGCGGGTGACGCGCTGATGCTGTGCGCCGTCCTGGGGTCGCCGATCGCGCACTCCCTGTCCCCGGCCATGCACCGCGCGGCCTACGCGGCGCTGGACCTCGACTGGACGTACGAGCCGGTCGAGGTCCTAGAGGGCGGGCTCGCCGAGTTCGTCGGAGCACTCGGCGACGACGTGCGGGGGCTGTCGGTCACGGCGCCGCTCAAGCGTGAGGCCGCGGCGGTGGGGCACCAGCGCAGCGACGACGTCGAGGTGCTCGGCGTCGCCAACACGCTCGTCGTCGAGGACGGCATGATCTCGGCGTACAACACGGACGTCCCCGGCGCCGGAGCGGCGATCGAGGAGCTCGGCGTCAAGCCGCCCGTCACGGCCCGCATCCTCGGCGGAGGAGCGACGGCCGCGTCGATGGCACTGACCCTCGTGCGGATGGGCGTCGAGGAGCTCGAGTTCGTCGTGCGTGAACCGTCCCGCGCCGCCGAGGCCGAGGCGGTCGCACGGGGCCGGGGCGTCGGCGTGACGGTGCGCCTGCTCGAGGAGCCGCTGATCCAGCGCGTCGACCTGCTCGTCTCGACCGTCCCCGGCGCGGCGATCGGCGCGCGCTCCTACGAGCTCGTCGACTCGTCCCGCGCGGTGTTCGACGTCGTCTACGACCCGTGGCCGACGGCCCTGGCCCATGCCGCGAAGGAGTCGGGCGTGCCGCTCGTGTCCGGCCTCGATCTGCTGGCCCATCAGGCAGCGCTCCAGGTCGAGCTGATGACGGGGTCGAGCATCTCTCCACAGCTGTTGCGCGAGGCCGCACTGGCTGAGCTCTCCGCTCGTTAGGGTGCGACCGTGACCATCTGGATCGCCGCCCTCGCCGCGGCTCTCATCGGCGCCCTCGGACCACGTGTCCTGCGCCGGGTGCCGGAGCCGCCGCAGGCGGACGACGACAAGCTCCCCTACGCCGTCCTGGCGGAGTTCAGGTTCCTGACCGTCGGTCTGGCGGCCGGGGCGGCCGTCCTGGCCGGGGTCGCCGCGTGGCGCATCGATCACCCCGAGCTCGTCCCGGTGTGGGTCGCGATCGCCGGCGTGGGGTCGTGGCTGTCGTTCGTCGACTGGCACACGCGCCTGTTGCCGTTCGTGCTGGTCGCACCGTTGTACGTCGTGACCCTCGCGCTGGTCGGGCTGGGAGCGCTGCTGCTCGACGACGTCGACGTGCTGGTGCACGCGGTGATCGCCAACGTCGTGGTGTTCGGCGTCTTCTGGGCGTTCTACTGGCTCGGGCAACGTTTCTTCGGCGGCGCCTTCGGCTACGGGGACGTCCGGCTG
>Ga0247734_1002530_pt1 | contig 11870 bp, 11 predicted proteins | sample UWRJL103311B2_FD_180933 | JGI IMG/M metagenome (GOLD analysis project Ga0247734, IMG submission 180933) | Plant litter microbial communities from Arlington Agricultural Research Station in Wisconsin, United States - UWRJ-L103-311B-2 | ecosystem: Environmental > Terrestrial > Plant litter >... | reverse complement strand
TACCACAAATAGCAATATATATTATTTACTTAGTAACGACTTCAATTCTATTTGAAGACCCCGAATTCTAGTTAACTACTTCTCCCACAATACCAACCCGACAAACCTTTAGCCCTACTAGGTAGGATATTAGGATCGTTACAGAAAGCTATGTACAGGTAGTGGAGTTAGCTAGTGTGCCAAACCTACTCAACTCTTCTTGCCTCCTTGGAAAGTTTGTGGTTGAAGTCATCGTGTTGCAAAATGGTCGTGAATAATCATAGTAATGATTACAAAAGATAAGATTAAATTTTGAGAATTTTAAAATGGAGCCCTCTTAGAAAAGAGAAGTACAGACAATGGACTGGGTGCTCGAAGTACCCATAAAGTAACCAATCTGTCAAACACTGAATTCAACTGCCCAACCTGTAGTGGTATCTGTCTGGGAGATAGAAATAGTCACACTATCACCACTGTAAGTGGTGCTTGTAGTTCCCCGGAACGCAGGTGCTGCTTGAACAGCGAACTGGTTGGTCCCTGAAAAGCTCCACAAGTCGACTTTGAGTATCCCCGAAGTAGGCAATCCCACTGAACTCAGCTTGTTGACCTGGATTTTGTATGAACCTGTCTTGATCTTTGCCCCAGCAAGTAATCGGACACGATCACCAACTGTTCCATACACATCAAACCAGTTATCGCTTGAACCTGTTGTCTTGACTCGATGCCCTGTCATATTCTGGGCATAATATTTATAGACCCAGTAACCTGGGGCACCTGCGTAATCTGTAGCACCGTAGTCTCTTGGCTTTGACTTTTTGGTAAGAAGATTTGCGAATAAATCGTGTAACACCGTGCCGCCTTGCCAGTTTCCAAGCACCCCCGAGAAGTCTAGTCGTTCGAGCCGGCTGATCCACCATGCATATCCTGATGGAAACATCTCCGAGTATTCGGCATACTCGTTGATACAGGTCTCACGGTCAGGAAGACCATATTGCTTGAGTAGTGCGCCCAAAGATGAATTGGTGTATTGGGGGTCATTGTCAACTGCATTAAGAGCACCCTCGAGGTGATAAGACCATTGATCGGGGATAGTGTCAGCCTTGGCTATTTGCTTGAGCCAACCTGTCCACCAAGCATTACTTGACATAGGTCGGTATGCAAGGCTAGGACCGCTGATCTTGACTTTGTTGAACCGAGCATCCGCTCTAGATATTCTGTTAGCCGAATGATGGAGGAGAACATTAGACCGGAATGAGCTGATTTAACACTTTGATATAAAGGATATAACTTGAGAAAACTAACCGAATTATTTTGTGAGTCCTGATGTAGAGATCAATCCACTGTTGCATCCCACCCTTTCCTTTCCTGGTGGTGTAAATGTTAGCTGTGAACGTTTTTCTTTTAAAAAGGCTGAAAGATTTCAGAGCTGATCTCACCAGAATATGTTGATATCTGGTTCATTCCAGATATCCCAAACCAACCCATCAAGTGCGTTGTTAGCAGCAAGGTCATTCATGAACTGTTTAACGAACTTGTCGTAATCCGCCCAATCCCCATTATCTCCGGGCCAATGCGATGACGAATTTGTATTGTCTGTTCCGAAGAGATCATGGGGGTAAAGTATAACACTGGCGTTATACTTGCGACACGTTCTATAGTTAGAAAGAGTAGATGCTAATCGCCCTTTATATTCTGTTGTTCCATAGACCCAGCCTCTATTAGGGGCACCCATCTGAGCTCCACCAGTCCTGCCATAATTAAAATCAATATCTGTATACCTTTTAGAACTGTTAGCTTGCAGGTCTGAGCTGAATTAGTAATAAAATTTACCAGTGATCTGGGATCTGTCCTTCTTTGTCTGGAATACCGTAAAGGAATCCAGAGGCGAAGTGTTGGGGAGTTCCTCGTGATATTGAAAGATCAACTAAAGCTGTGACAGAATCACGAGCAATAAGAGGATTTGCTAACGCGGAAACCACGCAAAGGAGAAGAAAGATTGTTTGGCTCATTTCAAGCAATGTTTAAGCGAATGCGATTCAGATTGCCCCAACTGATTTGAAATCTGACAGTGTAAGCCAGGCTAGACTCAAGAATTTTATTTTTGTTCATCTCATGCACCAGGGACTATTATAGAGATTCGAAAGAACGCTATCTAGCGGGATCTTGTGGATCAGCCTCCTAGTTCCCTACCAAAGTATGGCGGGGGTGGTAAGCTTTTTGCAGATTGTTGGGCATCTCGTGGACTTGACTAGCGAGGAGATCTGATTTTGGCTATAACTTCGACTCTAGGGGCGACGGAACATCTTGTCCGAATAGAGGGGTTATCAACCCCTCAGTTTGTTACAAGCATCGGTTACACATTCCAACTGACTTTAAACGGTACCAAAGAATTGCCCACGCCAACGGCATATTAGTCCCGCGCAATATTTATTGCCGATACGCGCGCATAGAGCATATTTCCACGTATTGTGAGTCGACGCTTATTCGGAAATACTGGGAAACACCTTTAGGTAGCCAGATATATGGTAGACAGATTGGTTTCAGACATATCAAATCACTCAGAGACTCGTATATGTGTAAGTTCTCAGCCCGCTTGCAAGTTGTGTTGCAAGTTGTTTAGTATTCGAGGTATTTTTACACAATCATCTGATTTAAAACCGTGGCGCACGGGATAGAGAATGTTCCATAAAGGAAAAATCTGATTACAATATGTTAATATCCATTTTCGAAAGATACATAATCTCTAGCTTAATGTTAAGTAAAGTATTGGATATGTGACTTAATTTTTATATGATGCGCATTCGAGAAATCGAGTTGTAACCACCGACATCCTTACAAACAAAGTATATATACTACGATTTATCAATTCAAGTCATGAGTAGCTAGAGTTCATTAGTATACTAAGACAATGATAAAGCATCTATTGACTGCCGGCTTCATCGGCCTTGGGGCTTTGGCTCAAAATTTCAATAATCCAGTGCTGTATCAGGATCTTGCCGATATTGACATTGTGCGAAATGGCGACACGTTCTACTACTCGGCCAGTACAATGCACTTTTCTCCGGGGGCTCCAATCCTCCGATCCTATGACTTGGTCAACTGGGAATACTTCTCGCATTCAGTGCCCATGCTCGACTTCGGCCCCCAGAAAGATTATAATTTGACGGGTGGAAGTGCCTATAACAAAGGTATTTACGCTTCATATTTTAATTTCAACCCCAAAACAAAGACTTGGTACTGGGGTGGATGCACGCCAGGTGATTATAAAACGTACATCTACACAGCAAGCGAGCCAGAGGGGCCGTGGAACAAGAGGAGCACACTTAACTGGTGTTATTATGACTGCGGTATGCTTGTCGATGATGATGGTACGATGTATGTGGGCTTCCTGACAGCATGGAACCAGAAGCAGATCACAGTAGCTCAGCTGACAGCCGATGGGCTGGGTGAGGTAAAAAGACAGACGGTATGGAATACGGATAGTTCACTGAACTACGTTGAGGGTATACGAATGTATAAGCGCAACGGCATCTATTATATCCTGGCGGTTCACCCTACAGATGGGAACATTATCCTGCAGAGCAGCAGCGCATGGGGACCTTACAAGTGGAAGTGGTTGGTCCACAATGCCGGTGCTCTCATTTCAGGTTTCTCTCCCCCGAAACAGGGAGGGATGGTCTCGCTCGCTGATGGTCGCTGGTACCATATGGCATTTATCGACGGCAATCCAGGAGGTCGCATTCCCGCTCTTGCTCCAGTGACCTGGTCCTCGGATGGCTGGCCGACCGTGCAAACCGTCAATGGATTGTGGGCAAAGCAATATCCATACCCACTCACGACTCGCTCCGTTAAGTCAGTCGTGGGAACCGACAGCTTCACATCACTCGGCCCGCAGTATGAATGGAACCATAATCCAGACCCGGCGGCCTGGTCAATTGCTTCTGGAGGAGGTCTGCAACTACGGACGGCAACTATTACTGACGACTTTTTCATGGCTCGTAACACGCTCTCTCACCGCATTCTAGGTCCATCGTCAACGGCAACTATCCGAATCGATTATTCACAAATGGCAGATGGTGACCAAGCTGGCCTGGTTCTTTTTGATGTAAGTCTCTATAATCTAAAGTATTGGGTGAGCTTTAGAGATAAGTATGGATTACGGCTTACTCGGATCGGCTATAGTATACTGCTGGATGGATTGGGGTGACACGCACCGGCAGCTCCTTTAAAGTTCTCATGTGGAACAACATCGCCCTGAGCAGCAACGGTTGGAAGACCAGCAACAAGGGTGCTCAGGTAGCCACCGCCAGTATCAGTGGCGGAACCATCTGGCTGCGTACCAAGGTCAACATCCTGCCCTCAATGCAGCAAGGCACTTTCCAGTACAGCACTGATAGAACCAATTTTGTCAACCTAGGGAACGCTGTAACTGTCGTTAACAAGGATATCTTCTTTATGGGTTGGCGCTACGGCATCTTTAATTATGCTACCAAGGCTCGTGGTGGAAGTATCACTGTGCGTAGCTTTACTATTGATGGGACAATGCTAAATAGTGCGACGAGGAAGGCACTGTAAGTTAAAATAAATAGAGTGGTGATGAACCACCTCAAATGCTACTCTGTATAAATGAAATAACCGTTTCCCATCTGTGAGCTGTTCAGCAATATTATCACTCCATCTGTATCAGTGTATAGCGATTATGACGTCGTAAATTCTCACGTTCTTCCCTGAAAGCTAAATCAGCTTATTAAGCGTATTGTTGATGTCACGTAGGAAATAAGGATTAGTAGGGCTAAAGGGTTGTCAGGTTGGTATTGTGGTAGAAGTAATTGTGTAAGGGGCAAGCCCTGGTTAGTAAAGGCGCTGGCCCAAGCCAGCGCTAGCGTATCTTGGCGGAGTCCGTTGACTTCTTCACGGACTCCGACCAAGACCTTTCTTTCTCCTTATCGAACTTATTGAATTCTACTATTGAACCTCTGTGTATACGTCGTTCGCCGGTGACAAATTGAACTAGAATTCGGGGTGTTCAAATAGGATTGAAGTTTTTACTAATTAAACAATCTGTATTGCTAACTATAAAGATTTGAGCACAAAACTCCTATTTAATAAAAATATCTACTTACATATATAACTAATTTGAATTCCGGGATCCTGGGATCCTGGGATCCAAGACCTGGGAATCCATGGATCTATCACGTGCTACGGTTCTGGCCAGGGGTCAGAACCGACTATGCCAAGAGCCACCCAATTCCGGTTGCTAGCTAACCGTTACAACTTATACTCTATTTCACGTTGTAACAGCTATTGCAGGAGGGTGCTCTTCTCCTAGTAGATGCCTATCCTTGATAGGTGCCTTTCTCTTGTAGGTACCCTCTATTCCGCGGGCGCACCCCTAGCGGGTGCCTTCCCAAAAGCGGGCACCTTTACCAGGTCGTGACATTGTTATCACAGGCTTCAGAGACCGGACGTTGGCCCCAATCTTCGATTAACAAGTACTGGTTCTTATCAAGTAAGTAATGTCATTCTTAATTTTACCAAAAGTCTAATAGTTTGTAATAGGCTAGTCATCTTTGTCATAACCCTGCTTGTTTTAATCCGGAGCATATTACTATTGAGCTTCATGCCTTGAATAAGCTACGTAATAGCTGTAAGGGCCTCTTCATCATTAAGTGTCCAGATAATACAATTATTCACCCTTGTGTTCATTGGGCAGAACCACATACTCACCATTTACATTGTATTCTTCCCACACGTACCATCGACTCTAGCTTACGTGGTCAATGGATTGACATAAAGCCAATGATTGGGCCTGTTCAGAGCACTGGCAATAGCAATCAGTAAAAATGTCATTACGGGAAGAATATTTGGTATGGGATGAGATTGGTCTATGGCATCTTTTTACTTTAGGCTTAAGGCAGTAGCTAGTTGCTTAACCGGAGTTGAATAAAGCACCTTGCACTTCGGATACTTTGAACTTTTGGTTTGAGGTAACATGGAAGATCTATTATGATTTATTAAGCTGTTTATGACTGTTATTTCCATTACACTATGTAAGAATTGCCAAAGTATGTAAGCAGCATGCCTTGGCCATGAATAAGAACATTAATTGTAACCGATTAAAACACTGGACGTCAAACAAATCAAACCGGCTCGGGGGTTTATGCGTTAAAGTTCAAATCCCAGAGTCTGACTGTGGCCACTCCGCAGTAGGCGCATACGATCTCCAAGCATTGCAATTCGGCGTGATAGAATTCAGGTCCATCGCCCCAGGTATTTCGCTAGCTCGCTCTAGATACTGAACACTAAGTCCCTGTGACGCATGCCAAGCAATGTGGCAATGGAACAGCCATGCTCCAGGATTATCAGTCCTGAATGCAACAGCAAGCCAGCCAAAAGCTGGAAGCATAGCTACGTCGCGGCGCCGTGGATTATTCAGCTGTAGTCCAGCTTGGTCACTGGCTGTAAAGGGGCGTGGCGCACTAGTGAAAGGACTGACTAGTGCTGGTGATTGTCCTAAAACTAAAAAGTCATGGCCCTGAAAAGAGTTAGGCTGTGATTTGGAAGTAGTTAGGATTTCCATAAACCTACATGTAGATGCATTGGATGCTAGTCTTAAGTTAGCTCTTTATGTCAATATATAGCTGGGTATGTATACATACTGGGATGGGTGAAAGATTCTGGATAACCCAAACACTCCACTAGGTTTTTGTAAGTATAAAATTCACCAATGATAAACGGCGACAGGAAAGAATGCCGGTACTTACTACATTGGAAGTGGGGATACTAATGAGATTCTCATTCCTTGGGTATGATGTATTCCCCTCCAGCACAAATTGAAGCGTTGGCTTTTCCCACCTCACCATAAACGAAGAGCTATTTACCTTCCACAAAACCTTGGATAAAGCAGTGTTGATTTCAAAATTAACAGGCAGGCTGTTACTTGCAGGTGTAAATTGGGTGAGTGGCGCTGTGCGGGTGACAACAGGAGTAAAACCGTATGAATCATGACATAAAGACTCTACAGGACTTGCTCCAGTGATGGTTGGAAGTGCATTTGGCGCCCCATCATAGCTGAATATAGCAGCTGGCTTTGGATTAAGAGAAGTACCACAAGCGCCGGTATTAGAGAAAGTGACGTTGAACCAATAGTTTCCAACTGCTTGGCTAGCATCGATGGTAACGTCATATCGTTGCCCAATACCCATAAACAATGAACTGGTGGTGAAAGAATTGATAGGGACCAGATCATTGGCAACAACAGTCATTTGGTGGTTCACCAACGAGACAGTAAAGTGGTTCTCAACAGAGGGATTGATAAGACGCAGAAGATGCCGTTTCCCAGGAGTAAGTTTGACTTTGGCATAACTTCCCCCAGCTCCAGTTGGATTGATGTTGGTTCCATTGAACAGAACATTATCTGATGGTGGTGGTGCTCCACCAGTGGCTGGGCTGTTGACACGATTTTGGATATCGTCCGCAGTATCATAATACCAGTCAGTGATCGGGAATACACCGAGGTCGATATCGTAAGGAAGGGATGCCGGGCCATTGATCTGGATGGATCCAACTACACCATTTCCATATTGAGAGCTGAAGTGGGAGTGATACCTGAGGGAGGTTAGATCACTATTCATCTAAAGAAAGTAAATTCCACGTCGTACCAAGTTGTACCATACTGCTCTGCTAAGAATGTGTACGTCTTTTGATGAGCTGGTGGGATGGGACACTCAGTAACACCGTTTGCCCCATCATTAATGCTATTCCTAAGCATCCGAATACCATGCCAATGAATAGAGGTTCTGCTAACCTATTAGCAAGCAGCAAGAATCAGAGGCCAAGAGAAAATCCAATTCATAGAAATCTTCAAACTGGCACCGATTGATACACTCTCTCGTCTAGATGAGCGAGGGGAAGTGAAGGTGATTGGTATCATTTTCGGCGACCAGATACATTGCACAAAAGTTGATTCTCTCCACTAGCTAGGAAGAAAGAATGGGATTACGTACCCATTGTCGCGAAGCTGATTAATCACCGTAACGGAGATGCGATCTCCCCAGTCTAAATTGAAGATTAGCCCCCATGTTGATCAATAGCTTATAGATTGACACATACCTGCTTTGATAACGGGCCCTGAATCGAAAGTTAACATGGTTTGAAAAGTAAATTTTGAAGATCATACCTGGGAATTGTCCTGTTTAAAATAAAGTTAGTAACGCTCCGTTGTAGAGTTCAATCGAGCCTAAGTATTCTTGTGCATACCATTTATCAACATAGCTTTCTTCTTGATTCTACCATCTCCACCGACCCAGTTGTCCACTTCCGTGATTGTCAAAGTATACTGTATTCTCAGCTCAGCAACTCGACATAACTATAGACACATGACTTACAGTCCTGGTAACTCCGGTTAAAGGAGTAGCGGTCTCATAGTCTGTATTAATCGTAAATCCAGGCGACCAACAGGCTCTGTTGGAAGGTATATTACAAGTCGGAGCTGCCACAGCCGTACCACACAATAGTAATGCAGCAACTGCTCCATGAAAAATATTTGAGAGCAACATTTTAGTAAAAGCTCTTTTTGAATGATACAAACAAGCTTCACTATTAGCCCTATATACGATTATGTGGATAGAGCAAAGTGGAAGGAGTAACAGGTCATCTACTGTTCTTATATAGATTTCTGAACACCATAGATACCTTGTGACCAGCACCTGTGTGGTAAGCCAGTAAGGTTTCTAATGGCTGGATCTGCCTGCTTTGACTTGTAAAATACATTTACCACTCTTTTAGTGGTGTGCAGTGCGACGGTATATGCTAGTACAATAGTACCTAGCAAGTAGGGCAGCCTGGCTTTCCTCGTGTCCAGATGTGAAGGATTAGATTCAATAGTTTCTAACTCCTGCATGCCCTAGCACTTTCAAAGAGGCCTGCCTCCACGCATGTCGTAAGAATAACGAGGCCGAGGGCGACCGACAGGCTCTGGAATCGAAAGCAGGGACCCATTCCAAATATAGGTTGTGGAAAAACAACCGTAGTTCCTGGGGTAGAAAATTGAAGTCAGCCGATTTAATTCTGTGCCGTTCGTGAAAGCAAAGCTTAGCTTATGAAACTACATGCTTTACAAACCTTGGCACATTGAGATAACAATCTCGGATACTCACCTAGTCACCCAATAAGCTTTGGCTAACAAAGGTCTCAGCTCACTTACTACATAGTGACTGTTCAAGATAAGCGTTCAGGTGTAAAATTAAAGAAATGCCTAGATAGAAACGATCTGCTACCCTGGCCGGAAAGATCGAATTCGTTGAGGCCATCAGGAACAATTTTCCATTGGACCAATAAGATTTGGAGCTGAGGTTAAGAAGTCATGATTGCTTACTGGGTACTGAAATGGGGCTGGAAAAGGCAGTATCGGATTAACCTTCCCGCCACATAGCCGTAGATGGCAAGGCACGCCACGCCGTGTGGAAGACTGCACATCAAATGAAAATAATTGCAAGGGATCAAAAGTGCGCTCAGGTTCAAATCCGTGTGTAGAGCCCAAACTTGCAACTGTGAGCAGGGATAAAAGGCTGATATATGGGCAGTAATAAGAGAACCTGAGACTCCTGTAGCTAATCAGCCATTGGAGGAGGTAATCTAGTATCTGGAGCATGGACATATGACAAAAACGTGGAGCTCCAGAGAAGCTCATCATATAGGACAGGCTAGATTACCACGTGGATTCGTTGCTGCTCCAGCCTTTCGCGGATCCATCTCCCTGAACACACCCATCGGAGAGAAGCGTATGGCTGGGGATTGATCCATGGGGGTTTCTCGCAGTGAAAACGGGGTTTACTGGCTGGGAATCTACATCACACTCGAGTGAAGTTCAGGCCAAAGCTCTAAGCGAGGATGAGACCCCAATCCGGCCAAGCGGCGTTTTGACAGCCACAATATCTGAATGTCCATGAGCTGGGTACGTGGAACAAGTAACCATCCCAATGCTACTGTACTTGTCTACCTTACTTATCGCCCCCCCCCCCGCGAATCAAAAGGCGATTATCAGCAACCCGAAAATAGATACCAGCTGCAAGCAAGCATTGCAATGTGCACGCGCAACCTAACGGTACCATAGGACGGTAGGAACCATCGTCGAGTAGGCGGTTCTAACATAAGCTGATATCACTAACCAACAGGACCGACCACAACAACCAACGGCCCGGGGCGGAACGATATTGTTCCTACTTAGGTAGCCTACCGTCAATATAAAAACGCCGCAATGCTACCGTGTGGCTAGGATCAAGATAGAGCACAGTTCAGTACCTGACATTGGCCCATCCGGATCCTGGTCCTTGGCTTCAGCCGCATGTGCTAAGGTTACCACTCTCTATGTACGAAGTCCTGTACAGTACTTAGTACTGTACCGATACTTATCGATTGCATGATCCTTCTCAGAGTCTGGGATAGGACAGGATAGGAGGATATGTATGCGGATGCTAGTACTCGTTTGCGGCAATGTCCAATCACTTTGAGTAGGTGCAAGCAAGCCCTCCATCCCATCGTCCGGGTCGTCCCCAGTTGTAGATATTGCCACGTGCACACATATCATGCCACGGTGCAGCAGAAAGGATGGTCTACTTGCAACGCAGCTTGCGAGCCAAACTTACGCGAAGTTCGGGTGTCGGTGGCGTGATAAGATTGCGTCCAGCAGGTTGTGCTGACAATCCATCCCATTCCATTTATTATACAGGTATTGTTGTCATCGGAAACCACCCTGTTTCCCCATGACACATAGCGGGGCTCCACCTCGATGGCTGTCGTGTAAGGCCAGTTGCACATCGGAGACGAGGTTGCGATGGATGTGGACCACCACGGTACCGACTCTCTACAATAGAAGAACGCAGTTGTATAAAGTTGAAGCTCTCAGATGTATTCATCGCATTTATTACCTGCGGATATCCCAAATCCGCCGCGACAAAACCAGGCTGTTGCAATGTTCGATCCTGACCATCTGTGCCTTCGACGTGCGGGGTTTTTTCTCTGTGGTGCTGCCACGAAATCATATGCTGATGTATGTTCGAATAGCTTAATAAGAATGTGGTATTTCAACTCTGGATATAGGAAGAAGACTACGATCTTTTCGGAAAGCGGGACGATGAACGACGCACCACTTGGATGACAACATACTGCGTGCTGGCTTGCCTCGTGTTACGGCGAAATCAACGGAATTTCAGGATCCCCACTGACGTATTCGTCGCAATTGGCTCACTACGCAATGCAGCTCCCTTTGTCCTGATAAACCGTGAGCGCAATGGTCTTAAGAAACGATCTTAAGGGAAGAAGTAAGGGATGAATTACGAGATGGTTGCAGACAAGATCAAGTTTCCTTGTGGCTGAACCAAGATAAAGCAAGGCGAGGTAGCGGGAGAGAGAAACTTATGTGGAATAGATGTCTTGCATATTCCATTTGTCAATCTAGAACATGTAAAATACAAAAGGTCGATTCTCAGGAATGTATCCACAAACCCTTTTGGAAAAGATAAAAATGCCATTCTCAGCCACAACCCAAACCTAAGCCATCTTTCAAAACCCGATCAAAGCGCCGGATATCTCAATGCTACGTCGTATAAGCCTTGGCAGTTAATTCCCAACTTCAACTCTGGATGATTCCCTACTGTCATTATTCACCAGGTGCTACAGCCTCGGCCTCGCTCATATTGCGGTCGAACAAATTCTTATCCGTATGCATGCAAGAATGAGACGTAAATTACCTAGCAATTCTCATAATTTGATATGTGAAGTACTTCAGGATAAAGTAATCACCGTATTGTTCGTCAAGCATTACTTGGCCTGTCAAAGGCTGCTCGCCGACGGTTAATACTCTATCTAGACAATAGGTTTCTTTGCTGATG
>Ga0247734_1002528_pt1 | contig 11883 bp, 7 predicted proteins | sample UWRJL103311B2_FD_180933 | JGI IMG/M metagenome (GOLD analysis project Ga0247734, IMG submission 180933) | Plant litter microbial communities from Arlington Agricultural Research Station in Wisconsin, United States - UWRJ-L103-311B-2 | ecosystem: Environmental > Terrestrial > Plant litter >... | reverse complement strand
GTGCGGTTCGCTCTCTCTGGTTCTGGCCACCCCCAGCAACAGATGAAGTGGAAGAGCGGGAGCTTTGTGACTGGTCGAAGACAGCAGTGTTATGGTGACCGTGGCTGCTTCCGGATGAGTCGTGAGAACGGAGAGTTGGTGGAGATGCACTGCTGTGGATAGCTCGATCATCGCCAGATGTCTCCTGGCCGCTGGAACTATAGCTAGGTCCATGGGCTGAGCTGCCGCCCTGAATGGAAGTGTTATCAACTTGGGCGGTGTGGCTCCCTTCACGAGTAGATTTGGCATCAAGATCCATATGGTCATGGAGCTCAACGCCGCCATCATCGGAGTCACTGCTTTGACTAGCATCACCTATGGCCTGTTCCTCGGCAACCTCCTCAGGTCGGCGAGGATTACGGTACCAGAAGCGAAGATATGCGATGGAGTCGTTGGCCTTGGCACTCTCCAAACATCGAATAGCGTCTGGCAAGCAATTTTCTCGAATACATTCATAGAAACTCTTGTCCTTCAATTGGTCTGGGGAGACTCCCAGAATACTTTCCACGGCGTTTGTGGCGTACATTACCGTCAAGGTACGTGTGAACCTGTTCAGAATAAGAGCTGCTCGCGGCTCATTGAGAGCTGGTTGAGCCGGAGCTCTGAACTTAGCGGAAAGATGCTCCAACATATGATATCGAGGGTCTCTAGGAGACGAGGCGAATTTTCGACGCACGGTTGGTGCAACTTCAGCACGTCCTTCTTAATGTTAGAGTATGATCTGGTAGATGCTAGCAATAACGTACGGCGGTTCTTCTCGTCTCCACGATAAATGCTAGTACAAGCTACCAGGACATCATGTACAACAGAGAAGACGCATTCACAGCTGACCCATTCTTGGTCTTGGCTCTTGATGCGAGCATAGTGGAGGACGGCAGCTTTGTCCATTCTCACACCCCGGCCATGGATCTTGCGGGCAAAGGGAACCTCCTCCGGGTGGAAGTAATCGAAGCATGATCGATTGATAACATCATTTGGGTGGTAACCCAAGATGTCAATGATCGAATCAGAGGCATATAGGATGTTGGCATCGGGTGTAAGGTCTAGTTGACATTAGTATATCGTAGACTTCGAAGAATACAACGTTGATTGAGACCACACGATGTCTCCAGTTGAAAAAAAGATACATTTCAAGAGTCGATGAGTTGACTGAAACTTGTGATGGGAAAGGGTGAGGTGCAATAGTCCAAGCGAGTGGGAATTGGCTAGGTGGTAGGAACAAATTAAAGATAATACAGGCTCACGACCAGAACTCCCGGTGTGTCCAATATATGATTTGGGAATCTTGTCGAACGATTGACTTACTGTGGATGGTCATAAAAGTGGTCTCCATTGTGAAGAATCTGGCGTTTGTATCTCTAATAAGATGCTCAGTTCTTCAGCCGTTGGAGGGAGGTCGTCGTAGATGACCAGTGAGGGAGTTTGTGGAAATTGCTCGGTCAGAAGTTTGAGCTCTGAAGGGATGCGTTTGGTCCAAAGGTACGGAGTTTAAATAGTATGGGGTAAACGAGGGGTAAGACAGCGGCTGGGAAGTTGCGTTTTTAGCTTATCACGCCTGAGCAGGATGGTCTGCGAGCAAGGATTGTACAATAGTTCCTGTGGCAGAGATTGCACAGTAGGCTGGTGGTACAGGCTGCTCGTCGACTGTTCTGGCGTGGCCGGATCGCCGATTTGAAAATTGACCCTATAGCAAGAATAATACAAGGGATGGAGAGCAGCAGAACGGGAGCAGAATTGTGTGGCAATGGCTTTTGAGGAATGCCGAAATATGTTTCACGCCGTCGTTTGTCTTTCCTAATGTGATGTCGCAATGATCTATATCATATCTCACTCCTTTTGGGCCATTGGTCCTCTTTCCTATTGATCTGATTTGATTTGATTTGATTTGATTTGATTTGATTTGATTTGACTTTCAGACGTTGGAGGAGTAGTGAGTACACACAGAGGAGTAAAGATGGATGGAAGGTGGTGGCTGGTGGCTGGTGGCTGGAACAATTGGGGCAGGCTTGCGAAAAATAAAATCCCCGGCTATGATCCGTGATCGACGAGAAGCGGCTTCGCACTTTAGCGCTTTGCCGCCGCCACTCACAGGAGTGCAGGAGGGATCCCTACCAGTGGCAGGGTGACTGGTGATGCACTCATGGAAGAAGAGGGGCAGGCAGCCAGGGCAGATGAAGGCATTCCCAGTAATAATCAATCAATGGCTCAACAGAGGGTTGACGTCCATTGTAGGTTTGGGGTCTGTGCCCTCAATGTGATATCAATCTGTAAGGGAAAAATTTAAAAGAATGAACTGGATGATGGATGATGGATGATGGTGGATGGTGGATGGTGGATGGATGGAGGGAATGGAGTGGAATGCGTGGTGATGGGTTGACGTTGAATTTAGATTTGTTCCTCGGGACGGAGACGCCCTCCGGTTACTGTACTGTATGGTAAAGTGAGAAATGGCCCGAAAACGAATCTGGACGGTAGAGTGCTCAAAGTATGCCCACCCCGAGCAATAGAACAGGTTTCTACTATACAAGAACGGCAGCATGAGACGACTGGTGTAGTAGTTGAGCAGCAACTTGTTCATCTTCATCCCCATTGCATACCACCACTATTTTCTATGCCTTTCTTTCTGATTGGATTTGGATAGGGCATTTCAAGTAGCCTCCTCCCTCTCTCCTTCGCGATGCATGCCACAATCCCCATCACGGAGCTTCACTTTTCAACCACTTGGTTCCTTTCATTAACAGACCATAGGCTTCCAGTCATCATCTAGGATCTCTGTCACTATTCTTCTCCTTGAATTGCTATTGCCTTTCCACTGGGATCTCCGATCAGGAAGTTATGCCGGCCTACACCCTAGCTCAGCCAACCGATTTCTCGGGCCAGCAAAAGCATCGTACCTGTGTGATCTTCCAACAACATACATGAAGCCCCCGATGGCAGGCTGGCAGGTAGGCAGGCATGATGGTATCACGAGTATGCGGGTGTTACGCTGCAGGCCGGCTTTCTGCTGCCGGGGCCGAACGTGGGCGTTGGTGATCCTCCTTACCATTCACATCCCCCCACCCCGTCCTTGTCGTTATCGTTGGCTTTTGTCTTTGTCTTTGTCTTTGTGTTTTGTGTTACTCCTGTATAGGGAGAGGCCAGCCTCCTCTTCTCACCGGATCGGCATCGTAAGATCTAAGACCAACCTTCGGTACCGGCGACGAGGAGAAATCGATGATCGAGGAGGGCTGAAGAATGCACCTCTCCACAAACACCAGAGCAAGGAAGGATAGTCAGCAAAAAGCAAAATCGAGGGCAAACACCCTCTCGGCACCATCACCGTTCTCCCCGCTGCAATGATCGCAATCCTGGAGAGGCCCCTAGCCTAAGAGATGGCCTATGGTTATTCAAAGTAGTATTTTGGCGTGCAGCGTGGTTCTTTGGTCGACAACAACTTCGTCAACTCAACCTACTACTTTATTTTATTTTATTTTTCTTGCCTAAAAAAATCAAACATATGCAGCATCAACTGCCGTTGAACCATTCGCCATATCTCACTCGTATCGACATATGAGAACTGTATGTTGACCAATTGGTATGGGCTGACACTTGATAGATAGGTAGATAGTAGAGAGAGAGATATATATACCTATATATAATTGAAATAACCAACGGCAGAGGGAGCCATCCGTGCACACCCACCACCGGCATTGTACTCCACTTTGTACTGGACTGTGCGGTGGCTTGGCTTCGGCGCTTAACCATTATAGTATTGGGGTCGGAGGTGGTTAACATTACCCGTTGGGATTGCCGGGCTGGTGAAGCCGACCCGAAGAACCTTTATCCTATTCTTCTCCACCGACCCCCAACTGCTGCTGTTGGTGTCCATCCATCACTTCCGAGCTCCACACCAATAACAACCTACAGTCAGTCCATCTACCTACCTGATGCTATCCCCGGACTCCTAAGTAAGCATCCCCTCGACTTTCTTTTCTTTTTTTTCGTCAGCAGTATGACAGCTAAATTGGGGCAGCCCTCCCTCCACACTCCAAGGTAGGACAAGGTCATCGGCGATCCAGCCATATACGTATTGCACAGAGAGCATGTCAAACCGTGTGTAAGGCTATCTCGGTCCCGCAGAGTGTTACGCGTACCCCCGTGAATTCTCTGACAATCCTCGTTGGAGTTTTCGTTCTCGTTTGCAATCCAAAGAAGGTCAAAGTCTTGGCAATAACAAAGACTGAATAGAACTCAATCATCAATATCCGCCATACTTACCCTTTTTCTAAATCATTACTACATATGAGTGCTGGATCTTAGAAGTCTAACACGTGGAGCTGCGAGCTCACTCGGTTTGTGAACTGATCTTGGATACTCACCGATCATCGGCATATTACCCGCCATGGCCTTTAAATTCGGAGAAAAGCATGAATGGGAGCTGCCTCACCTAAGAGAATCACTCCAAGTACCGGTGAGCAATTTTCCAGAGTCCCCCTTGACCGCCAGAAAATATGTCTATTCTTTCGTGACCACTGGCACAGTACCTAATGGCTACATAGGATGCAGGCGGTAGGTGTTGATACTCTTGTCTCTCCGCTCCACGTCCGAGAGCTGACATTATTAGACTTATGGTCTGCGAAATTCTATCCGTACACTAAACCCGGGGTTGATCCTATCTTCGCTGTCGTGGGAGGGAAGCATGTAAGATCTTTATGGACTGGGCAAGGTCTTTCTTGCTCACGTGGTTTTCTAGATTCTTATCTGCCGAGTGCCTGCGAGTCATAGAACTGTTGAGGTTATTCGAAGCATTGTAGATGAAGAAGTTTGTACTTGTCTATCCATTGTATAATCTTTGTGGTTGCTGATAATTCACAGCCTGATACCAACCACTTTGCATGTGCCTGGACAAGGGATTTGGAGACTGGCGAACCTCTTCTGTGTGTAGCTGGACACAGTGCAAAAATACTGGTCATCAATGCTCTAACAGGAGAACTACTAAGAGTACGTCGCTCGCTGAAATGAATTATATCTTGCTAACATATGTAGACATTGGCGGGACATGGAGGGGTAAGAGCCTGTACTGAATGAATGTTGATCTTTTTCTGATGATTACTCCAGCCCATCAATGACCTAGCAATATCCCCCATTAATCCTCAGATCTTGGCGTCTGGATCTGATGACCAAACAGTGAGAATATGGACGTTGAAGCCAGATGACAAGAAGCAGCCATGCGCTGGCATATTAGAAGGTGATGGTCATCGAGACACCATCCAATCGGTGGTACAGATTGCAACCCTCTTCATCTACGGTTCAAAAGCTGATATTGAAGGCATGGCATTCTACCGGGAGGTATTTACTGTCTGGAGGCATCGATCGGCAGATAATTCTAGTATGTCAAGTAGCCAGTATTTTAATGTAATTCTAACATTCCACCAGTGGGTTCTTCCAGAATTTCCCGATGAGAACACGGGTACCGACAAACCCACACGAATCTTCTATCCCCATTTTTCAACCACCCAAGTACACATGTACATTGTCGACTGGCACGTCTCTTACTCCTGAGTTGCTTGGTGCCGTGATTAACAGCCTGCAGCGTAACATTCCACAACGATCTCATCCTCTCGAAAGCTGAACGGGAAGGCAATATAGTTCTCTGGTCAATAACAGGCTTCTCATCCACCCACCCACCACCATCTCCGCTCTCCGCACCCACAGTTCGCGATCTTGACAACGACACCCGCTCCGCGTTCTGTTCGCCTACCCTCTCCAGCACCGAAATGTACACCCGACTACTCCAGTTTGCCATTCCAGACACTGATGTCATGTTTATGCGATTCGGCTTCTTTCCAGGTCATGGAATCCCTGGTAGTGACGCCAACATCCCCTTTCAGCAATTTGGTGGCGGAAGAGGTGGACCTATCCTCGCAATGTGTAACTCTGCAAGCAAAATTTCATTCTGGGATTTTACTCGTTTGGAAGAACACGCTAAGTACCTCGAATCCGTCCAATCTGACCCAGACACTAAACGACCTGCCTTCCTTGTCCCATTTAAATCACGCAACCGCGGTGGAAAAGCCACAAACCCTATAAACCGTTTGACGATGGGCGGAGGTCGCGCTTCTCCCTCGGAGTCCGAGCGGAGCAGCACGATTGCGGAGTCTGGGATCTCGGGAAGTGTGGAAGGAGAGCGGAAGATGAGTGACGCAGAGAGGAGCAAGGAGATCTGGACGAAGAGATATGGAATCGGACGGCCACAGATGGAATTAGTACCACATAAAGAGGAGACGGTTAAGAACCTCAGTTTTGTGGGGCGGCAGGTTGCCTGGAGCGTGGGAGGTGAGTGGTGTGTTGTTGTCGGAAGTGCGGGAGTGATTACAGTTTTGGAAAGATGGAGTGGAAAGTAGAATGCTGATTGCGTAGGGGAGAGGCTGTACAGTACTAATACAGTTTTGTATACCCTTGCTAGATGGAACGCATTTCTAGGTTCAGTTAGTTGTTGATTGGAGGCAATTCTTTCGCTAGAAACTAAGCCTCTTCATTTGAACACATACTACGTATATTGAAGTAATAACCCAGGACCATAATCCAAAAGATTCCTTACTTGTTGATTAGGTCGAGCATCGAATCTAATCTCCTAATCTAGCTCATCTGTCTGCATGCAACCTTCAGAACGTCATAGCATTATCAAAATGTGCTCTTTTAAGCCAGTAGATGACATTCATTGTGTTGTTTTCTTCTTAATAGTGTCAACACCGTTTATGTTGTCATATATCCTGCTTCCTTCCCCAACAAGATTCTATAATGATTTATGATTGATTTGTCTCCTAAAATCTTTAATATTAACACTGTGGAGAATGATAATCCATTTTGAACACAATAGAGGCTTAGCTACCATTTCTCAACGTTTCATTTTAAGAAACATTAGGAGCAAGCTAGAGAGCACAAAAGAGCCCAAATGTCGAATTTATACTCTAATTGTTCCACTAGCGTTGGCAGATCTACCAAAAAACTGTAGCGTTGCTGAAAAGTCGATGCCACGTTGGTAATGTTTCGGATGGATTCTACTTGCTGTCAGCAATTTTCCCTCCTGAATTTAGTGAAGTAGGTAGCAAAAGTAAATGCCACAAACTCTCGTGCTCTCCCAAAGATTTGTGATATGCCGGCTTGACTAAAAGGGTAGTATCATAATATATGACTCGCAGGTATGACCGCTTAATGTCAGGGTTAGATGAATGTTTTAGCTCTTTCGGCAGTTCTGTCGTAGCAATCACAATCTCTGTACGGAACACTCGCGATTTCGTTCCGAGTCTTAGTATGAAGGTTTAATACGTATAGCTGATGTAATACATTCCTCCCCCCAGAAAGCAACTACGAAAATAGTAATTTAGTTTTTTGTTTTTGTAATGCCGTAGGATCAGAGGTTGGCTTAATATAAAAAACCTGGTAAACGGCTGCCACGCAACCGAGCGACAATCCTGCGAAAGCGACGTTGCGATCACCCTTTGCATTAGCATAATGCGGGGGAATTATAAGTTTGCTCGAAGTTTACTTGGCGCGATAGATCTCTGGCTGGCTGTATGATGGATGAAATCTAAAATATATGATGTCGCACCCGTGGCTCTGGAGGCGACCACGGCAGATGGGTGAGTGACTATTATTACCACCAGGGTGGTCCTGCGTTATATATCTAGTCGAGAATGCATCGTACCTACTCCTAGACTTGTGCAGCTTCTCCAAGAATTACATCCTGCTAAACCACTCCTCAATATGAAGTGGGTTTCTCTTGCCCTTGCGCTTGTTGCGCCGACAAATGCATACCTTCGATTTGGATGTGCTACCTTAAGTGTCCAACGTCTCGATCCGCTTGTCGAGCCTGGAAATATCCCTTCAGCTCATTTGCACCAGATTGTTGGGGGAAATGCTTTCAATGCAACCATGGACCCTAAAAATGGTGATATTTCCAATAGGGCTACATGCACAACTTGCACCTTCACGGAGGACCTATCAAACTACTGGACTGCTGTTATGTATTTCAAGGCCAGGAATGGAACTTACAAACGGGTCGCGCAGTATCCAAATGCTCTCCTAGGGTCCTTGACTGGGGGAATGACTGTTTACTATATTCAACAAGATTTCAACTCGAACGGCAACCAGAAGATTACATCGTTCAAGCCTGTAAGTTGGTAGCCACTCCAGATATTTCAGAGCCTTGACAATACTAGGGATTCCGCATGACCGTTGGTAGCCCGACCACCCAAACTGGAACGAACCCAGGCCTGAAGTACACTTGTTTGAATGACATCAACACCAGATTCCCCGAGACATCAGATTTCCCCAAAGCGGCTTGCAAGGCCGGTATCATGGCGATACATCACTTCCCAGCTTGCTGGGATGGCAAGAACCTAGACAGCCCCAACCACCAGGACCACATGTATAACACCGGCAAAGGAGCCTTCCAAAATGCCGGACCGTGTCCTGCCTCGCATCCGGTCCGCATGCCCCAAGTTGCCTACGAAACCATGTGGGATACGCGACCATTCAACGACAAGTCCCTCTGGCCCGCGGATGGCAGTCAGCCTTTCGTCTGGAGTTATGACGACAGCAAGGGTTATGGAACCCATGGAGACTACCTCTTCGGCTGGAAGGGGGATGCACTCCAAAAAGCTATGGACCACACTGGCTTGATCAATGATGCGGCGCTGAAGACGCAGAGCGTTGCTAATGCAAATAAGTGCACCGTCAAGAGTACAGTTAATGAGAATATCGACGGATGTAAGTATTCCAATGCATATCCATGATCGATAAGCTGATAATCTACCTTATAGGGCTCACCAAGCTCCCTGGTATGGCCATGTAGATGGAACTCCACTCGTAGTCTCAAGTGGCTGTCGATGATGTTCTGCGATATGGTTGGTCTGATTCTCGCTGGTGTTCCAAATTGTTGCTCGTTTTGCTACACTGCTATCTCGGAACTCTCACATTCCTCTTGTGAGCACCTGTATCCTTGCCTACTCCGTGATTGATGTGTTCGGAAGAGACAATTGTAACCAGACGAGGCAAAATTCTCTATTATGACTTGGTGTATACTGGAACCCTTTTCAATTTGATATGTTATTTTGAAGCAAATGTATTAGTCGTCTTATACTGAAATTCAAGAAAACGCATAAGGGAAATACAACTGAATCGAAATCGTGATATTTCTGACCTCTTGCTGTACCATGACCATCTTCCAAATTTATTCATCTCATGAACCTAGGTCTTAAAAATGCAATTACATGTTTCCATTTGGGGAGAAGAACTTGAATTTCGAGTATCAAAGGCAATTGTGATTGTGTCCAAGAATAAATAGTTCGCCAACCTGGACTACTGTGCATACTTTCTTATTCAGTATATAGTTTATAGTAACGCTGGTCAATATTCAGCTACTAATTTCAAATTATAATAACGCGTTGAGAAAAGCGACGAGAAGTACAATAATCGGCATTCAATATATCGATGTCCAGGGAGAGCCCATCACAATAGCACATACATACTGTGGCAACAGCAGTTTTTGATACAGTTTTCGAGCCTGGAGACCCTATATCTCCAATGTCATACAATGCTGGAAAAGGACGAAGAGCATCTTTAAAAATTGAAGAACACTTGGCATAGTATTGGGCAAAACTACGATATCGACTTGAACTTACCAGACGTTATATTTCCCAAAAGAGATCAACTTCAGTCGATGGTAGCGAGCGAAGATTTCGAAAGTGAAATTATTCTAAGGTCACTCCAAGTCTATCCTGGAGCTCACGAGTTCGAAGAAAACTGCACAAGGAAAAGCTTCTGGAGTGCAAACGTGTTAGGATCATGGCGTCTCAGAATCCGCTTGAAGTTTCTGTATTCGGCGGCAATTTTATATGGCCCTGGCCTCAAGTCATGGATTTATTGGATCTTGATCATGACCTGCCAACCTATTAGTATAGAGCGACACCAGAGGAGGCTATGATTTGAGTACACGCGATGAACGAAGAGCAGGCAGAGAAAATAAATGAGACAAACAAACGAGCCTGGAAAGATTGACACCATGGGCCGAATAAACGGATCGAGTCTTCTCAGTTGAAAAGCTATCCATCACTTCTCTATCATACCTAGAAGCAAAGCTGTTTCCCACTAGCACGCTCCTAAGAGGATTGGGACCTATGGAATGAAAACTTTGCTTGGACTTACATCAACTGAGGTGTTGCAGTCAATCTGCTTATTTTATGATGCTAATGGCATCAAGAGCGGCCAAAGATGTCGCCCTGATACTCGCCGTGCGGGGGACCTTTGCGTTATGAAGTAACTAAAGTAATGAACAGAGTCAAACACTATTTATTACGGGACGTGATCTTTTGCTTTTTATTCCAGGTTGGTTGCACATATCTTTCTTTCCGTTCTACTTCTGTAATTCTGTCCAAAAGAACAAGGTAAGAACCCGGGTGCAGATGAGTACAGTAATATGGCAAATGAATATAGGAAAGTGAGAAAGAAAGTGAAGTATGGATGCACCCGCAATCGCATTATAAGCGATAGTCAACGTCTTCTACAAATGTTGCTAGCCGCCACTATCTTGCCTCTCATATGCTCAGTTTCGTGATTGTCAATGGTCAATTCGTCATTCATGACTGCAATTGCGTGTGAAGTGAATAGCCTGATTTAAAATAGAGGATCACTAGAGAGCCTTGAATAATGAGCCCAAAACAATATCACGTTTTAATCGTTATTGAGAAAACAAAAGCTTTAGATTGTATATGGGTAACAAGGCTGTGAAGTAACTTCGGCTGGGTACTATTGGTCCAAGGCAAGTATACTGTTCAAATGATCTCAACTATGCAAATATTTTTCCTGAACTAGGATCATGATAAAAAATGAATATCCTCATTGATTCCAAAACTCGAATGTGGTACAGGACCGCTGCCGTTTACTTTACATTGCATTTCATTACACTTCAATCCACCTTTCCATTAACACCACCACCAAGCAAACCATCTTTTTCATCTAGCTTGAAATATCCACGGCCACCTCTCCGTCTCCTCCTTGTCGACCATACCGCTGCAAACAGTACTGCTAGTACGCCCACGACGCTGATAAAGGGGTGAGAGCTAAAAGTGGTTCGGATATCGAAGAAGACTTTCTCAAAACTTGAGATGGTTGATTTAGGTTGGATGGTAGGATTTGAGCTGGCGACGTTCTTGAGGGTTTCGAGAATAGATGTTCGGGATGCCATGATAAAGTTGCCGGAAATTGTTGTATCCCAGTATCGTCGTTGCTGTGATTCGTTAGTATGGTTGTCTAAAGAAGTAGAGTGGTGTTATAACTTACATCTTCATCATTGATGATGACTTTTTCCCCATCCTTGGCAACATCAATTCCATAGGTCGTTCTAATCCATCGGTCCCAAAAAACACCATCAACCCATGCAAAGCCAACCTCTTTGTGATCTGTCTTATCCATATTGATTCGCATCTGCTTGGCAGCTCTCAATGCACGCTGGTCATTGCGATCTTCTGCCTCTTCAAGTCGCAACTGCTTTGCATCACGAAGTTCTTGTCGTTCACGCTGGAAAGTGGCAATTTCCTTGTCCATCCACTCAATTGCAGCGCTCTTGAATTCTTTCTTGGCCATCATGAACTCGTCGGGTCTTTCACGAGTCAGTATACCCAAAACAACGAGCTTTCCATCCATTATTTCGCGAGAATTTGAGGCGGTGAGTTCGGGGACTATAGGAAGCCACACCGATTGCATCCAATGCAGTACTCTGCGGAAATCGCGCATATCTTGTGGAGCTAGCGCTGTATAATAAGTTGGACGACCATCCCGAGAGACAATAAGTCTAGGCCACGT
>Ga0247734_1002527_pt1 | contig 11896 bp, 15 predicted proteins | sample UWRJL103311B2_FD_180933 | JGI IMG/M metagenome (GOLD analysis project Ga0247734, IMG submission 180933) | Plant litter microbial communities from Arlington Agricultural Research Station in Wisconsin, United States - UWRJ-L103-311B-2 | ecosystem: Environmental > Terrestrial > Plant litter >... | reverse complement strand
CTTTCAACTATCCTCAATCAGCTGACTTTTGTTCTCTTCAGTAATATATCTTGGCTTGACTCGATCCTCGCTTCACGAGTCAGAGCCCAATTCCCGAACCAATGTAGTAGTAGTGCGAGCCGACCCGCTGCCGACGAAATTTGTAAGGCAATTGGTGTGTACCTCAGAATTGCCGACGACGAACATAACTGTCCAATAAACGAACTGCACCCCACAATACCAGCAACTCCATTCCCCCAAATCCCCACACCCCAGAAGTTCAATTTCTGACTCTTCAACGACAAGGATGTCATGTCCCAGTGGCTAGGGACGGGGGTCTATATAGGGACGTTATTCTCCTCCAAATGAAAGTCTCCTCGTCTCACCAAACTTTCCTCTATCTAGTGGCTATCAATTCGACGTTGTCGATTATTACGTTACCATGGTTCAGACTCTAGATGGATATACGATGGGGGTGGCTGCCTTTGCTGCCATTGGGACATTTCTCTTCGTAGGTGAACTCACGCCTGGCTATAAAAAAATTCTAATTGGTTGTAATAGGGTTTCGACTCCGGTATCGTGACAACCACTATTGCACACCAGAGTTGGAAGGAATACTTCAACCATCCCACCACGGCTCAAATTGGAGCGGTTAGTAAATGATAACCATTTAACGGACTCCTTCTAATTGAAATAGGTGGTTGCAACGTACATAGCGGGTGAATGTGTCGGTGGAGTATTTCAAATTTTCGCTGGTGATAAACTTGGACGTCTTCGCCATATGCAGCTCATGTGCATTATCGTCACAATCGGGACCGTTTTACAGACCGCATCAGTCAACTTCGGAATGTTCCTTGCGGGTCGAATCTTGGCCGGAATTGCAGTTGGGTTTGTTCCCACCAAACTCGGAGTTTCCGAATTATGCTAATTTCCCCATCAGAGGCCTGATTGGAACGGTTCCCGTCTATTTGAGTGAAATCTCAGCACCGCACCATCGAGGCTTAATCGGGGGTATCTCAGGCTGTGGCATCTCTTTCGGTACAATGATGAGCAATTGGGTTGGATTTGCTTGCGGTTACGCGCCATACGGACCAACACAATGGCGCCTGCCTCTCGGACTCCAAATTCCATTCGGAATCATCCTCTTCATTGGTCTTTTTACTTTCATGCCAGACTCCCCACGACAGCTAGTCCGAAATGGCCGAATCGAACAGGCGAGAATCGAGTTCATTAAAATCCGAAGAGACTTGAGCGTAGAGGAAGTGCATCGAGAGTTTGCATTTATGAAGACTCAAATCGAGTTTGAAATGCAGCGAGAAATCAGCTCTTACAGAGAAATTTGGAGGCTGTTTAAGCATCGTATTTTAGTGGCTGTTGCGGTACAGACTATGACTTCTCTTACTGGCACGAATGTCATTTCGTATTACCAAAGTAAGATCGCGTCTCCTTAGATATAACATCAAGCTAACTTTCGCACAGCAATCTTATACAAGTCTCTAGGTATAAGCTCGACAACAATTCTCTGCCTAGCAGGTGTATATGGGACCGTTGGATTCATCTGTAACTGCTTGACATCGGCATTTCTCGTTGACCAATGGGGACGTCGCAAGTAGGTCACCCGCAACACTAACTTCCCTTGAATAGTGCTTCCCTGAGAACCTAAGCTGACCAGGTTGTAGGATGCTTATTTCTGGCTTGGCTGGAATCATTATCTGCGAGATCTACGCTGCGGTTATGCAAAAGTCATTCCAAAACACAGACAACTCCGTCGGAAAAGCATTTGCAGTTCTAGGAATTTATCTCTTTGCGGTTGTTTACTGTAAGCTTTCATCCTCCATCTCCGATTTTACCCAAAAGCTATGACTAATCTAAAATGCATAGACGGAATGATAAACAGCACAACTTGGACCTATGCCGCAGAAATCCTCCCCATCGCCCTGCGTTCAAAAGTCATGGGTCTCGGCGCCCTCAGCCATTTCTTAGTCAACGTCGCCATCACCGAAGCCGGCCCAACCGCTTTCGCAAAGATAAAGCAGAATTACTATTACGTGTTTGTAGGATGTACGACCTTCTTCCTGATTATGGCATACTTCTACTTCCCCGAGACCAAACAGAAGTCTCTCGAGGAAATTGCAGCAGCGTTTGGAGATAAGGTTGTATTGCCAGACGAGAATGGGCTGGTGATCGAGGAGGCGATTTTTGCGGGTAAGAAGAATCATCAGCAGGTTGAGGTGGCGAAAAGTGATGTGTAAATAAGCGCTTTTATAATAAATATTACGTGTGTGATTGCTTTCGAATGACTTCTAAAGGAGAAAACCTGACATGCCCTAGTCGCAAGCGACCACCATAATGTTGCACATGGGACTTTCTAAATAGCTATATTCTACAGTTACAGTGGGGTTATTCTTGGTCCTACACAAAATGAAATCTGTATCTGAGACTGGAAACCCTGTGCACTTGAGAGTCCCCACTTCTGAATGAAGATGCAACGCATGTTTATGTATATAATAGTGGGTCGGGGTAGCTGTATATGCTTAATACTTGAGTAGCTCCACAGCCATGGCAATTTAATTTGATTGTTTTAGAATGGTTGCCAAGCAGTTGAAGCAGGTTCTCTCTTTAAAATAGTTCTCTATATGATACATGAACCATACTATAAAGTAACTCTAGAATTATAAATCAATCTCGAAGTTAATCATACATATAATTTCATCAATTAGTGTTTGGTAGCCTCGGGCGCTAACCTTGAATACAACCACCGTATGCAGCTTCTAACGCAGGAAGGACACATTTTCCTCCTTTAGAGATACCATACAAAACGCCTTACCTACAAGTGAAAACCCTTTAATTTCTGTAATACTAGGAACAATTGACAGTAAGCAAAAAGCAGAGGTTACGTCCATAACGGGTCATGATTACACATAGCTGTCGAAATCCTAACTTCTTGTGCCGTCAGATATATGTACGGTATAGTAGGTAAATACGATCTCCAAACGAATCCTGCCAAGTGATAGATGAGTATTCACATCAGTGTGGAACAATACAGAAGCTATTCTGCACAGCTTAGTTGTGTCAGTGAGCTTCATGATGTTGGGATGTATGTGGGCGCTGAGGAAACAAATATCCAAAGACTACCTTAAGGCCCAAGAACTGAAGTGTACAATCTGTCCGAGGTATTTCTTCGAGAGACCGAGCAGATTGATAAAATTCTCGTCTTGCGGAACAATGGCCGCGACCTTAGAGCTCGAGTAGGGCAATTTATTCGAAGGAGTGGTTGTCTTGTCGATATAATATGCCTTGACATGAAGAAAGCTATGGTGAAATATAGTGAAAATCGTAAAATCATAAAGGAGGCTTTCCCATATATACGAGAACTAACCAAAATCTCAGCCACTGCGCTGATAAAAAGCTCCGGGGTTGTTAGCGTGGCGTGGGAGAGTGGCTAGGGGAGTTGCGGCTAGTCCCGATTAGCTAGCATTCACAGTCCTTGGCGTGTTAAATCTAACCTTCAAAGCTACCCTGTCCTCAACGAACAGCAGACAACTTTACTTGAACTTTCAACCTTTCACTCTCTTTCCCACCCCTAATAGCAATGGCTATCAAGAACAAGTATTCGGTCATTCTGCCAACCTTCAACGAGCGGAAGAATTTGCCGGTCATCGTCTCCCTTATCAATGATACTTTCACAAAGAAGTAAACGACTCATCCACCTCCCTGGTGTCCTCTCTAACAATTGATAGTCAACTCGATTACGAGATCATTGTCGTAGACGATGGGAGTCCAGACGGCACCGCCGATATCGCCAGGCAACTGCAGAAAGCTTTCCCTCGCCGAATCATACTTAAGGAGCGCGCCGGTAAACTGGGCTTGGGAACTGCATATATTCACGGACGTACGTCACATGAAATCAGAAAGTACATTGATGTATTTGACATAATGACCTTTTAGTCCAATTTGCTACCGGAAACTTTGTGATCATAATGGACGCCGACTTCAGCCACCACCCCAAGTTCATCCCCGAGATGATTCGCGTTCAAGCGACCAAAGACTACGACATTATAACCGGCACGAGATATTCAGGCGATGGAGGAGTTTACGGCTGGGATTTAAAGAGGAAGCTCGTGTCCAGAGGCGCAAACATCTTTGCGGATACCATGCTTCGTCCCGGCGTGAGCGACCTGACTGGGAGTTTTAGATTGTACAAGAAGGATGTGTTGGACAAGGTTATTGTAAAGGTGCAGAGTAAGGGATATGTATTCCAGATGGAGCTTATGGTGCTTGCCAAGTCGATGGGCTATAGTGTTGCTGAGGTGCCCATTAGCTTCGTGGATCGGGTTTATGGCGAGAGCAAACTAGAAACCGGCGAAATAATTCAGTACGCGACGGGGGTTATGAGCTTGTGGATGAGAGTCTAGGAATTGGGTCAGAAGATCTAGGTCCAGGAGTATGTGAATCTCATTGTAATGCTATGTGGAGCTACCTATTTTTTTTCACGGTGTTATAATAGGGTTAGATCTGAGAATCGACAGTGTCCTTTTGTTAAGGGCAATGCTTGCACAATAAGGGATAGATCTGATAATAAAACAAAGTAAACTCTGCCGACTTCAGACCCCAATCACCCCAAGAATCCTACACAGCGAACAGAAACGCATGACTTTATAACTTCTTCAAACCATCTCCATTATTACTATGCTATCACCCACAATCATTTGGAGCCTGATTGGCATTTTTTATTGCAGGTGCAAACATCTTCTACTGCTTATATATATATTTAATAGTATTGTGTTTTTCTCTTGACACATTTGCTGGCATCAATCAGCAAACTATAAGCATCAACTATGTATTTTGCCAAGCATTTCTCATCAATAGCCTCGCTTCGAGCACATTGCAGAGAAATACCGTTCGTTCGCAGTTATAGAATACGGCGGGGTAGGCCAATCGTTCCTTCGCGTTCATGGCATAGAGATGTCCTTCAACGTGCTAATACCACAAGATGGATAACTGCCAGCAACATCGCTTCTAATAGCTTTGGCCACTTCCAAGCACGGACGCCAAGCACGTACTCTAGTTTCATTAATATGTCTTTCATGTGATTTTCCAAACTGTAAGTGGTACAGTACAACCAGATAACATTGTGGTTAGCAAGATACTCTGACAATCTATCAACACTCAACGTAGCCATCGGGTAAATCAACAGGTCGTGATTCAATACGAACTTGAAAAATTAAAAGGTTCCTTAACTGAACAAGTCAAGATGTAAACCCCTATGGAAATTGAAAATATCTGTTCAAGAATCTAAGTGAAAATAAATTCACAGTAGATGTTGATTAGGAGGCAATGTAATCACTGCACAGGCTAAATACCTGGCATCATCTTTATTATATTTGTTACCAACGCTAAATTCAGCTTGAATGACGTTTGTACTCCACTCCAAACACCAAAATAAAGCTCACTTTTCTTTGTATAACCTACCCCATTTAATTTGCGGAAATCCATTTAATTATTCAAATCATTTCTCTTTCTTCGTCTCCGTAGGTGCCGCCTATAAACGTTAGAACCACTTTCATCAGCTGGTATAGAAGACATACCTTTGCTATATATTGTTTTCCCATGGCAATTGTGTCATCCTGGCCTCTTTGGCGTTGCCAGAATCTTTCAGCAGGCGTGCCATGGCCACTCAATGTCGATTCTCTGGCCTCATCTTCGAGTGTACTTCTGCTGATCTTTTCACCTTGGCCGATTCCTCCTGTGGCAGCCTTCTCGGCTTCATCATATCCTTTGGCCTCTTGGATATATTGTCTATTCCAGTAGTTAGTCAAAAGACGATCTTTAGACATGACGCTGAGTGCAGATAATAACTTACTTGCGGACCAAGAATCGTTCAGCCCTCTCCTTCTGCATACCCGGACTGTCAATCTTGCTCAGAGCGGTTTTAACACCAATTCGTACAGCAAGATAAATATGTTCCGAGAAGAAAATGGTAAGGAGTAAGCCCCAAGCCTTGATATCCCCTGGGTGACCATCAGGTCCACCGCCATCACCAGTGAACAGGAAAACCAGCGCAGCACTTGTCAAGCTTCCTAGCCAAGCTAAAAATCCCAAAGCGTCGATCCAAGGACCGATCGAGTCGGCTCTCCACGGAACTGGACGCTGGGTCTCGATGGCGATCTTGAGAGCATCACCACGAAGTTCAATCCAGTTATTTACAAGGAAGGAACAAGCGGTAAGTGGCCAGACGACGGAGAACAGCGAGAGATAACCAAACTGTACAACCATTTCTCTAAAATCAGATGTGACATCGTAAATGCCAAGCTCAGCCTCAGTCCTAACACGAGCTAGGAAATCCGATTCTTCGGGATGATCATCGGCCGAAGGACTAGCATCGCCTCCTCTTTTCGCAGCTTGGTTGGCTTTAACTTCTTTCACTTTGTGAAACACCTTACGCTTAATATATGGCACGACAACTTCAAGTGCAAAGCCAACTACCTGGGCTGTGACTGTGAAGTAGATAACTTGTTTCTTAAGCCTATTTGGATTGATTTGGAATCCAACTTTTGGAGTGGTCATTTGCTTCGTGTCCTCAGCAAATGGCTTTACAGTCAGTTGAAAGATATCAAGGTGTGGCACAATGATCTGTGCGAATGGAATGTAGACGAATGCAGTTAGAAAGATGGGCATGTATGAAGTAATAAAGTTGAGAACGAAGATCTTTTGGACCATTGCAGCCTCCTTGGCTGGTAAACATTAGTGGGCGGATTGAATCTCTAGGTATTATGACTCACCATCACTAGTCTCATAGTTCTCCAGTTCCGTAAGCTTTGATGCAAATCCGGTTAGAAGCGTGGAAAGAGTAGGCATAACAACTGTCAAAATGACGGTAGGAAGGAAGGTCTAAACACATTAGTTTCGATTTGAAGCAACAGAAGGACTTCTCTACTCACAAGATAAGCTTTGAATGGCCCATCGTAAACTTCGGATATGAATATTTCAATCCCAAAACAAGTAGCAATCAAGCTCCCGAGGATAGCAGCAGCAGCTAAGGCAAAAGGAACCTGGAGTAACTGTCTTGACAACCTCTTGATTGGCGAGTAAATTTTCACTTCTTCTCCGGTAACCGGATCCTTGATCTCGCTCTCATGTTTGAAAGCAGCATTCTTTCTTTGAATCTTGGAAACACCACGTACTCCCCATTGAACTGCTAAATCGGTCTCCTGTTTCTTCCAGTACTCGGTAAACCCAACACACCATAGTGCATTCACAATAGCATATATTGGGGAATAAGATCCCAACAGAACCCATGTGGAGAAACCGAACGCAGCTGGGAATATTAGGGCAAGGAAATATGACTGTAGAAATGAGAAGTAGAAAGCAATTTTCTCTCCAAACCGATTCCGAATTTCTGTCAAGTCTTTTGCGTCGAGAAAAGTTTTCGAAGTGAGGTCCTTAATCCAAGCTTTGTTGAAGGCATGATCGTGTAGAGGGAAGATTGACTCAACACCCTTCCATTCGCCGCTCTTGGGGGTGATGCCAGCACCGCCTTCCTCTCTCGGTTTCGTGATCAACAGATATACCAGCCGTAGACGTTCTGCTTCGGTGATTGGCTCATGATTCAAGTTGGAGTCCAATTCCTTCTCGGGAGCAGCTGTGCGGACACCATACAACCAATCTTGTACTCGGGATCGATAAACTTCCGCCTTCAGGTGTTTGTCGGAGGCTATTTTGACGAATATAAGGACCGCACAATTGTCGCTGTTTCGCACCTCAGTGGAGAGTCCGACGTCATTGAGAGCCTTTATGAGCTTCACGAATCCTGCTTCTGCCTCTGCTTTGCCTATGAAAGGTTAATCAATGGTGTGTTGGCAGAAGAAGGGCAGCATAGCTTACCAGTAGTTGCAAAACGATAATCGATCACATAATCCACCCTTTTGTCCAATAATTAGCACACCTTCGTCAGAGCGGGAAACAGGATAGGGGGGCAAGTTCATACTCAAAGTTGGTGTGCAACGCATTCTTGCCTGTGGGAGTTTTGGGCGACGACATACTGACGCTCCAATTGATAGCTTGTCCTGGGATGGGGAAGGAACAAGAACAAAAAGAACAGGTAGAAGAAGAAGAAGAAGACCACGGAGGTGAATATATAGAAATAGCGGGCCAAAATGAGGTGACACGCTAATGTGTTGTTCTGTCACCAACTGTATGGTATTGTTCCTTGGTCTTGCGCACATCAATTCATCCATGACGTCTGGCGGCGCTCTTCTGCCAAGACTCATCCCTGTGGAGATCACATCTCGACCCCGCCACAGTCAATATCACCCGGGATAAACAACAACATGTACGATAATGGCAGATGGGAATACCTTCAACTACTGTGATCCTTAGTGAGACAGATTGGATCCATCTCCCAAACACTTGTCTCCTATCACTATTGCGAAGGTTGTAACTCATACTACAATAATCGGCCAGGAAATACAGCAAAATGGCTTCACAACCCCATCCAAACCGAAAGTCCAATTGGCCATGGTCTCGCCGACAAGGGAAGTGGGATCCTCCTACTCCTCTCGACAGCATTCTGGCATCACCTCTCAAATATTTCGCCACACTACTTTATCATGTATTCCTCTACCTTCGTGGGCCACCGTTCAAGCCACCTCGCAACAAGCCCTCGGTCCGGATCGTCTGCATATCTGACACCCATTCCAACACGCTCACAGTTCCCCACGGCGATGTCTTAATTCATGCTGGTGACTTAACGAACTCGGGGCTTGTGAGTGATATACAAGCGCAGATTGATTGGATCGCTGGATTGCCTCACAAGGAGAAGATTATCATTGCAGGGAACCATGACAATTATTTCGATACGAAGAGTAGGAAGCCAGAGGATAGAAATAAGCAGCTGGATTTTAAGGGAGTGCATTACTTGATTAATAAGTCTGTGACATTGAAGTTTAAAGGAGGGAGGAAGTTGAACTTCTACGGATGTCCTGGGATTCCCGAAATTGGAGGAAATGAGCATGCGTGAGTTCCCATTCCCAGCTGTGAAAACCATGCATACACAGTTATACGTAAAGTCAAATGCCGTGATTTACTTGATTCAACTACAAATCCATATATAAGCCCATCTTTTGAATCTCGAAGATCCACCACACAGCAGTCGGATATAGCTAGCTCGCACTACATCCTTTCTAATCTGCTATTGCATCCAGTGAGCCAGCTAACACATCTCCAGATTCCAATACAAAACCGAAGACGCCTACTGGGCAACCCGTATCCCACGTTCAACTGACGTGCTAATCACGCATACACCTCCCGCCCACCATCTCGACATAGACCTCGGCTGTCCGGCTCTCCTCTCCGCTACTTGGACCACTAAACCGCGCCTCCACGTCTTCGGCCACGTCCACTCAGGTCATGGGCGTGAAGCCGTATACTGGGATCCCGGACAGGCTGCCTATGAGCGCATTTGCGCTAGAGGAGTGAGTAATAGATTGACCGGCCTGATCTTGGGCAAGGAGTGGCTTGATACATGGTTAGACATGTTCAGAGTTGTGTTTTATGGTATCAGAGGTATCCTCTGGGATCGCTTGATGGTAGGCCCTGGAGGTGGAAATGGTGGATTGCTGGTTAATGCAGCGGTTGTTTGGAGGTCGACTACTGATATTGGGAACCGGCCTCAGATTGTGGAATTGTGATCTGTCGAGATATCCCCCAAAGCGTGAATTTTTCATTGCCTTGTTTTAGCTGTAGCAGAATCATCTTTTCTTCTCATGATGTTGCGCTGTAAATAATCCAGAAGATTTCCTAATGACTGCGTTCTCGCTTGTTGCAGATTGATTGGTAGGAGGAAACACTCTATGGACTGAACTTCATAGTGAACAATATCCAACTAATCATGACGAGTTCTATCATATGATCTATCAACGATGATCTATTCCTTTGCTTCTATCTATCAAATCACCTCGTCCCCTTCCTTTCTATCCATCATAAGCCAACCGCCCCTCCCCTATCACATCCCAAAACTCCCGCACAATCGTCTCCTGTGCCTCCCTTCCCTGCGCACCCCTAACACCCATATAAACCCTCCCATCAACACCAACCTCCCACTCCCCCGGGTTGCCACCGACAACTATCCCGCCGGCCTCAACCAAAATACACCACCCGGCAGCGACGTCCCAAGCCCAGCATCCACCCTCCCAGAACACATCCGTCTGGCCTGCGGCTACATATGCGAGGTTCAGCGCCGCCGAGCCCAGGCTGCGGATCGAATGCACCATGGCGCCGCCCTCGTCCTTCGACGCAGCGAGTTTAGCAAACACGCGTGTTTTCGTCGCGAAGTTGGTACCCGACCGGTCCGAACCCCATTCCGTCGCTACCAGACACGTGCTGAGGTCTTTTAGTGGCTCCGGGTCTTTCAACGGCAGTCTTTGGACTTCTTTGCCGCCGTGCCGGTGCAGGTAGGAGCCGTGACCCAGGATCCCAGTGTAGAGCTCGTCGAGATAGGGGTTGTAGATGACGCCGACGGTGGGGACTTTGCCGACCACGAGCCCGAGCGAGATGCAGAAGGCCGGGAAGTTGTGGACGAAATTCGTCGTTCCGTCAATGGGGTCGACGATAAATGTTGGCTCTTCCGTGAGTGCTTGGCCCGGGGTGTAGGTTTCTTCGCCGATGAATTTGAAGCTGGGATAGCTGGTTTGGAGGCGCGTGGATACCATGACTTCGACGGCTTTGTCGGTTTCAGTTACGAGATCGGCGGCTGTGAGGATAGGTTAGTGGCTGATTATTTTGGAAAGCTGAAGCTGCCTTGGTTTGGGCATATCCTTTTCCTTGGAGTAGTCACGGGAGGGGAAGAGTCAGAGAGGCGGACGAACTGTTTTTCTTGGTTCCCGAGGAGTCGTTTGAGGGTTTTGCTGAAAGAATCATGCGGCCTGCTTCTTTAGCTACATTGATCAAGAGATCGTGGATTTCTTGGAGGTTGAGGTCTACCATTTTGGCGGACTATAGGTTGCACAAATGCGAGTTGACAGACTTTGTATTTTGATATGCTAACAGGTTTGTCAGGGAACTTTCATGTATAGGCTCTTAAGCGATATCATACATACTAAGCAGATAGGTAAAAGAATTTGCAAAGGTGAAATGTACAGCTAGATTTTGAATGTTAGCTCTTGTATGTTGATGGGGAGGATGTTCAGCCTTGCTGGTGGAAGGACGACGGGAACTAAGCGAATTACCCCCTAAGATTTTCACACGTGGTTAGACTCTTGGAGCCAAGCTAGTCTTTTTGCTGCACGTAAATATGACAAGTGCTCGGTAATATATATATATATATGTATATATAATACGCTACATTCACTATGGGAAGTACAAGCTGTGAGTCACGGATTACTCCCAATGCCATATACGGTATGGATTCAAGTACTGTATCATGCTGCTCTTCATTCAACATGAGTTATGTGCATCCTTTAAATGAACCGATAGGGACTTCCGAAACCTATCCACCAGCCCGACAAGTCTTTTTAAGCCCAGATCTCCACACCTTGGCGTTCTTCATACAGATAAAAAGAAACCCGATACAACCAGACGCCATCCCATACCATAAACCTATGCCTCTTTTTCTACACATTCTCCTTAAATATCGACTTCCTCGATGTCGGGCTATTGTCCGTACTGTCCCTCCCTTTCTGCACATGGGTGTCTAACACGGGTCTCGGACTCACACCCCTTAATCCTCCATCCCTCACTTCCGCTTCGTCGCCGAACGGGTTCGTCGCAGGTCTTCCCATCTCCTCGTCATATCTCCTATCTAACCCAGCTTGTGATCCGCCGATATATGGCTCCGGTTCACGGCTCAATGCTCGCCCACGATCGTCTCCGAATGTTGCTGAGCCGGGAGTAGGTGCAACACCAGCGGGGCCATGTAATC
>Ga0247734_1002526_pt1 | contig 11905 bp, 8 predicted proteins | sample UWRJL103311B2_FD_180933 | JGI IMG/M metagenome (GOLD analysis project Ga0247734, IMG submission 180933) | Plant litter microbial communities from Arlington Agricultural Research Station in Wisconsin, United States - UWRJ-L103-311B-2 | ecosystem: Environmental > Terrestrial > Plant litter >... | reverse complement strand
TCGAGCAGAGTGACGCTGGTGGTGCTGAACGAAATCACCTGTGGACGCTGAACCTCACCCAACACGTAGATCTTGTTCTTCGAGTTGCTGTTCAGGTGCAGGTAGTCGCCGTCCTTGAGGTAGATCTTGCTCAGTTGCGAGTCTTTGCGGTTCAGCGAGTCGACGTCGATCACGTAATCCTTGCCGTCACGACGCAAGGTCAGGCCGGCGAGGTTGGCGTCGGTCAGGTCCAGGCCAGCAGTGCTGATCGCTTGCACCAGGCTCAACGGGATGTTGGTGATCGGCTGTGGCCCCGGCGCCTTGAACGCACCGGACAGCAGGACGCGTTGGCTGTTGTAACGCAACACTTTCACGTCCACTTTGACTTCCGTGTATTGCGGCAACAGGCCCATGCGCAGCTGTTCGCGGATCTGCGAAACAGTCTTGCCCGCTGCCTGAATACGCCCGACGTACGGGAAGAACACGGTGCCGTCGTTCAGCACTTCACGGCTGTTGGCGTCCAGTTGTTCCTGAGAGCCGGGGGCGGTCAGTTCCGGGTGTTCGAACACGGTGACCAACAGGGCATCGCCCGGCCCGACCACGTATTCAGGGGTTTTGTAGGTCAACAGCTCAGGGGGCAGTGGTTTGGCCTGGGAGGCGGCGGTTTTCTGCTGCTGTGCCAGGGTGGTCGGGGTGATATTGACGAGCGTGACCGCCGGACCGTCGGGGTCCTTATCGGTGACATCGCTCAGCGACATGTATTGACCCGGGGCGAATGCGCAGCCTTGCAAAACCAGAGTGGAAAGCAGCACTACCGCGAACGTTACTTTCATATGAATGTTCCTTCTAATCCTAAAAGGTGCGTACTGGCACCGCAGTGATTTCGTTGCATCCCTTACTCACACCGAACATCGGATCACGTTATTTCATACACCCATGCACCTCCTGCCGCGCTCGTCAGCGACGGCCGACTCATTTGTATTGGCAGATCGTTTTTAGAATGCGTTCTTGTTGACGAAACCTTTGAAGAGCGTCAGCAGGATGATTTTCATGTCCAGCCAGACCGACCAGTGCTCGATGTACTGCAGGTCGAATTCCACGCGTTTCTGCATCTTGTCCAGCGTGTCGGTCTCGCCACGCCAGCCGTTGATTTGCGCCCAGCCGGTGATGCCCGGCTTGACCTTGTGCCGCAGCATGTAGCCCGAGACCTGCGTGCGGTATTGCTCGTTGTGCGCCACGGCGTGGGGGCGCGGGCCGACGATGGACATGTCGCCGCGCAGCACATTGAAGAATTGCGGCAGCTCGTCCAGCGAGGTCCGGCGCAGGAACGCGCCCAGTGGCGTGATCCGGCTGTCGTTACGGGTGGCCTGGGTCACCACGTCGCCGTTTTCCTGAACGCTCATGCTGCGGAATTTCCAGACCATGATTGGCCGGCCGTCCAGCCCGTAGCGGCGCTGGCGAAACAACACCGGGCCGGGCGAGGTGAACTTGATCGCCAGTGCGATGAGCATCAGGGGCAGGGCGATCATGCTCAGGATGATGCTCGACAGCACGATGTCCTCAAGCCGCTTGACCACGCTCCACGCGCCATCCATGGGCGAGTCGAAAATGCTGATGCTCGGCAAGCCGTTGATGCTTTCAGTGCGGGCGTGCAGCAGCTCGAACATGAACACATCGGGAATCACATAGACCGACGCGGTGGTGTCGCTCAGGCCCTTGATCAGTTCCTGCAGCCGCGCTTGTGCGCCGAGGGTCAGGGTGATGTAGACCTTGTCGATTTTGCCGTCCCGGGCATCGGCGATCAGTTGATCGAGATCGCCGAGCACCGGGATGCGCCGACCGATGCGCGCCAGGTCCATTTGCTCCGGGGTTTCATCGTAGAAGCCCAGCAGGTCCAGGCCCATCCACGGCGCGCTTTCAATGGACATCGCCAAGCGCTCGCCGCAATGCCCAGTGCCGACGATGGCCACGCGCCGGGCGTTGAAGCCACGGGCGCGCAGGGTGTGCAGCACGCTGCGAATCGCCAGGCGATAGCCACACAGGGCCATCAGCACGGTGGCGAACCAGGCCATTTGGCTGTTATCGGCAATGTTCGCCGGCGACAGCAACAGGTAATCCACGAACAGCAGCAGGACGAAGGCCAGCCCCCAATAGTTGGCGACTTTCAGCAGTTCGCGCAGGATGCGCTCGCCGCGCCAGGACCCGTACAGCTTGTGGTATTCGGCCAGCCAGTGGAACGCCACTGAGGCCAGCAGGACTTGCATCCAGCCCTCGGTGCCCATCGGTGTGCCGGTGAGGTGGCTGATGCCGTAGCCACACAGGGCGATAACGGCCAGGTCCAGCAAGCGGTGGGCGACGGACAGGGATGACTGATGAGCATGCAAGATGCCGCGAAGGGGTGTGCTCATGTTCTGTGCTCGCTCAGACGGATTTGATCGGAACAACGCGGGCAGCGAGGTCGCCGGGGACCAAGCTTGAAGCTGACAGGCCGTGCGCCACCAGGCTCGGTGCCGGTTGTGGCACCCGGTACTGCGCGGGTTGACGGGCCTGACGTGCTGCAGCCAAGCGCACCTCGACGAACTGACGCATTTCCTGCTCGAAGCGAGCCTCGCTGAAACGCTCGGCATTGGCGCGGCACGCCTGGGCAGTGATGCGCCCACCGGACGCTTCGAAGGTGTGGACCGCCTCGATCAGCGACGCAGCGCTCTGCTCCGGGTAGAACACCCCGGTCGGCTGCGGGTGATCCAGACCGCAGACGGTTTCCAGCACGCCGCCTTTGCCGAACGCGATGACCGGCGTGCCGCATGCTTGTGCTTCCACAGGGCTGATGCCGAAATCCTCTTCGGCGGCGAACACGAAGGCCTTGGCATTGCGCATGTGCTCCTGCAACACCGAGAACGGTTGATAGCCGAGCAGCGTCACGTTGGGCGCGTTGGCGGCCACGGCCTTGGCTTTTTCCATTTCCGGGCCGTCGCCGACCACCACCAGGCGTTTGTCCGGCATGGCCGCGAACGCCTCGATGATCATCGGCATGCGCTTGTACGGCACCATGCGCGAGGCCGTGAAGTAGTAATCCTGCTTGGTGTCTTGCAGGGTGAAACCGTTGGTGTCCACAGGCGGGTAGATGACCGTGGATTCGCGACGGTAGGACTTGGTGATCCGCGCGCCGATGAAATGCGAGTTGGCGATGAAGTCATCGACCCCGGCAGACGTGCGCTGATCCCACATGCGCATGTAGTGCAGGATCATCCGTGCCACTTTGCCCTTGAGGCCGCTGTTCATGTTGGCCTCTTTCAGATACTGGTGCTGCAGGTCCCAGGCGTAGCGGATGGGCGAGTGCACGTAGCTGATGTGCAATTGGTCCGGCCCGCACAGCACGCCTTTGGCCACCGCATGGCTGCTGCTGATGATCAGGTCGTAACCGGACAGGTCCAGTTGTTCGATGGCCATCGGCATCAGCGGCAAGTAGCGCTGGTATTTGGTCCGCGCCTTGGGCAGGCGCTGGATAAACGTGGTCTTGGCGACCTTGCCCCCCAGCTGCGCGCGGTCCTGATCGCTGAGGAAATCGATGACGGAGAACAGATCCGCCTCGGGCCAGATTTTGATGAGCGCGGCCAAAACCCTTTCGGCACCCGCGTACGTCACCAGCCAGTCGTGGACGATTGCAATTTTCATTGGAATTCTCGGCATGAACGGCTCACAAAAGTCCGCCACCTCGAGCAAGGCTCGCGCGGACTTTCCCAGAGCGGTTTGTTGTTTACGCTGGCACGACTTCAGACGCTGACAGGCAGCGTCTTGGCCTTGCGATTATTGAGGCGTTTTCCAAGCTGAATAAAAGGTGACTCGATATAGCGGAAGCACAGATGCGCGGCCACCAGCGTCAGCAGGGTGGCAACGACCGCGAGGGTCAGCGCCGAAGCCCCGGTGTGCGCCAGCAGAAACTCACTCAGCATCAACATCGACGGGTGCAGCAGGTACAGCGAGTAGCTCACCGCGCCCAACCACACCAGGGCGGGGTGGTCCAGGCGAAGGCTGCGGGTCAGCAACAGAAAACTGCTGATCGCCAGCCCATAGGTGAAGCAGTAGCGGCCCCAGGTTTCCCCGGTGCCCATGTCTTGGCTGTAAGCCATGATCAGCGTCGGTGGCAGCAGCAACGTGAACGCGATCAGCAGCGTTTTCAGGTTGCGGGTCAGTTCCGCGCTGTGTTCAGCCAGTAGCCACTGGCGCCACACCGAACCGAAGAACATCAGTGACAGCGCCAGCGGCAAGGCCACCGGCAACTTGCGTTCGCTGACGGCGCGGACCACGGCCATGGCCAGGGCCATCAGCAAAAAGAGCAGCGAGCAGCGGGTGCGGAACGTCTGCTCGTACAGCTTGCCGCTGATGAACAGCGCTAGGCAGAGCGCGTAAAACACCAACTCGATGAACAGCGTCCAGTACAGCCCCACCACGTCGTCGAAACCCAGTGCCGCTTGCACCATCGTCACGTTGGCAACGATTTGGGCGAGGGACGGCAGCGGTGCGTCGGTCAGTTTCAGCATCACCACGAACAGCAGCAGCGACACCCAGTACGCCGGGTACAGCCGCATGAAGCGCGAAATCAAAAACCGCTGCGCACCATCGGGACCGGGCTTGAGGCTGTAGGGGATGACCACGCCGCTGATCATGAAAAACCACAGCACCCCCAGCTTGCCGGGGTCGATCAGGTAATCGAAGACCCAGACATGGCCGATGATCGGCGCGTAGAGGTGAGTGAAGACCACCATCAAAGCGGCGATTCCGCGCAGCGCGTCAAGATAGGCCAAACGTTTCATGGGCGTGCCTCACGACTTGCTGGACGATTCGCGACGCAGGGCGTCGTTGCCGGTGCTGGTGCGCCGATCCCGGGGTTGGTTGAGCAGGGTGTCGATGCGCTGCGACACCCGCCGCGCCGACTCTTCCCAGGAAAACCGCGCCACATTGTTCAGGCCCCGTCGACGCAATGACTGTCGCAGCGGCAGGTCCACCAGAATGCGTTCCATCGCCGAGGCCATGTGCGTGACATCCATCGGATCGAAGTACAAGGCGCTGGCCTGTAGCACTTCCGGGATCGATGCCGCGTTGGCCGCCAGCACCGGGCAACCGCAGGCTTGCGCTTCCAGCGGCGGGATGCCGAACCCTTCGTACAGCGAAGGGAAGACGAATGCCGTGGCCCCTTGGTACTGCTTGATGAGTTCTTCGTCGCTCAGTCGACCGAGGAAACGGATGCGTTTGTCGCGACTGGCCAGGCGTTGCAGGTTGTCGTCCGCGAACACGTCGCTTGCGCCACCGACAATGTGCAGGTGCAGATCGTCCTGGTCGCGCAGCATCAGGAACGCCTGAATCATCCGGCTGAAGTTCTTGTGCGCGCTGGGCGAGGAAACCGCCAGCAGATAATTGGCCTGATCCTTGAGCGGTGGCCCCGGTTGGAACGCTGCGCTCACCGCGTTGGGCACCACGAAGATCTTCTTTTCCGGGTAGTTGTAGAACTGCGAAATCTCGCCTTTGGAGAAGTTGCTGACGGTCAACAACGCTTTGATCCGCGACAGCATGATCGGGGTCATGGTCCGGTACAGCAGGCGAAAGGCCAGGGTGTAACTTTCCGGGTGACGCACATAAGTGACGTCGTGGTGAGTCGCGATCTGATTGCGGTAGAACAGCGGTGCGGTGCTGCATAGGGAAATCAGCAGCGGCTCACCGTGGCGACGCAAATAACGCGGCAAATCCAGCTGTTCCCAAAGGTGGCCGCTGTGGCTGCCAATGCACTGTACGTCCAGCGCGCGGGCCGTCTCGTGCATTTTGATGCCGTGGGGCGCGACGAAGATAACGTCGTCGCGCAGCTGTTTCAGCGCCAGACAGATCTGTTCCGCGAAGCGCTGAACGCCCCGCAACTCCTGAGTCAGAAAACGTGCATTGATCACAATCATTGTGGGCGACCTGATGAAAGATGAATGGGTCGTGCGGGGTCCATCAGCGCCCCGATGAGACCGGACGCGTTGACGCGAGTCGAAAAAAGCAGGTTGTTACGTTCTGGTTACCGCGATCCCTGCAGGCGCCGGCTTGCTGGCGAAAGCGCTGTGGCAGCCAATGCTCATCGACTGATTCAACCGCGCCCCCGTGGGAGACGCTGGGAGTGACGACGGCAGAGAATCGATAGGTTTGGCGTCGCGTCGGTGACCGCCTCACCACACGCCATGGGTGTTCCACTTCCGGAGCAGTTCAAGGGTTATGCATGGGTCATCAAATCTGCGACCGACGTCGTGCCTGTGGGAGCCGGCTTGCTGGCGAAGGCGCTGTGTCAGCCACCTCGCGGGTTACTGACACTCCGCATTCGCCAGCAAGCCGGCTCCCACCTGTGCGGTGTGCGCTGACATTCATCTCCCTCACGTGCGGAGTGCGCTGACGATCGTCTATGAATCAGGGCAAGGCAAACAGGGCAGGGCGGGTGCCTAACGTGATGACCTTTGGAAACTCATCGATCGGCACCTGCGCCGAGCAGCGCCCGTCGTTGCAGTTCCACGGAATGCCGCTGTCCACCAGGCCCTTCTGCGGCTCTCGCGTGTCGATGTACTGCACGTTGCCTCGCAACACGCTGCTCGCGTCGACCTTGATCGAACGCGGATAACCCGCCGTCCACGCCACCATGATCTGATCCGAACCGCGGGCGAACCGCAGCAGGTACTGCGAATCCATTTCCCGACTCTTCTCCGCGTCGTAGCGGTACTGATGCAACGTCGGGCTGATCGCCTTCAGCGTCAGGTATGCCTGCTTGACCCCCAAATCCTGAGTCAGCAGGCCGAAATTCTGTTCAGGGTCGGTGCTGTCCGGGCCATCGTTGAGCAAGCCGTTCCACCACATCCCTTTAATGTTCGGCATCGTCTGCGCCAGGAAAAAACTGCGCGCCAGAAACGCCGCCTGTGTTTTCTCATCGCCGCCGCAGCGCCCTTCGTTGCTGGGCCAACCCATCTCGGTCAGGTACAACGGCACGGCCGTCTGGCTTTTCGTCTTGTCCTTGAGGTCTTCGCTGATCCTGCGCAACCAGGCGATCCAGTTCTCCGGCGTGTTGCGCTCATCCGAGCGGCAATGCACATACGGGTGCAGCGATAAGCCATCGACGACATTCAGCAGGCCCGACTCCACCAGCCGGTCGGCGAACCCCAGGTCCATGCCCTGACTGGTCACTGCGCCTGCGAGAATCACCATCGGCCGCTGATTGGCGCGAATCCGTCGGGCCGCTTCTTGCACCAGCACCGCGTAGTCCTTGGCGAAGTCTGGGTCAACCGGGTTCTCCTTATCCCACTCGTTCCAGATCTCATAAAAATCCACACTGTCCGCCAACTGGCGCGTCACGAAACTCACGTAGTTGCCATACGCATCCCGCACCAGGGGTTTGCGCGGTTTGGCGTAGTTGTCGTAGAACGGATTGCCGTAGCCCAACACCAATAAGGGCCGTAGCCGATGTTCCTGTGTCTGGCTCAGATACGACTGCCAGGCAGGTTCGATTTTCATCAAACCTCGTCGGGGCTCGGCGCTGGACCAGTAGGCATCGTCCCGTACCGAATCCACCCCGGCCGCCTGCAGCAACTGCAACGCTTTGGCGGGCGAGGTGTTCCGGTTCATCAGATGGGTATCGACCCCAATGATGAATGAATCGTCAGCAACGGCCGACCCGCACAAGACCCCACTCAATAGCAGAACCGTAAGGGGTCGTCGTAACCTCGTCAGGCGCGTGATGGGCATGGTTTGTCTCAATGAAGAGGCACGGTCCGGAGCGCTTGCTCAGGTAGGTCTCGGGCCGTCGGCGGGTGGAGTCGCATGACTGCGGTTTCTCATACAGGATGGGTCAAACGGCAAGCGGCAATACGGTCGGGTCTCTCGGTGCGATTCAGCGATGCAACCTCAGTCAACTCGATCTGCGTGGCAGCCGACTTGCTGGCGAATGCGACGGGTCGGCGACAGGTGTGGCACCTGACGCGCCGCTGTCGCCAGCTACCCGGCGCCCACAATCCATCGGGGAGTGGGAAGCGATGTTGTCCAGCAATGTCTGGGCAAAGATACTTTCGTAGCTGTCCAGCATCAGGTCCAGGTCCAACAGCGATGCCACGCTGACCCGCGCCTCATTGCTCAGGCGGGCGAGCAAATCAGGCTGCTGATGCAGCCGGAGCATCGCGTGGCCTAGCGAATCCGGATCGCTCGGATTGCACAGCAAACCGTTGAGCGGGTCCTGGATGATTTCCGGCAAGCCGCCCATGCGGCTGGCAATCACCGGCACCGAATGGGCGCACGCTTCGACGGCCACCATGCCGAACGGCTCATTCCACATCGACGGCACCACGGCGACGTCGATCTGGCTGTAAAACGCTTCGGGCTTCTGATAGCCGACGAAGCTGATCTTCGGCGATGTCGCCAGCGCCTTGAACGCGGCCTCGTCACTGGCCTGTCCACGCCCGGCGATCTGCAACGTCGCGTCGAAGGGCAGACGCTGAAACTGTTCGATGAGCCAGCGCACGCCTTTCTGTTCGGACAGCGTGCCCATGTAGCCGAACCGCAGCGGCGCCTTTCTCATCGCCGGATCAATCTGCCGCTGCCGGCTTAGGCCGTTGCGTACCGGTGCATAAGGGCTGGCGTTGTGCACCACGTAGCCTTTGGCCCCGCTGAAGTAGCCGCGCTGCTGCAGTTTGTCGAGGATGAACTGGCTGACGCCGACCACCGTCGACACCTGCGCCGAGCGCACATCATGGCCCTTGCGAAACGCCTGACAGCTGCTGCATTGCTGCTGGCAGCACTGGCCGCGTTTGAACATGTTGCTGCTCGGGCACATCAGGTACATGTCATGCAGCACCTGAACGATCGGCAAGCGAGCGGCAGTGATCTCATCCCACACCGACACCGACCAGCCCGCCAGGTTATGGCAGACCACCAGTTGCGGCTGTTCGGTGCTGATCACGTCCTTGACGTAGCGACGCATGGCGCCGTTGTAGCGATCCCGCAGGTGCCAGCCCAGGCGGGCCAGGCGCCCCGGACGCTGAGCGCCGAACTGCCAATAGAAATTATGCAGACCGGCGCGGTATACCTTCACACCGTTGACCGTGTCGCTCGCCAACCCTGCATCGGGACCGGTCACCAGCACGCTGACCTCACAGCCGCGTTGCTGCAAGCCTTCGGCGGTGCGTTGCAGCACGATCTCCGCGCCGCCACCGATATGGGGTGAGTACAGGCTGCTGATGAACAGTATTTTCATAATGGATACGACTGATTCAGGCCCAGTACGCCGGACTCACCGTCCCGGATGGCTTTTTCGATCAGGCTCAAGCGCTCTTCGGCGCCCCGGCGCTTGGCGATCAACCGCAGCAGGCGGAAGAACACCCAGCGGTTGAGGCTGTACAGCAGTGACGAATTGGCCCAGACGTTCTTGTCGAACCAGGCTTGATTGCGTGCGCCGTAGTAAGCGCGCAAATCCGAACCGCCCAGCAGGAAGCTTTCATAGATGTTGTTGGTGCGGGCCTTGATGTTCCAGGAGTTTTCCAGGTCATCGAGGACCGCGTCCGGCACCAGAAAGATCCGGCCGCCGCTGGCCGTGATGCGCCACGTGTATTCGCTGTCATCCGCGTAGAGCATCAGCGCGTCCAGCGGCAGGCCGATCTTGCGATACAGGTTGCGGTGGGCGAGCAGGCCGCCGTAGGTCGCGAACGGCAGCTCCACCATTTGCAATTTGCCGTGATTGCCTTGCGGTGCGCCCCACGGCAGGCGGCGCCAGATCTTGTATGGCAGCTGCGCGATGTGAAAACCGAAGAAGCTCGACCGGCGCTGAATCGCGAAACGCTTGGGTACGCCCGCAGCGATGTCGGCCTGATGGGTCGGGCGGAAGCCCAGCACTGCGGCCTTGTCGTCACCGTCGATCAGCTTGCGCTCTTCAAGCACCTGATGCAGCGTGGCGATAGCGTTGATGGTCGGTGCGTTGTCATCGTCCATCAGCCAGATGTGCTCGGCGCCGGCGTCCAGCGCAGCCTGAATCCCCACCGAATAACCCCGGGCGGAACCGGTGTTTTCGTGCATGTAAATCACGCTGACCTGGTCCGGCCAGGTCCGGCGCAGGGTGTCCAGCGGGGAGGTGGAGGCGTTACTGACAATGATCACGCGATCGATCAGCGGGCTTTCCAGCGAGCGGCTGACCAGCGTGTGCAGATAGTTGAAACGGTCACCATAGGTGAGCGTCACCAGCGTCGTTTTGGAGGTCATGGTGAGTTCCGGGCAAAGGGGGTTCAAGAGGCTGAACGTGTCAGCCCCGCGGAAAATCGGAGTGTTGGAAATCAGGTGGTGATCACGATCGGGCTGGATAAACCCGATCTGTGGGAGTGAGCTTGCTCACGAAGGGGGCCAGTACATCCGCATCAGACTCAGAGCTTGGACGTCAGCCTTCGTGAGCACGCTCACTGCCACAGGGTTTGCGTTTCTAAAGTTCTATAGGGGTTTGCAGTGTGTCAGCTCACCCGCGCTTCCAGCCGCGTCAGGCTGCTCACCGGCAAAGTGACCTTCTGTTCACGTTGCAGCAGGTTGAGCAGGATGACCGCGCGCTCGTCGCCGTCCGCCGCGAGGAAAATCGCTTCAACGTCGTTGAAGCCCTCCGCCGTGATGCGCACTGCGTCACCTTCTTGAAACGCCACCTTTGCCGGCGGCGCCTGCAGGCGTTCGCGGATCTGCTCGATCAACTCGTCCTTCACCGGGACCGGCATCCCGCCAAAGGTCACGATGCGCGCCACCCCACGGGTCGAGCGGATCGGGTACCAGTTGTCATTCGTCTGGTCCATGCGAATGAACAGGTAGCCAGGGAACAGCTCTTCTTCGGCAGGGCCGCGCGAGCCGCGTTTTTTCTCGCCATGCTTGACCGGTCGGTAGCACTCGAACTGCTGGCGCTGCAAATGTTCCTCCGCCCGGCCTTCCTGGCGGGGCTTGGTCTGGATCAGGTACCAGCGCGGGGGCTTGCTGGAAAGGCTATCGGCTTGAGACATCGTTCTTCACTCCACTGCAATCCGGTTCGTCGGGGTTGAAACACGCTCAGCGTAGGCTGTCTGCCTGGCCAGCAAGTCGGGATCAACGGCGGGCGGGTGCTTGTCCAGATGGTACTGGCTGAGCATCTGTTGGACCTGCTCGACGCAGTTGAACATCAGTACGTCAATGATGGACAAGTTGGCGACGAAAGGTTCACCAAATTGCTGATACGCCACCGGATCCATCCGGAAAAAGCGCACCAATAAGCGATTCCTTGCAAAGTGGTCGCGGTCGTAGACCACCGAGCCGCCCTCCGGGGTGATGAACGTCGTCGCCTGGAAGGTGTGGGCGATGCGGATGATGCGCTCCTGCTTGTCTGCCGGAGTGCCCAGAATCAGGTCCGAACTGCGCATGATCGGCGTGACGATGTGCAAATAGGCACACAGCTCACGCAGCGCGTTTTCGGCGTAGAGCGCAATGTTTTGGTGCGGAAAGCGGATCAAGCGTTCGATCAGCGGCATGACCTGAGCGAAGTAGGGCGCCTTTTCGTAGCTTTCGGTGATCAAACGAACCAGCCGCTCGGCTTCTTCCGTGAAGCCGTCGCACAGCTGGCGTTGATTGATCTGCAACACAAAGCGATCTTTCTTCAGCGGGAAGCTGATCAGGCGCGCTTCGTTGCCCTGAAGAATGCGATTGCGGTTGACCCAACCCGAACGCACGTATTGCAGGTCGTCTCCCAGGACGAAGACGTCTGCCGCGGCGATGAGCTGAAAGTAACCCAAATAAGGAAAGAGATAGGGTTGCATCACTGCAATGGTCCTGGCCATGAACGTCTCCTTGACTGCTACTGCGGGTTGCCCCGCCGGCGTGGGCAGGGCTTTCAGTTATTTGCGAACCGTCGTGTAGTCGTAGCCATAGG
>Ga0247734_1002525_pt1 | contig 11905 bp, 8 predicted proteins | sample UWRJL103311B2_FD_180933 | JGI IMG/M metagenome (GOLD analysis project Ga0247734, IMG submission 180933) | Plant litter microbial communities from Arlington Agricultural Research Station in Wisconsin, United States - UWRJ-L103-311B-2 | ecosystem: Environmental > Terrestrial > Plant litter >... | reverse complement strand
ATATACACAAATATAAACTGCACATGATAATACAGCTTTGTTTACTTCTTCATTGTTCAATTGCCAGCGAATCTTTGCAGATTTGGGCTAATTTCTCATACAGATTATGGGTCTGGCTCGCAGAAGCTGAGAAGGAACTTGGACTGGACATCTCTGACGAAGCAATCTCCCAAATGAAAGCTCACATCACCATGACCGATGAAGACTTCGAGGTTGCCGCGGAGGAGGAGAAGTAAGTGTCTATAACAACCTACAAACACAAGAATTTACTCTAAACAAATATATCCAGGAAGCGTCGACATGATGTTATGGGTTTGTGTTCCAAATATCCCAAGCACAGATCCAAGAAATATATTGATTGAAAAAGCACACGTTCACGCCTTTGGCCAAGTCGCTCCTGCTGCTGCAGGAATCATTCATTGGGGTGTTACATCTTGCTATTGTACCGTAAGTCTCGAAATAGAAGGATGAAAATACAACTTTTTGCTGACATGTAGAAGGATAATGCAGATCTCATCTTCCTCCGTGATGGACTTGATCTTCTACTTCCAAAATTAGCCGTCATTATCCATAAATTAGCAAAATTTGCCATAGAATATAAGGACATGCCAACACTTGGTTTCACACATTATCAACCAGCTCAGCCCATTACCGTCGGGCGAAGAGCGGCTCAATGGACTCAGGAGCTGCTGATGGATCTCGAGGATATCACAAAAGCTCGCGTAGACTTGCGTTACCGGGGTGCACAAGGTACAACTGGTACTCAAGCATCATTGTGAGTCAGGTCCTTATACTTCCGTTTATAACTACTAACTAGTGTACAGCATGGAAATCTTCCACGGAGATAGCACAAAAATTGACAAACTCAATGAAATCCTTGTTAAGAAAGCTGGTTTCGCTTCTACCTTCTCCATATCAACTCAAAGTAGGTTTCCTCCCCATTTTAATTTTAAATCCTCCGTAGGACTACAATGTAGCATGTTAACCATTATGTCAACATTTTGAGAGCGGCAATGCTTCAAACAATGCGAAATTAAACTTGAACATTGAAAGGGGCACGGCTATACAAAATTTTGAAGTGGCTAACTCGATTTGCTGTAGCATACACCCGAAAAGTTGATCTCCGAGTTGCCAATGCTCTTGCTGCATTCGGTGCAACGGTCCAGAGAATCACAGGCGATATCAGACATTTAGCAAATCAGAAGGAGATAGAGGAACCCTTTGAGAAGGATCAGATTGGAAGTAGTGCCATGGCATACAAGCGAAACCCCATGCGCTGCGAGCGAATTGCTGGACTTGGACGTCATCTTGCAAACCTAAACAAGGACGCATCAGACACTTACGCTCAACAGTGGTTTGAAAGAACTTTGGACGATTCGTACGTGTATACGGGCTTCTGGAGCTCTTTTCGTATTCTTCATCAGATTTTCATTATTAAGTCGGGTATTCCTAGGATAGCTCCGAGCAGCCTATTCTACTCTGTTTACTGATGAAATATTAAGAAGGAGAATGCTGACTCTCTGATCATCCAGTGCCATTCGGAGAATCTACATCCCTGAGATGTTCTTGAGCGCTGATGCCATCTGCATGACACTTGATAATGTCGTATCAGGTCTTGTCGTTTATCCTAATAGAATCCATAGTCGTCTCATGGAAGAGCTTCCGTTCATGGCAACTGAGAATATCATCATGAAACTTGTCTCTCTTGGCAGATCAAGACAAGATGCACATGAGGAAATTCGGGTTTTGTGCCACCAAGCAAGTGATGTTGTGAAGAAGGAAGGAAAGAAAAATGACCTGATTGAGAGAATCAAGAAAACAGAATTCTTCAAGCCTATCTGGGGAGAGCTAGATGACCTCTTGGATCCGGTAAAGTTTATTGGAAGATGTCCGGAGCAGGTTTTGCGATTTTGCGGAGAGGGTGGTGAGGTCCAAGAGGCTCTGAAGCCATACAAGACGTCCATTGAAAAGAGTGAAGATGTTGAGCTAAGTGTTTGAGCATTCCGAGATGCTAGCATCACGGGATACTCTCGTGTTGGATAGGTAAGCACTTGGGATGAAGGGAACTTAGCCAAAGCATCATTTCTACTTCCTAGATTCTGGCGAACCTGTAGCCAGCACAATACATTCATAAAAACTAAATAGACAATGCTCAACCTCAATCAACTCTATTAGCATGTCTTCCAACCCTGTTGCTTCCCGGCAGCAATGAAGAGTTCTCCGGCGTATAATGGTCTAGAAGCTCAGATCGAACTTTTCGTTGAGGGTATGGAAGAGTCTCTGGACTGTGTTCTAGTCAGCTTGTGAATGAATACGATGCCCCCTTCAGCAAGGGTTCGTCCAGTTTCTCGAAAAGGACTGATCACGGAATGCGCCTACAGGTCTAAAGTCCTGAGATGCTTGAAACTGACCGAGGGCTGGTGTTTACCAGAATGTGTACATTACCAAAGAAGATCGTCACTTTGATTAAAAGCTCCATTGCTAGTAGAACGGAAATTAGCGGTTTGAATTCTGCTTTAGTACTTTAGGAAGCAGGGTATCGTTTCACTGCGCAGAGCCACCGAAAAGAAGCTGGCCACGATCACATCCTGCCACGGAGCGCGAAAGCTAATTCAACGATAGCACAATCAAAAAAAAATTGTACTACCAGTTGCTGCCTGCAACACTCGATGTTCACTTCCCTTTAATGCCTCGCAGTCATGATCTTGTGGGCCAGACTCAGGGAGCGTTGCCCGACGCTTTGCCATTGCGATTGATGGGCATGGTGTCCGAAGAGTCTGTCATCCTTTTAAGTAACGTGAACTATCCTCACGGCCCAAGCCGACTAAGGATTAGTTGCTCATAGCCCCACGCAAGGAAACTCTCACACAGACACCGTATATTCATAGAAGACCGATCCCCGCTTCCTTCAAGACAAAGAGCGCAAATGTCCAATCAAAGCTATCCCTAATTTGTTTTAAGATTCTCTTTTTTAAAACCAAAAGCAAATCCTAGGTTAGGTAATTATACCTGAAATGAAATTAAACATTCTCTAAATATCTTTTAGAGATCTAAGGATACAAACACGATTACATTCAGAGTTTGTAAGGGAGAGTTGCTTCCATAAGCTTTCTTCAAGACCTCAGTTTCTTCAAGTATAGCCTTTTCTCTAGACGTTTTCCTCTGGAACTAGTTTCTCTTCGAGGTAATATTCTAAAAGAAAGATGCTTCTAAAAGTAGCTTTCTTCTCATAAAGGTAAATCCATAGGTGTAATATTCTTAAGCCTTACCGCGTATGGGCTATATAATGTTGAATTAGTTTAGAAAAGATGTAGCTCCATATAAGAATCCGGTCTCTTTAAGCGTGTCATAAACTACTGTCGAATTTGACCACGAAACACACATCTGAAAAAAAGGTTTCTATTATTAGAGAAGCTACATTAGACTCATCGCCCTGCAGTATCTGCTATGTATTAATCACTTAGAACCTTAGCTCTTATTCTAGGCTGTTTTCCATTTGCTGGCTCTCTAACACCTCATTTGTTGTAGTTCTCTGGTTGTGATTTGTTGTTATTTACCAGTTCTTAGTGTACAGTTGAATCCGCATTTGTGACACTCATACTATTCTCTCCTGTGAGGACTCAACGTCTCGCGTAGCTGACCTATTAGCTTCCTAAGTGGCCACAGCCCTGAATTCTTCTAATAAGCAACATATTTGCAAATGTTTCAGAGATCGTATTAACGCTAAGTAGGCTCAAACCTGACTAAGGGTTACTTGTTCAGGCGAAAGGAAGAAATTGCAAGTGTTAAAGCCAAGGTGAAACAATACGCTTTATAATACCCCGCATCCTATTCGATAAGGCTCCGACTAGCCTAAAAACTATAGTAAATGGAAGGGGAATCTTGTAAAGGTTAGAGATCAGTTGGTATATGATTTGACTAGTTGAATTAAGAATCTGATATTTCTTGAATACTATATCACTCTGCTATTAAACCGTTATAGAATATTTGCTTATGTCCCCCTACAGAAAATACCTTGGGATATTATAGTAAGACACCACGAACATGGGTAACGAGTAGTGATATATTTGCTTTTGTTAATTTGTTAGATAGATATCGCTCTAACCTACCCAAAGTATCACATCTTGTAACTTGCCTAAGATCGTCTAGCTACTTTCCTTTTCCATCTCTTTCATCACCAATTTCTTTGTAAAATAATCATCTATGCCAGAATCATTCTATTCGGAAGAAAAGCCCTTCTCCATAACAATTTCCACTGACTTAGGCGCCGATCTAATGTTCATACCGCTTTCCACTGTTGTAGAACCAGTCCCACTGTTCTTAGCCCAACCACCACGCGCTTCTTCATCCCCCTCCAAGCTACGAGAGCACTTAGAGTTGTCTAACGAGCCATTGCCATGCTTTTCCGTTCTAATGCTTGTGTTGTAACTTCGAAGAGAGAGAACAGATCGAACAGAAGCCACCAGGGATTCAGGATTACGTCCCTTTTGACCGAGTGGTCCCAAAGTTGGGAGGCAGGCGGCGATGACTGAGCAGGCTGGCTCAATGGTTGACCAGATCGTCAAATTTGCGATGACTGCTAGAAGAGGGTCAGGTATATTCAAGAAAGGAAGAAAGGAAAGATACATACGACCAAAGGATTCCTCTCGAGTTCTGTTATCGACGTAGAGGAATTTATAGACGTAGTAGATGCGGACCGCAGCAGCAATGACGCAGCTAAGGTCTAATTAATACGTAGTTTCCTGCTTTATTCATAGTAGAGAACTTACAAGAAACCAAGCAGAGAATATCAATGACGCTTAATTTACGCTTCGTACTCATCTAGAGACTACGGATGCTGGAAGAGGAAAAAGAAGAATGACAACATCGAAGAAGAGATCCAACACAGCATGGGACATCAAAAACCTATTTACTTGAATTTTTATCGTTGAAGGCGATGCTGCTGGGTTCCAGTTTGCGGAAATTGGGTTACGTTGAAAAGCATCGTTAAAGAGGTTGCGACACCCCATGTGATTGTTGCATTGTTGCAGCTACTGTGATGTTACAGCATATCCCAAACTTTTTTGTTATGAAGACTCTCTTGTAGAAAAGCAGCACTGAAACCTTGACAGCAGTCTGAGCAGCAAAGCATAAGAATGTATCTGCAAAGTTGACCTATGTGTATTAGATTATGTTCATGCGTGAAGATAGTCATTCTTACCTTGAGTAGAGTGACTGCATTTACTGGTCCCAATTCCTTTCGACAACGACCGTAAACATTCTTCCCCACGCCTACAAGACCATTGATACCGAGTCCAATACAAAAGACCTATGATAATTAATTACCACGATTTATTTGCTCAGTTTGAAATTACTTACTAGAGCTAGAAATACCACCCAATTGTCAAGCTTTGGGCTAAATCTGACCCTACGGGCTGCGAACCTAAGAGTCACTGTAATAGTAGTAATGAGTGGGAAACAATACAGACAGCAAGCAGGCCTTATTGCGTTGTATTTAATTTTAACATAATAGGAGGATAGAATAATCCTCTTTTTTCTTCTTCTTAAGTTGTTGAGCGTTTAAACAAGAGGCTTGATTATGGTAGTAACTAAAGTATTCACTATTCGAGGGTACAAGAAGGGGATGGCATCGCTGATTGAGATTAAAGGGGTTGATACTGCCATGATACTAGATGCATATGGGTAGTTCGAGTGGGTTTCCCGTGCTTGTGTTGGATATGCATAAGTCGCGGGGGTTATGCCGAAGCTGAAAGTCAAGACTGCTGACTGCTGACTGCATAATTGATTTAAACCTGTGATAGAAACAAGCACAGCGACAATGCCGCATTAGTAAAACAGTGGTTCAGCTTCGGTGTGATCGCGAACAATATTGGTGGAAAGCTAGGTCGATGTTGGTATTAAATCTGCACGGTTTTACCCAGCGAGACGTAGGCCAGTGGTTTACCAACTCGATCCCTGTATTGTTGGAATCCTTCATTCAGTGCGCGCAAAGTCACATCATCCAGCAAAACTTCTCAATTACGGAATCGCAACATTATTGGTAGTAGGCTCAATTCTTGTTGGTGTTATGTCTGCCCGACTTTATCCAGTGAGGTGTAGTCCAAATATCAAAACCCTGTATGATATGCATTGCAGGCATCTCAACCACTGTCATTGGCTTCAGTGATGCTCCAGAGATACCCCGATAACAAATTTGCAGCGTTGGTTAGTGGCTTATTGTAGAAACTCGGAGATATTTCTGTTTAGCGCTACTCGTACTGTTTTGGCGTTAAAAAGCGGTGGGCGAAGGTGGTGGCGAGCTTGGTAAATTTCAAAAATTTGATATATCTATTGCTAAATCAATGGTAAACACTCCTTTACTATTCGGGATTAATATGAAGATGTCTACATTATGGCGAAAATCTCGCTACAGTTTAATAGACTCTGCACACAACGCTACCACAACATTACAATCAGCGAATCCCCGCTTTCCTTTCATAACTAAAGTATTTGTACTTTGGGCTATGTTATGTTGGACTGGGACGGTATTCATGGCTGGTATCTGGTTAGGGAAAACCCCAGAGGTTGACACTCACACTGACATCAATCGTGCGTCTAACAATAGTTATCTTGATAATTTAACACTGCTTACTGTACCCTTCTAGTTAAAACCATCCCAAAGAAATTCGAATATAATAGAACCTTTGCCGAAGACACAAATCAATCAAGTGAAGCGTGGAAAGGTCTGTTTCCGCTCCATGGCTCATTTTTCACCCACCCTATCTTGGCCACTGAAACCTCAACACTTTCAGTCTATCATCAACTCCATTGCATTGTAAGTACTAGATTAAGTACTAGAATATTATATTCCACCTTGCTTGAAATGCACATTATGGCTAACTTTAATAGGATGGGATACGACAAGGGTATTGGCTGATCTACCATGCTGCTAATGAAGGGCGCAAGATATCAAACAACGACCTCCCCAACATGTTCAAGCTCCCCCATTTTCGCCATTGCATAGATCTACTGCGACAAACGATAATGTGTCATGCGGATACTACAGTTGAGAGTGTAGATACCAAGCTTAAAGGAGTACATGGTTTTGGCACATCAAGAAAATGCAAGGACTGGGACCAGTTGACAAAAGTGTTTAATAAGTGGCAGGTTGAATCGTATAAAAGGAAACAGCAGAACACATCAGTCTAAAATATGGTGACTCGAGGGACTGAAGATGGGAATCTGAGAACGGTGCCTGTGTTATACAATATATTTGGGCAATACTTTAGAGAATCTATTCCAATCCTCTACCAAAGTGGATTTACCAACCTCTGCATTTCTACCTGACTCACGCTCCTGCTCTTTAATGAATCAATCATCCGTTCCCAATCCACACATGCATGCAGAGTTTTTGTCTCATTAACGACCGGTTTCTGGACCTTTCTCCAATCAAAAGTAACCAGAGATGAAATATCGGGGTTGCACATCAAGGTCGCTCGAATACGATCAAGGCAGTGATCTAGTAAGATCAGCTAGGTGAATAGCAATAAATGTTTAAGTGGATGGGTGATACCTGTATGAAACTGAAGAAGATCCTCTTTCTCGGTTGATATGTTCGGGTAATAATGGCTTTTGTATTTCCACTGCCGCAACAGGTTCTTTAAATGATATCATATCAATATGTATATCTTATCTTCGGAATAGAATATTCTCACCAAACAATGAATTTCGTGGAAGACACCAATCCATGCAAGGTGACCTCCTTCCGGTAAAGCGACAGATTTTCTATTGTTTCGAGCAAGCTCAGCTGGAGTGATGCGGATATTAGCTGGCGCGAGAAGCTTGGTCCATGCCTCGTCGGTAGAAGGGTCTGTAGGATGACCGAAAAAGTTTGACGGAGCGCGGAGATCGTATGTTTTCGAGTCGTAGGTAACATCAAAATTGTCAATAGCTGCACATTTGTAAGTATATTAATAGATGATCGGGCGCAAATCATGAATCGCATATTAACATACCATGTGGAACGTCAGAAGTTTTGTTCGAGCATCTATGTAAGTTCATTCGTACGGTAGCAACGCTGATGATCGTATATAGTATGACTATAAACAGGTGCAATGATATTTTGGTTATAATGGTATGCCAGGACATCCAATTCTTCTTGTGCGGCTGTGTGTTGAGAAATTCAGATGTCGATGCCCGTTTTTCAGTGCCGGGAAGAAAAGATTGTGATTCCTGATCCATCACAAGTATTTTATCCATTACTTGAGTTGAATAAACTTGCTGGCTACGATAGTATGAGATGTCTGGAGTGGTTATAAACGCAACAGGTTGCTGCAGTGCACGCAGTATCTAATTTAGGCTGTCTCTGGTAGACTTGCGGAGCCACCTACCAACATGACGCACTGTATGGTGGCTGCTCCGTAACTGGTAGAAAGAATAAGTCGATAATCGCTCACCTCCTCGTTTAGACTCGCTCGCTCTCCAATAATAAAATTGTGACTAAGGTCGAAACTGGCAGCACCCAGTCGTTGGACCAGTAGGGGTTGAAAGATTTTATAAGCACCACTCTCCCATAATGGAACGGCCAACAGTATTACAACTGGCTAAAAATTACTTTAACCCAGCTTGGCAAAGTACCATCAGAGACACGAATGCCCAGTCATTGAACACCTTCCTAGCTCACTTGCTGTATACCAGAGCATTAAAAAGCAAAGTAGACTACCCGTTTCCAATTTGAGATTGCAATAATTGGTTAAAAACTACAATTTCAAGGTAAAATGCGTTTTCAGTTTCATGGTGGTAGAATTCACACCCGAAACGCTGGCAATTTTAGTACATGTTTACGGGCAGGCACAGTTAATCTTTCTGGTGGCTTCATTATACACCCAGAAAGACAAATTTTATCTTGTCTCTAAAGATTTATAACGCATAAAAGGCGTCGTGGGTCGACTGATAATATGCTACAAAAATATATACCAAAATGTTCTAATATGCATAACAAAACACTCCTGCTCTTGTATTGAGGGTTTGCGCTACAGAAATCTGTTTGTCTAACCCACCTACATCCAGCAGCTTCTCTAACATCATTAGCTCCGTAGCATTGTTAGAGTCCTTCCCCGATAACTGTAATACACGAGTTGTGGGATCTCTAGATTGCCATGTAAACCATATTCGATCTAGCTGCGCATGGTGAAGGAAGAAGAGTGGATCTAATAAGTATAAGTTAGTCATCCGTAAAGTAGATTGTTTTTGCACAAACCATATGGAGCTGTGACCATGAAGAAGTCCCCCCTGATGGTTGATGGAATAGCATTATGAGCCCCAAACTCCAACATTCGGTAGAAAGAGTCAAAATCGGGTTCTTTTAGATATCCATGAATGGCTTCTGAGTTGTATAAATGCGATTTGCTCCGTGCTTCTTCTTTTGATATGAACCCTCGAGAAAGACAGTGTCTTTTGGCTTCTGCGCCGAAATATAATGCCTGAAGCATAGCAAATGGACCGTCAGTCACACAATGACCAAATGCTACAGAGCTACTCGCAGTGCTATTTCCATTGCTACCAAAGCCGTAATACGCGTCAAAAAGTGGTGATTCTTCAATATTTGCAGAGTCGAGAGACCAGTCCCAGTACCTGTCACGGTTATTCGTATTTTTCCATTTCAAAGAAAGCGGTTGCAATTACGTTAGATGACCTTTGTAGCCGCAATCATTCTTCAAAGTGTTCTCATATATCTGAAGAAAATATCTGTGCCAAACAAGAAAGTCTGTTGTTTTATGGCCTTCAATTTGATTAGCATTAAGATTCCTGTATGGGGCTGTTCAACTTCGAAGCTTACTATAGTTTCCAATTCGGCTATGGATAAAAGGGAAATCATCATATCGTGAGTGATTCATTCCGATCCTAGAGTCCAGAGTCCTCAAACAATTGACAGCTTCTAAATACTCAATCTGCTCAGCCTTGCTCAAAGCGCGCCATTCCTGACGGACGGCAGGGGTTTGGCATTCGATTGGAGCATTGTTAACGCTGGGAGTAGTAGAATCCTGATTTAAAATAACAACTATGACTACAACGGAGAAAAAAAATGATAAGAAGCTAATCCAATAGAAGCCCCAAAATAAACTTTGGCGTCGGAGACATTGGGCTTTCCTCGGTGTCTCGTGGTACTCAGAATCCGACAACATAACCGAAGAATATGCGTAGGAACTAATCGCCATAACTCAAAGTACGTTTCTCGACCGAACTCGAATGTTCAAGAACAAACTCGATTTGAGTGTGTAGTTTGAAACGCACTCGCTCTGACGCGAATTAAATGCATATAAAAATTATGGTTGTCACTTGCACAGGGGTGCTTTTATTCACATCGGCCACTAACAAGTGACTGTTGTTTTGCCCTTCCAATCACATTGGGAGAATCCCTATGATACCATAAGATTGATCTTCCCTTTTCTGCCAGTATCCATATTTCCCAGTACGCCACAAGCGCGTGGAGCGTGAATATCCTCACGTTTCTCCACTATAATTTCCTAGGCCCCTCCAAGTGCGCCATCCAAACGTATCTATATTTCCATGGATCTGACCATAGATCAATGTAATTTAACTGTGCGTTTACGCTCCGTATAGGCACAAGAGTTGAAGCGGCTAATTACTGGCCATGAAGTTGCCTTTACCAGAGTTCTTCATTGTTGCCTCACGCTAAAATGCTACCCAAAACTTGATACCCGCTTTACATGGATCTACACATGAGACAGCAAATCAGTTGCTTTTACCTCAGTTTGGCCAGTCAGCAGACAATATAGTAAACTCTTTGCCTGATACCTGACTAGTATTATGTCCTCACGCCTCTTACGAAGTGAGGTTGCTCGAGCTATCCCTGTCACGAACTAGTGCGGCATATTAGAACCAGGTACAGTCCAACTCCAATAATTCGTATATTTTGGTAAAGACGGTAGTTATCCGGCTGGCTTTGTGTTGCATTATGCATATCATATATCACCCCAGGTTGTACCCAAGCGCTACCACTTGAAGGTACGCGCCGTTGCCAGGTTACCCCTTTAGTAGTACCCGACTCTCTGAGTATCAACGTGGGAAGAGCTTCCACAACCCGGGCCAATTAGTAACACATGCTCAAGTGCATATTGGCAAACCGCGCTATGATAGTAACCAGTATGCAGTCTATGATGTTGGTAACGGTTAGTACTCCCCGAGTACTAACGTGGGAAAAGCTTCCGCAACCCGGGCCAATCAATAACACATGCTCAAGTGCATATTGGTAAACTGCGCTATGATAGTAACCAGTATGTAGTCTATAATATTAGTAATGGTTGGTGACAGTTAGTGACAGTTGGTGACGGTGAAAACTCCACGAGTACTAACGTGGGAAAAGCTTCCGCAACCCGGGCCAATCAATAACACATGCTCAAGTGCATATTGATAAACCACGCTATAATAGTAACCGGTATGCAGTCTATGATGTTGGTGATGGTTAATAACAGTTGGTGACAGTTGGTGACGGTTGGGACTTATGTGAAGCCCCCTTACCTTGGCACATCAAAACATTTTGGAAAACTTGTGCGGTGGCACAACAAAATAAAATAACCAACCGGATAAATTCTTGAAAGCTACGCTATCATTCTCTCATCTAAATCAAGAATTTATCCGGTTGAATCTATATACAGAAGCCTTCATTAAGCTCCAAGGTATTTTTTTATCTCTCATCAGCACATCCATCCATCACGGTACCAAATACTTCAGCGAAGCGCAATAGTACTATTCTCGAAATAAACAACTACAGTCCATCAGCATGCAACTTTCGATCCTCCTCATTGTTGGGTTCATCGCAGGTGTTCTCGGGGCTCCTTTCAATAGTTCGTATCACAGATATTTTCTTCGGGCCTCTTTTTTTTTTTGCTTACACTTGTTAGTT
>Ga0247734_1002524_pt1 | contig 11911 bp, 11 predicted proteins | sample UWRJL103311B2_FD_180933 | JGI IMG/M metagenome (GOLD analysis project Ga0247734, IMG submission 180933) | Plant litter microbial communities from Arlington Agricultural Research Station in Wisconsin, United States - UWRJ-L103-311B-2 | ecosystem: Environmental > Terrestrial > Plant litter >... | reverse complement strand
GTAGGGCCAACAAACCCTTCTAATTCCCATTTCTCATCTTCTGTGACCCATTGCTGCTCCCCAGCAATATCAATTAAAAAATTTGGTTCTTCGAGGCTAAGATTGATCACAACCTGCTTATCGCTTGGAATAATGAAACGCGCAGCAACAAGAGTGAAGGCGGAGGCTGTCAAAGATATCAAGGACAAGCTAACGGTCTTCATGATGATAAGAAAAAAACAAGGAATTCAATATAGGAAACAACCCAATCGAACAAATAGAATACTATAAGTTTGATGAAACCTTCAACGCCGTGCGACTTCTTTTATACCGCTTGCCTAGCTACGCTGATTACCAACGGGTCCTTATCCACCTTCCGCTTACGGTTCATCATAGATGCTTTTGGATTATCCCTCGTATCTCAAAAAGTCAGCTCGAAGAGTTATTGGCTCTGAAATATTATAATTCTAATTTTTTTTATAGAAAACCACGCCATAATAGGTAGTAACTACCTATGTAGTATACATATTTATCTGAAAAGTCTGTAGGAGTTGGGAGTATCAACCACAGCTCAAGTTGCTGTGCAAGACCAATCTCTTTTCAGAGTAGCAATCTGGACCAGATATTAACTGAAGCATTGAATAAAGTAATGAGGAAGACTTTGACTCTCATTAATTTATGCTTTATATTCTCCATAACAACTCATTATCGAGTATTGGAAAACCACTCTATTACGGTGGCCGGACCGCGAAAACACGCAGACACGCCAGACTAAAAAGAAAAGACACGCGCCGACGCGTTAATGTGGTTCTGTGTTTAACGCCTTCAATTTAATGCAATACCTCCTGAAAACTGGTACACATCAACACCACAATTTCAGCACTTGTCCAGATAACATTCCCACAATGGCTTCAGTAATGATGTCTGATGCAGTGTCCGATGTTGGTCGATCTAGCAGATATGGCACCCCAGCGACAGTGAGATCAAGACAAAGGGGGGGTAGTCGTCCCCAAGGACCACCATCCGAGAGTGTTGGACCTCAGAGCGATGATGAAGGCTTTGCCGACGATCAGGTTCCTTCAGGTCGTGGTCGTCCAAAGCAAAGCGGTCGCCCTGTCCCTAGAGTGGTGGACGAAGTAGGAGTTGCTGTCCAGATTGCTTTTGAGGAATTCCTTGAAACGTATGTATTCTAGATAATGCGATGGAAACAACTAACACGTTGTAGTTTTATCGAAGAACCAAGCTCTTCTGGAGCGCCCGCATCTAGCTCTACGACTACAGATAAATATTATATCGCCCAGATACATGGTTTACGAATATACTCACTTTCCACTCTTTATATCGATTATAGACATCTCTCGGAATGGAAAGGGGGTGCAATGGCTGAGGGACTTGTGGATGGATACTACAGATTCCTGCCTTTTTTGACAAAAGGTCTTCACAACATGATCTCGAAACACGAACCCCAATATTTCCGCGAGCATCGTCAACCCACAGCTTCAAATAACCAATCGTCCTCAGGAGGTAGCAATGCTGCTTCTGCCAGTCAATCCGAGCCAAATTCTCAAGGAGCCAAAACAACCAATCAGCAAACGGATAAGATATTTGCCTTGGCCTTTTATAATCTCCCACTTATCTCCCGAGTTCGACATCTGAGAACTTCAAACATTGGCCAACTACTGTCCATCTCTGGAACAGTGACACGAACTTCTGAAGTCAGACCAGAACTTTCACTCGGAACGTTCACATGCGAAGGCTGCCGGAGCACCATTCCCAATGTCGAACAGACCTTCAAATATACCGAACCAACACAATGCCCTAATACAGAGTGCATGAATCGCCAGGGATGGAGGCTGGACATCAGACAAAGTTACTTTATAGATTGGCAAAAAGTCCGCCTTCAGGAAAATAGCTCAGAAATTCCTACTGGAAGTATGCCTCGAACCATGGATGTTATCCTGCGAGGTGAGATTGTGGATAGAGCCAAAGCAGGAGAAAAATGTATTTTCACTGGTGCTCTGATTGTGATTCCGGATGTCAGCCAACTTGGTCTTCCGGGAGTCCGTCCTACAGCTGTCCGGGACAACGAGAATAGAACAGGAGATGCAAATGGTGTCACAGGGCTGAAGTCGTTGGGTGTTAGAGATCTCACCTACAAGCTGGCATTTTTGGCTTGTATGGTAACTCCAGATACTTCGACGCCAGGCTCTGCAGCAAATCAACAACTCAGTGGTCAGAGCAACAATATTCTAGCTTCTTTAAATCAAACTGCACCAATTGATCCAAACGATCCAGGAGAGCACGCACAAGAAGCAGTTCTGGCATCGATGACAGAAGCTGAGATTCAAGACCTGAGAACCATGGTCCATAGTGATCACATCTACTCACGACTGGTAAATTCCTTAGCTCCTATGGTTTATGGTCATGAAGTTGTCAAAAAGGGTCTGCTTTTACAGCTCATGTCCGGCCTCAGCAAAACTACCCCGGAAGGAATGGCTTTAAGAGGTGATATCAACATTTGTATTGTTGGTGATCCATCTACCTCAAAATCTCAATTCCTAAAGTACATCTGTTCTTTCCTACCTCGTGCCGTCTATACATCTGGAAAAGCATCCTCCGCAGCTGGTCTTACTGCCGCAGTAGTTAAAGATGAGGAGACTGGAGAATTCACAATTGAAGCAGGAGCTCTCATGTTGGCCGACAATGGTATCTGTGCTATTGATGAGTTTGACAAGATGGATATTAGTGATCAAGTTGCTATCCACGAAGCTATGGAACAGCAGACCATCTCCATTGCAAAGGCCGGTATTCAAGCAACGCTAAATGCCCGAACTTCGATTCTTGCGGCCGCAAACCCTGTCGGAGGACGCTACAACCGAAAGACAACGTTGAGAGCGAATATCAACATGTCGGCTCCCATCATGTCCCGTTTTGACCTGTTCTTCGTCATCTTAGATGAATGCAACGAAACTGTTGATCGTCATCTTGCAGAGCATATCGTTGCTATTCACCAACTTCGTGATGAGGCAGTTACACCGGAATTTTCTACCGAGCAACTGCAACGCTATATCCGGTTCGCGAGAACTTTCAAACCAGAATTTACACCCGAAGCCAGAGAGCTTTTGGTGCAAAAGTACAAAGAGCTTCGAGCGGACGATGCACAAGGTGGTATCGGACGTAACAGCTACCGCATTACGGTCAGGCAGCTAGAATCCATGATTAGACTGTCTGAAGCTATTGCAAAGGCCAACTGTGTGGAGGAGATTGTCCCGGAGATGGTTATTGAGGCATTCAACTTACTCCGCCAAAGTATTATTTCGGTCGAGAAAGATGATGTGGAGGTGGATGACGATGATGAGGAGACTCTCGGCACCAGCGGTAATAACGATGGCGGAAATAATGGCGGTGATTCGCCCATGGCTGATGCCGAAGATGAGGAAGATGGAGACAACGGACCAAACGGGGGATCCGGCGCCAATGGTGTGGTGGACGGCGCAGCTAATGGGGCAATTTCCAAGCCGAAAACCAAAATAACATACGACAAGTATATATCTGTGGTCAACCTTCTGGTTCGGAGAGTCAATGAAGATGAGATGGGTACCGGAGAGGGTGTTGAGGGTAACACACTTGTGGAGTGGTATTTAGAGGAGAAGGAAGATACTCTCACCGGTGAGGAGGATTATCACGAAGAAAAGTCTTTGGTCAAAAAGATTATCAAGAGAATGGTCAAGGTTTGTTCGCCACACCGTATTTTGATTGCATATAGCTAACAATTTTAAGGAAAACATCCTGATGGAAATTCGCGGACAAGGTCTTGTTGGTGAGGATGGTCAAGGTAGTGCTGCTGTCGCAGAGCAGGCTGTTTATGTCCTACATCCTAATTGTGCAACCGAGGAGTATGCTTGATTATAAATATTGAAAATGATTTCGACGAGGGGACGAGGAAATGTATAAATGCGGGAGTGGAGAGGGCATAGATACCTGGTACTGGCGTTTGGCGCCTTCTTTAAACAGAATTTGATGTTTATGAGCAATATGAACGTTTGTTAATGGACTAGGAAATTTAGCAATGAGGCATTGATTAGTCCTCACAGCTAGACCATTAAGCTCCGCAGAGCTCGTAACAGTTACTTACCTTTTTTCTTCTTGGCTTTCGAAGACTACTTGACTAGTCATCTCATTCGTTCGACTCAGCTATCCTCCCATTGCCAGGATACCGCTCTTATGTAACCCCTCAAATCACTTTGATCTCACAACTTACACTATCTCATCTCCTTTACCGATCACATGAAATAATTCAAGAAATAAATTCTAAATATACTGTCACGTGTAGCCATCCCTCCCTAGGCGAAAGTAGTCCTCGAAATAGAAGAATAGGAAGAATGTTCAAGCAGGCTCGTGTCTTTACATTACAATAATACATATGTCATTATCCATGGCTCTTAGCATATACAATCTACCCTCCCTTCTAAGCCTTGGTCAATGCACTCCCGAATAGCTATACCAGAAATCAGCAAACGGGTGGTTTTATCCAAATTCACAATCATGGGACTTACATCTAGCAAGCTCCTTCGACACGAACGCCACTCCTAGTTCTTGACTTGTATACCAACTAGCACGATCCATGTTTCCGCTTCCAAGAATCGTGATTTCCTCATCCACAATCACGCACTTAAAGTGGCTCTTCACAGGCTCCCCGGCTTCTTCACTCTTGGGCTTAAAATATCCTATTTTCAGGACCCCAAGTGGTAATAGCCCCTGCTCTGGGTCTGCTTTTGGCAAGTATTTGCCGTACAGACGCCGAAGCTTCCAAATCTCAAATTCCGTGATGGTACCTGCGGTGACCAATTGCTCAAGGATCATGAGCCGTCGGGAGGTGACAATTTGGATGTTGACACCTCGTTGAAGTGCAGAGAAGATGGCCGTGATGAAGGGTCGGGAAGTTAGATTGGGTGTTTGTATGTATATTGATGATTTAGCTAGAACTCATTAGTACAATTGGTTATGCTAGGTTAAATAACACGACCTTTTGTACCATCCAAAACATGGAGCAGGTAATTATTCAACGGTGTTGCAGGTGGTTTTGAAGATCCAAGCGGGGCAAACATAGGGTTTTGGTGATGAGGTGAAGGAAGGAGAATTGTTTTTATGTCTTCACCAATAGAAAAGGTTGTAGAGTTGATAGTAATAATCGGCGGTTCGCGTTTATCCAAAGCGTCATGAACTTCAGTCGGAAGTGGAGGAAGACTTTGACCTCTGTTCCAATAGGCCACCCAGAAATCTAACAATCTGTACTCTCAGTCAGCGTCAATTAGATAACTCTATAAATTGTCACCATCAGCATCACAAGAAACCTACTTTCCAACAACAGCACCTTCCGTATCAATGCAGCCCTCGAACCAGTCCTCCCAACTGACATTACAGCTTGGTATAAACGCACGTTGGCGGTCCAAAATGATAAATTTCGGATGCATAACACTAAATGGTCTCACAAATATACTTTTGACAACCAAATCGAGTCCGGGTATCTGTTCTGGTGGAGGCAAGCCCATTTCTAACCACCTTGAGGGAGGATATAATTTCCCTTCCAATGAAGAAGTTTGGAATAGTTTTTGAAACACTGAAATGGATGAAAAGCAAAGTCTAACGCGTATCTTTGTCCCAGTTCCGCGAGATAGCGCGTTTTCTGACAGACTTCGCAAGAGCTTGGCAACATCCTGCTGAGATTTTGATTTGGCCCAGAAACAGGTCACGATGAGAAGTTCGTGGTTGGTTTTAAGACATGTTGAGATAACGGATGAAAGAACTTGAGATCCTGTTCCTAGGATAAAGTTAGAGGGTCGAGAGGAGGTTATTAGTGAGGTTTCAGGGGAATTGGCGTAGTAATTTGGGTCATCGTCGGCGCTGATTTGGGATATCCAATTTTCCATGTTGACATCTAATGCATTGAATCAGCAAGAGCTTCTTGGATTGTAGCTTTTGGATTCAAGGCCGTCTCGTGGTCTGTGCTACATGATGTCAAGGAGCAAAGGCACTGAACATGTCATTCTTAGAAAACCGAGTAGTCACGTGACTAGAAAGACATGTGTTTTTTAAGATGCTTTATCCATAGATAAATTTTCAGAGATGTCCAAGCAACAGTGCAGGTGATGTGGTTTCACGATACGATCGATGTCTATTGAAGGGAATAGAAGCAATGTAACATGGCTGGAAGGGGATGAGACACTTGGAATGATAAATTCAGCCTAGTATATGTTGTTTACTTACCTTGCTTTGTTAACATCAAATTTCTCTACTGATAAGTGTCAAAAACTGGAAAATATTACTTGTTAAGTTCAAATAACGTGTGAAACGCATTAGGCAATGCAAGAGTTTGTTGATATTCATCACGTGTAGTTTGGCTTAGCGAGCCCCTGAATTTAAAATTAACGCATGATACGATGCTGCATATACAACTCCTTTGGCTCTTTTATTGAAGCTCAACTTCTCAATATCGCAGGACTGGGTCGTAAAGAACCGTAAGGTTTCTTGTAATAACTTCAATTAACCAAACCCAACGTATCAAAGGAACACGTGTATGGCGCAGGGCCAACAAAACATATGACCTTTAGAGACTATTTACCATTCGCAAGAGATTCCATAGACTCCTAAATAGCACACTGCATAAAGGAAAGTTTGCCGTTCTGTAACAGAAATAATATGTGAATCTCAATAATTTGTTAGTAAAAGAAAGCTGCATGCTAAGCCTAACGATTACAAACTCCAAATATTGCTTGTTGGTGCTGGAATGAATTATTCAAGGAAACTTGAAAAATATTTAGCAAGCTAAACCTTCAAACACCAAGATTGTTGTTCTACTTAGAAATTAAGCGGTCCCCGAGCTTCGATAATCACTGGCTAGAATTATATCTAAGAGCACAACGGCGGCAGATAACACTTACGAACCATGCGACTGAGTTGGTTAAACTTTCTTCTATAATTACTCGACACTGCGGCTTTTTAATATGAATTATCCATATTCTGCTTATATAGGAAAGTTGAGCGCAATCCTATGTTGAGATTGAAATTGGTAAGATCTTAATATTGTGTGAAGTCCTTGAGTGACCTAGATCTTCTTCGAATTCTCATGGTGCAGTTTGAGAATAGCTTTCTATGTGCAATTAGCTGAGAAAGGCCGAAAATACGAGTCTTTCTAGGTGGCCAGCTGCTTAGATATTTGATAAATTGTTTCAAATAGTTGGAATTATTGATCTTAATCTATATCAGATGATTAGGCTATTCTTGCACCTAGAATCGTTATTATCAAACTTTCTAACCTGAATCTAGCTGTATTGTATTATTTGGAAGGGCCTTCAACAGCACAATATACGTTAACAATGTATCTTAGTTGATGATCCAGGGTAGTCTAGCATTCTTTAAACATAGAATAAGATAATAAATAGACTATCGAGATCCTGTAAAATGATATACTTCCAAATGCATTGATTTGTTTTCTTTTTGGAAGAGGCTAAGAGTCGTATTTAATAGTTCTAAATTTCGGGCTTGAGTTGCACTGAATTTGAGAGTGCTTTGATTATCAAAGTCGAAATTCCCGCCTGTTCGCAAGTTAAAGAAATACTACGATATTTCAAAGTAGAGGGGACATATAACTTTGATCTATTTTAAACTTCTTGTATATTTCTCTAGCCTATATTATCGAATTATCGGTGAACAAGATCCTAGAGAGGAAGATGTCCTGTCTCAAATGTAAACAGGGTATATGGCAACCCATAACTCCTCGCTATGCCAATAAAAAAAACACCGTACAAAAGAATCAAATTTTCTCAAGTAGACCGTTTTGAATTCGTTGACAGGAATAGAACACACACTCCAACTATAGAGCACGCAACCATCGTCAATACCTAAGGTCTCACATCAGTATTTCATCCTCGAGCCTTCTCGTCTAGACCTGCAGCCCAACAAGATTGTCCCACATACCGACTGTGTCTTCCACCCAGCTTGTACGATAGCAGCTCTTTTGCTATATTTGTTGACCGTCCTGATATAATTACTGAAGCCAACTCCAAGACATGCCAAACTCAGCAACCAGAAAACAATGCCGAGAGGCTTCGCCATGCGGCGTTCTAGGCGTGTGGGTTCGGATTTGAGATGGAAAGATACAACAATGGCGATGGAGACAATGGTCATGTAGACCGATAGCCGTAGGTAGGAGAGGAAAGCTACTAACAATTAACCAAGCTGGCTCATAAGCGGATTGGGGAAAGCATACTTCGTTCATTCGCGCAATGATCGCGGGCATCACTATCGGTATTCTTGAATAGCAGAGGTCCAAAGAATGGCGGCACACAAAAGACCGAACGGCCTGGATGACTAGATCAATTGTTAGTCTTTCTATACTGGTGCAACTGCAACCATCAAGCTCCTGGAGTTGGCCGGCAGATTCTGACGGAGATCATCCTCACTTTTCGACAATCACAGGTCTTACTCCGCGGCAGTGTAACGCGTTACGCGATGGCTGGCCGATAACTTCCTCTTCATCCCCAGATTGTGGCATGCCTGGATGCTATGGAAAGAATTTTGGGCAAGCTTGTTAACTTGACTTGACGTGTGAGTGAACCTTGACGGGTGGGAGTTTAGGTTCGTGGGGCGGAAGGGCGGGGTTGTTTCGCATGGCGTAAGTTTGCCTCTAGGTACTGACTGTACTATACTCCGTACAAATTACTAATACTATATAGTGTATCTGAACAAATCATTCTTTGTAGTGTAGTAAAGACACACATGTGCCCTTTGTCCACCGAGTCTTTGGGAATTATGGCATCACCACGCGAAGCTTATACAGATAGTTGTTGTATTACTTCTCGATGCTGATTGGCGTCTCCACAATACTCCAAACCTTTTCGCGTCGGCTGGGATTGCTGTATTCGGCGTAATTGCTCTTATCGTTGTGGCGCTGGGAAAGCGAAGCTCATGCTCGGCCACATCTTTTCCTTGCTGAGTTTTTCTGTTTGACTCATTGATTTGCATTCATTATAGAAAGAGAAAGTCCAGCCTGATCTCAATCCGAGTCTCAATCTCGGTTTGCCAAAAAAGAAAGAAGAAAAAACTATATATTTACCCCTATCTATGTTTGGCGGTCTCCGCTTCACACGAATTACCCCATCTCTTTCCCGTTGGCGCTTGTGATCACCACGAAGGAGAGCATGTTCCCATCTTCAAATACAGGACAACCATACACAATGTCGACTCCTTCAAGGCCGATAAGGAAGCAACCCAGTCGAAATGCGTCAATTGCAAGGTCTCCTTTCAGTACATCATATCTTTCAGCTTCTCCCCTAGCACAAGAAAGCATAGCTCGTGATCTGCTAGATTGCTCTGATGACGAAATTGATAGACCCGAAAGTCCATCTTCTGATAGCTCATCAAGCACCTCCACCGTACGTCCAGATGATTTACACCGTTCAATGGCGAGCGGTTTTAGAAGGCCGAGTGCTGTTGCGTTTGGAGCAACCAGACCAGCGGTGACGCCGCAACACTTGGATACGGTGTGGCTCACCAAAAAGGAGAAGAAACAGTCGAGGAATGAAGAGCGGAGCTTACTACGAGATAATCATCTCTTTCCTCCAAAGCATTCAGAAAGCGAACGAGGTGTTTTAAGCCGATTATATCGAAGTGTCTTTAGCACTAAAAGACCAAAGCCAGATGAGGAGGCTGGCGATGCCCCACTGTTCGCAACTGAACCATCAGAAACTTCATTGTTGATACCAGAAGCACCCAGAGAATCTAGAAGAACTCAACACGAGCGTCTGAATAAGCAATGGGAAGAAGCCGTGGCTGCGGGGAAAATAAAAACAACATGGCAAAGAGAAACCATGACCCTTTGGAAGTATTCTCTTCCGATGGTCGTAACTTTCGGTATGTATTCAAACATCTTCATTTTCTAGTCCAGAGCCTTTCTCAAAATTCTAAAATACGTCTGCTTTGCATGATTTGCGTAATCATATGCTACGCAAGAGGCATTTTTTAACGCAGACCACTAACATGGTACCATAGTCCTACAATACTCTCTCACTGTAGCGAGCATTTTCACAGTTGGTCATTTGGGGAAAGTAGAACTGGGTGCTGTTAGTCTTGCTAGCATGACTGCAAATATCTCTGGTTATGCAATCTACCAGGGCCTAGCTACAAGTCTTGATACTCTCTGCTCTCAAGCATATGGATCCGGCAGGAAAGAGCTTGTTGGTTTGCAGTTCCAGCGAATGGTTTACTTCTTGTGGCTTCTAACGGTCCCTATCGGTTTCATTTGGTTTTTTGCAGAAGCTATTTTGCAGAAAATCATACCAGAGCGAAGGAGCGCAGAGCTCGCTGGGCTCTATCTAAGAGTGCTGCTTTGTGGAGCACCAGGCTTTGCGCTATTTGAGGCAGGCAAGAGATTCGTACAAGCTCAGGGCTTGTTTTCTGCTACCACCTATGTCCTACTGGTCGCTGCGCCATTGAATGCCTTTATGAATTGGCTGTTTGTTTGGCACTTTGGCTGGGGCTTCGTTGGAGCTCCGATCGCTGTAGCCGTTACAGACAATCTCTTGCCTCTGTTTCTATTCCTCTACGTCTACTTTGTGGATGGCAGACAGTGTTGGAATGGACTCACACACAAAGCCTTTCGTAACTGGGGTAAGCAAATTCTTGAAGATTGTCCTTTCTAAGCTAAGCAGTATAGGTCCAATGATAAAGCTTGCTCTTCCTGGATTGGTTATGGTGTTGGCCGAGTATTTGGCTTTTGAAATCTTAACTCTTGCAGCAAGCTATCTCTCAACAACGCATCTTGCGGCTCAAAGCATTCTCTCAACTCTGACTGCACTCACTTTCCAGATCCCTTTCTCACTATCGATTGCTTCGTCGACTCGGGTGGCGAATCTTATAGGAGCTACACTTTCAGATGCAGCAAAAATAAGCGGTAAAGTTGTAAGTCTCGTCGCTTAATCCTATCTAAACATTCTTAACTAGAGTCTAGTCTATTATCAGTGCTTCCGCTGTAGGAATTTTCAACGTGGTCCTCCTTTCATCGCTTCGCAATACCATTCCTCAACTTTTCACCAATGACCAAGATGTGGTAAAGCTTGTAGCCACGGTCTTACCAATTTGCGCAGCCTTTCAACTTTTCGATGCCTTGGCAGCAAGTTGTAATGGCCTACTAAGAGGTCTTGGCCGACAAGAAATTGGAGGATGGGTCAATCTCTTCTGCTACTATATTATCGCTATGCCAATCTCATTTGGAACGGCTTTTGGATTAAAATGGGGACTCGAGGGTCTGTGGACTGGAGTTGCGCTCGCGCTTGGATTGTGAGTTTGCCTTCTCCGGCGTAGCAATGGATAAGTTAAGCTAACTATTGACAGGGTTGCTGCCATCGAGGGCCTCTTCTTGTATAAAGCAAACTGGGAACAGGCGGTTGAGGATGCACAGGATAGAAACGCTGCTGGATAACTCCGGGTATCCACTTAACTCATTCGTAGCCTACGAAAAATGTACAATACGTCCGAATTATAATAAAGGAAAACTTCTTACTATGTTGCTTTCCTCCACGTTCCATTTTCCTTCACCCAATGCTCCGACCCATTTCTCAAGATACTGACCTTCACACTCCTCAACTCCTTCCACTTTTCGTCAAACCTAATCATCACAACTCTCTCTATGGCCCCACTAACCTTGCTATCAAGCTCAACGCCTACAACCTCCAGATCCTCAACACCACTTTCAGTCTCCGATAATCCTGCTAATACCTTTTCCCAACCCCCATCCAGGATCACCGAGACGGCTAAAACCCTCAACTTCGGATTTGCCGTTAAAACCGTCTTCACGTCTTCCAATCGCAAGGCAAACATCGTGGCATCAAAAACCGCCAACTGGGTTCCTAGCCCTTTCACCGCACCCACAAAG
>Ga0247734_1002523_pt1 | contig 11912 bp, 8 predicted proteins | sample UWRJL103311B2_FD_180933 | JGI IMG/M metagenome (GOLD analysis project Ga0247734, IMG submission 180933) | Plant litter microbial communities from Arlington Agricultural Research Station in Wisconsin, United States - UWRJ-L103-311B-2 | ecosystem: Environmental > Terrestrial > Plant litter >... | reverse complement strand
CCGGCCGCAGTTCGCCGGTGCGCGCGCGCAGGAACCGCAGCCAGTCTTCCGCCAGCACCGCGTCCACCGCCGCGCTTGCTTGCGGCAAGGCGCTGAAGGTCGCCCAGGCGTGATCGTCGACCTCGACCGGACTGCGGCTCATCCAGTGCAGCGCGTTCGACGACCAGCCGAGGTCGACGGTCCCCGCCGGCAGCACCGCGTCGAAGTACGACCGTCCGACCGCAAGCGGATGTACGTCGCCCCGCCCTCGAAGGTAGCTGGCCGGATCGTCCGCCAGCAGCGTGAACAGCGAGGCGAAATCGTTCGACGGCAAGTCGGTGTGGACGACCTGCACCGGACGGTCGGCATCCCGCCCGCGCACCAGATCGATCGCGCGGCCCATCGGCCCCATCGAGTTGCGCCCTTGCGACGCGCCATAATCGGCGATGGTCACGAGGCCGGCGCTATCCTCGGCCGCGGCCGCCGCCGCGTGCTCCCACAAGGGCAGCGCGGATTGCAGGTTGGCCAGTTGCAGGCGCGAATGGCGGTTGTACTGCCCGCCGCCCGCCATCGCGGCGATGGTGGCGCTATTCATAGAAGGCGTCCGCAATGCGCTGGGTGTAAGCGGCGCTCTTGTCCGCCGAGAGGCCATAGTGCGGGATCACCGGCGTGATCGCATCGGCATGCTCGGCGCGGCTCGCCACCCGCGCGCGCACTTCATCGACGGTGCCGACGACGGCGATGCTTTCCACCATGGCGTCGGTGCAGGCCGCGATCATCGCCGTATGATCGCCCTTCGCGAACGCGGCCTGTATCGCCGCGGCCTCGCTGCCGAAGCCGATCTCCTGGAAATAGCGCAGATATTGGGGCGACTGGCTGTAGTAGGCGACGGTCGGGCGGCAATCCTCGATCGCCTCGCGCCGGTCAGGCGCGATCGCGGTGAAGATCGACAGGTTGAGCGTGAAGTCGCCGCGCGCGCGGCCGCCGCGATCGAGCCCGGCCTTCACGTTCGCGATCACCTCGCGCGCGATCCAGGCATCGTTCCACAGCGGATGGCCCAGCAGCCCGTCGGCGATCTCCGCCGCCTGCGCGCAGGCCTTCTGGAACACCGCGGGCAATACGATCGGAATGTCGGACCGCACCGGCGGGTGCAGCAGGCGGAAGTGCGACAGGTCGAGCGTGTGATACTCGCCCTCCAAGCGCTCCAGTTCGCCGGTGTGGCCACGCGCCACGATCGCGCGGATCATGGCGAGGATCTCGCGCATGTGGCTCAGCGGCTTGCCGTAGGGGCTCCCGAACGAACCCTCGATCTGGCTCTGCGCGCTCGACCCCAGCCCCAGCACCACCCGGCCCTGGCTGATGAGATCGAGGTCGATGGCGCTGCACGCCGTCTCCAGCGGACTGCGCACGAACGCGAGCGCGATGCCCGTGCCCAACTTGATGCTGCGCGTCGCCGGCGCCACGGCGGCGAGCGTGGAGAACGGCGCGCCGAACATCTGCGGCGCCCAGACCCCGTCGACCCCCGCCGCCTCGTAGGACTGCGCCAGCGCGACCAGCGCGTCCCCCGGCATCGGCACGAGTTGCGCCCATACGGCCTTGGTCCTGCTCATAGCCTCTTCCTTTTCCTTCCGCCCGCGCGGACGATGGCGACGATCACCCCGGCACGGCCCTTTCGCCGGGCAGGGTCGCCTGCGCGGCGGGGCCGGGCATATCGGCGCCCTGCCGTCGGACGGGTGCCCGCAAGGGGCATGCAAGGCAAAGCGCGACGGAAACGGCGTGGTAGGGTTCGCCCCTGTCGCAGCCATCGACGACACAGATTCGGGAGAGTGCAGAATGAAGCGACTGGGCGGTAAAGTTGCGATCGTGACGGGCGGCGGCGGCGGCATCGGTTCGGCGGTCGCGCGCCGGATGGTGTCCGAAGGGGCGCGCGTCGTCATCGCCGACTTGTTCGAGGATTCGGCACGGCGCGCCGCCGAACCGCTGGGCGATGCGGCGCTGGCAGTGCAGTTCGACGCCGCCGACCCGGAGTCGGTGCGGGCGCTGGTCGATCGCGCCGTCGATCATTTCGGCCGGCTCGACATCCTGCACAACAACGCGGCGATGACCGACCCGGTGAAGAGCGCGCAGGACACCACCGCGCCCGACATCCCGATCGGCATCTGGCGCGAGATCCTCGACGTCAATCTCACCGGCTATCTGCTGGGCTGCAAATACGCGATTCCCCGCATGATCGAGACCGGCGGCGGCGCCATCGTCAACACCGCGTCCAATTCGGGCAGCGCCGGCGATCTGGCGCGCATCGCCTACGGGTCCTCGAAGGCCGCGATCATCGGCCTCACCCGCTACATCGCCACGCAGCACGGCCGCCAGAACATCCGCTGCAACAGCATCGCGCCCGGCGTGGTGCTGACCGAGGCGCTGGAAAAGACCGTGCCCGGCCTCAAGGAAATGATCCACCGCCACATCCTGACGCCCGAGTTCGGCACGCCCGACGACATCGCCGCGCTCGTCACCTTCCTCGCCTCGGACGAGGCGCGCTACATCACCGGCGAGAACATCTCGATCTCCGGCGGCGGCCTCGTCCACCAGCCCCACTATGCCGATCTGCTGGCATTCATGGAATCCGGCGACTGACGGACGAGGGTGCGGCGGCGCTCAGTTCGCCGTGCGGTGGAAGTACCGGATCGTCAGCTTGCCGTCGGCGATCCGGTACGTCTCCAGGCTGGGCAGGATCGTCACGCCCTCTCCGGTCTGGAGGTGATTGGCGACGTAAGCCGCGCCTTCGGCGCCGTTGACGATCACCTCGACCGCCTCGGTCGTGCATTTGCCGCCGTAGTCGCGCCACATCGCGTCCATCGCCGCGGGCCCGTCGACGGCGGGAGAGCCGACGTACTCGATGGTGAAGCCCTGCGGCCCCATCGTCCGGAACAGCGTGTCGAGGTCGTCCTGCCGGCCCTCGTTCCACAGCCGGTAGGTATCGCGAATGGCCTGGTCCAGATCGGCGCCGCTCAGTTCGGTCATAGCTCCATCTCCTCATCTGCGTGAGGCGCCATGCTTATGGACGCAGCGCGCCCTCAAACCTGCCCGGCGCTAGGGTATCGGGACCCGCCCGCCATTCGCGGCGACCTGCCTTCCGGCAGGTGGCGGCGCCCGGTCGAGGCCCGATTTCCGGCGCCGGGAGACAACCGGTTTCATGCTCGAAAATTCCTATGACTACATCATCGTCGGTGCCGGATCGTCCGGCTGCGTGCTCGCCAACCGGCTGTCGCGCGATCCCGGCAACGCCGTCCTGCTGATCGAGGCGGGGCCAAACGATACCAGCCCGCTGATCGCGATGCCGCGCGGGATCGGCAAGCTGCTGGCGCCCGGCAACGCCCACGTGTGGGACTATGAGGTCGCGCCCGGCGGCAATGCCCCGGCCGAAACCTGGCTCAAGGGCCGTGCGGTCGGCGGGTCCAGCTCGGTCAACGGCATGGTCTACGTGCGCGGCGCACCGGCGGACTACGACGGCTGGGAAGCGGCCGGATGCGCCGGGTGGGGCTGGTCGACCATGGGCCGCCATTTCAAGGCGCTGGAGGATCATGCCCTCGGCGAAGGTCCCGAGCGCGGGGTCGGCGGACCGCTGAAGGTCGGCGTCCATCCCTCGGGCGACCCCTTGTGCGAGGCCTTCCTCGAAGCCGCACGGCAAGCCGGCACGCAGCGGGTGGACGACATGAACGACCGGCCCGCGGTGACCGAGGGCGGCATGGGCTATCAGCCGGTGACGACCCATCGCGGCAAGCGCTTCTCCGCCGCGCGCGCGTTCCTCGACCCGGTGCGCGATCGCCCCAACCTCGACGTTCTGCCCGCCACCGAAGTCGAGCGCATCGTGTTCGAGGGCCAGCGCGCGGTCGCCGTCCGCCTACGCACCGCGCAGGGCAGCCGCGAGATCGGGGCCCGGCGCGAGATCGTCGTGTCCGCAGGCGCGATCCAAAGCCCCAAGCTGCTACAGCTTTCGGGCATCGGCCCGCGCGCCAGACTCGAAGCGCTGGGCATCCCCGTCGTGGTCGACGCGCCGGACGTGGGCGGAAACTTGCGCGAGCATCGCTATCTCAGCTTCACGTACAAGGTCCGGGGCAACAGCCTCAACCGCAAGCTGTCCGGGTTCGGCCTCGTGGCCTCGGTCCTGCGCTACCTGTTCGGCTCCAGCGGCCCGCTCACGCACGCCGCGCACGAAGTGGGCGGCTTCGTCAAGACCGAGCCGCACCTTGCCAGCCCCGACGCGCAAGTGGGCATGGGGCTCTATTCCTTCCACACCGACGCCAAGGGCGCGGTCGCGCTCGACCCGCATCCGGGCATGACGGTGATCGCCTATTACCTGCGGCCGGACAGCCAGGGCCGGGTCGACATCGTCTCCGCCGACCCGGCGACGCCGCCACGCGTCGAGGCCAACCATTTCGCGACCGAGAACGACCGCCGCCATTTCGTCTCGCTGTTCCGCTGGCTACGCGGCCTGGGCCAGCAACCGGCGCTGCGCGACTGGATCGTGCAGGAAACCGGCAAGACCCGCGACCTCGAAACCGACGCCGACATCCTCGCCAACGCGCTGGCTCTGGGCGGCACCTCGTTCCACGTCTGCGGCACCTGCCGCATGGGAACGGACGAACACGCCGTGCTGGACCCGCAGCTTCGCGTGCGCGGGGTGCAGGGGCTGCGGGTGGTGGACACCTCGATCATGCCGACGCTCGTTTCGGGCAACACCAATGCACCGGCGATGGCGATCGCCCTCAACGCGGCGGAGATGATGCTGCGCCATTCACCGGAAGGCCCACGATGACCATACCGTTCACCACGCTCGACAAGTTGTACATCGATGGCGCCTGGGCGGACGTCGCCGGCCCGCGCGACGCCATCGTCAACCCTGCCACGCAGGCCGTCATCGGCAGCGTCGCGGTGGGCGATGCCGCCGCGGCGGAAGCGGCGATCGCAGCGGCGCGCCATGCCTTCGACCACGGCATCTGGCCGCGCATGAGCATGGCGGAACGGTCCGTCTACCTGCGCCGGATGCACGCCGCGCTCGACGCGCGCCGGGCGCAGATCGCCGCGCTGATCGTGGCGGAAGTGGGCTGCGCGCAAGGCGTCACGCACCAGATGCAGGTGGCCAACCCGCTCGATCACCTGCTGGCCGCGCTCGATCACGCCGCGCGCGACGACAGCGTCCGCCTGCCGATCGACGTCAGTCCCAACCCGTTCGATCCCGCCGGGCCGAAGAAGATCGGCGGCACTACCGTCGTGCGCGAACCCGTCGGCGTCGTGTCGGGCATCACCGGGTACAATTTCCCGTTCCTCCTCAACCTCGCGAAGATCGTTCCGGCCTTGCTCGCGGGCAATACGCTGGTGCTCAAGCCGTCGCCGTTCACGCCGTTTTCCGCGCTGCTGTTCGGCGAGATCGCGGACGAGATCGGCTTGCCGCCGGGTGTCCTGAACATCGTCACCGGCGGACCCGAGGTGGGCGCGATGCTGACCGGCGATCCCCGCGTGGACCTGGTCAGCTTCACCGGATCCGAAGCGGTGGGCGCGGCGATCGCCGCGCAGGCCGCGCCGACGCTCAAGCGGGTACACCTCGAACTGGGCGGCAAGTCCGCGCTGATCGTGCGCCACGATGCCGACGTCGCCCGCGCGGCGGCGATGGCGGTGGCGGTCCTGTCGGTGAACGCGGGGCAAGGCTGTGCGCTGCTCACCCGCCTCGTCGTCCACAACAGCGTCCGCAAGGCCTTCGTCGAGACCGCCTGCGCAGTCGCCTCGCAGTTCCGGATCGGCGACCCGGCTGACCCCGCGGTGGCGATGGGGCCGCTGATCCGCGAGGCCCAGCGCGCGAAAGTGGAAAGCTTCATCGCCGCCGGCTGCGACGAAGGCGCCAGGATCGTCCACGGCGGCGGCCGCCCCGCAGGGCTGGACAAGGGCTTCTTCACCGAGATCACCTTGTTCGACGACGTCGACAACGCGATGACTATCGCTCAGGAAGAAGTCTTCGGCCCGGTCGGCTGCGTGATCGGTTTCGATACCGACGAGGAAGCCATCCGCATCGCCAACGATTCCCGCTTCGGCCTCAACGGCGGGATCGAAACCGCCGACGCCGCCAAGGGCTACGAGATGGCGCTGCAGATCCGCGCCGGCAGCGTCATGCTCAACGGCGGCACCGGCCGGATGAGCTACGCCCCGATCGGCGGCTACAAGCGCTCGGGCATCGGCCGCGAATACGGGCCCGACTGGCTGCACGAATACCAGAACCAGAAATCGATCTTCTACCCGATCGGGCGTTAAGAGCGCGAGGGCGTCGATCCATCAACCCCGTCGTCCTCGCGAAGGCGAGGACCCCGCTTCTTCTCCCGAACCTTTCGTGTGCACTCGAGGGAAGCGGGGCCCCCGCCTTCGCGGGGGCGACGAGATATTGGGGCGGAACGACACTCTGCCCCCACCCCGGCGTCCCTAGAAAAACTTCCTCGCTGGCGCTCGTTTCGGCGGCTAGACCCCGCGCTCGAAACAGGAAGTCCATGATGCCCCCGATCCCTCGACCGGCACCCCGTCCGGCAGCGCCCCGCGCATGACGCTGTCCCCGCGCCGCCGCTGGCTGCTGTTCGCGCTCGCGCTGACGGCGGGCGTGCTCAACCTCGTCGACCGGCAGATCATCTCGGTGCTCAAGCCGACGATCGCGACCGACCTGGGGTGGAGCGACAACGACTACGGCACGCTGGCCGCCTGGTTCCAGGGCGGCGCGGCGGTCGGGTTCCTCGCGGCGGGGTGGATCGTCGACCGGCTCGGCGCGAAGTGGGCGAGCGCGGCGGGGGTCGCGGCTTGGTCGGTGATGGCGATGACTCACGGCTGGGCCACCAGCTTCACGCAGTTCGTCGCTTGCCGGATCGGCCTGGGGGCGACCGAATCGATGGGCACGCCGTCCGGCGTCAAGACCATCGCGGCGCTATTCCCGCCGCACCGGCGCTCGCTGGGTTTCGGGCTTTCCAACGCGATGAACAGCCTGGGCGCGATCCTGGCGCCGCTGGCGATCCCGCTGGTTGCAGCGGTCTGGGGCTGGCGTGCCGCCTTCGTCGCGGCCGGACTGCTGGGCCTCGCCTGGGTGCTCGCCTGGCTCGCGGCTTCGCGCGGGGTCGACTTCGGCGACGCGCCGCCGGCGCTGCCGGGCGACGTGATCTCGACCGACAAGGCCTTCCTGCGCGAAGGCCGGACCTGGACGATCGCGCTCGCCAAGGTGCTGTCGGACGCCACCTGGTGGCTGATGCTGTTCTGGATGCCGGACTATTTCCACCGGCAGTTCGGCCTTTCCGGCACCGACCTCGGCCCGCCGCTGGCGCTGGCCTATTGCGGCTCGGCGGTCGGCTCTCTGGTCGCCGGGTTCGCCGCCAACCGGATGATGGGACGCGGTGCCAGCGCCGACCGCACGCGCAAGCGGCTGATGCTGGTCTCGGCGCTGTGCGTGGTGCCGGTGCCGCTGGCGCTCCACGTCACCAGCTACTGGCCCGCCGTCGCCCTGCTCGCCCTCGCGCTCGCCGGACACCAGGGGTTCTCGACCAACCTGTTCGGCCTGATCGCCGACGTCACCCCGCGCTACAAGGTCGGCCGCGTCACCGGGTTCGGCGCGTTCTGCGGCAATCTGGGTGGGGCGGCGATCAGCAAGATCTCGGGCCTCGTGCTCGCCGCCGGGCTCGGCTACGGACCGCTGTTCGGGTTCGCCGCGGTGTCGTACCTGCTGGCGCTGGGCTGGATTCAGTTGACGATGCCGAAGATCGTGCTGCTGGAGGATACGGGCGTTTGAAATCCGCCGGGGCAGATTTCAAACGAACTCCACCGTTGCTCGGATGCCACAGCATCGCCGGCTAAAGGAAATCTATCTTTCTCAACTTTCCGGGTTGAGTATGAGGCAGCGGTTCATGGAGGACTTGATGACCCTATCCCCGATCCGCGCCGCTCGCGCATTCCTGCTGGCGTCCGCGGTGCTGATCCCCGCCACGGCCTACGCCGACGAAGCGCCCACAGACACCACCGCCTCGGTCCCGGGCGAGATCGTCGTCACCGCGCGCTATCGCGACGAGTCCATCCAGCAGGTGCCGATCGCGATCACCGCGGTCAGCGGCCAGTCGCTCAACGATCGCGGCATCCACAACCTGCAGGACCTGAGCGCGACGATCCCCTCGGTCGATTTCCGCACCAGCGCCTCGAACAAGGACCGCTCGGTGTTCATCCGCGGCGTCGGCACGATCAGCACCTCGCCGGGCGTCGAAAGCTCGGTGTCGACCGTCGTCGACGGCGTCGTGCTCGCCCGTCCGGGCCAGGCCACGCTCGACGTGGGCGAAGTCTCGCGCATCGAAGTGCTGCGCGGACCGCAGGGCACTCTGTTCGGCAAGAACGCCTCGGCCGGCGTCATCAACGTCGTCACCGCCGCGCCGTCGGACCAGTTCCACGCCTATGCGGAAGGCACCGCCACCACCGACGACGAATACCGCGTCAAGGCCGGCGTCACCGGCGCGCTGGCCGAAAACGTCACCGCGCGGATCGACGGGCTTTACGCCAACTACGCCGGCAACGTGCGCAACGTGAACACCGGCCACAAGGTCAACGGCTACGAGCGCTACGGCGTGCGCGGCAAGATCGAGGCACGGCCCACCGACACGCTCAAGCTCACCCTCGCGGGCGACTACCTGCATTCGTACGACGACACCAACGGCGGCGTCTATGCCGCCACCAGCCAGACCGCGTACCCCACCGGCACCGTAACGAACAACGCCGCGCTGGCCTCGTTCCTCACCAGCCAGGGCATCACCGCCAGCAAGTCGAACCGCAAGGCGAGCACCAGCTTCGACACCGACGTGCGCGACAAGAACTACGGCGGATCGTTGACCGGCGAGCTGGAACTGGGCGACTACACCGTCACCTCGATCACCGCCTATCGCCAGTGGAAGAACCGCCAGCACCAGGACACCGACGGCCTGTCGCAGCTGTCCGCCACGTTCCCGCAGATCGAGGACTGGGGCAAGCTTGCGTCCAGCCAGTTCTCGCAGGAACTGCGCCTGACCTCGCCCAAGGGCAAGTTCATCGACTACGTCGTGGGCGCCTATTACATGCGCGCCAAGACCGACGAGGATTACACCCGCACCACCACGCGCCTGCTTTCGGGCGTGTCGGTGCCGGTCACGGGCGTCGCGGACTACGGCGTGCTGAGCAACAACTACGCCGTGTTCGGCGAGGCGAACCTCAACTTCACCTCGTGGCTGCGCGCCTTCGCGGGCTATCGCTCGACCTGGGACGACCTGAGCTACTACCACCAGCGCGTCTCGAGCAACGACCCCACCAACTCGAGCGCCTCGTCGCTCGACGTCACCTCGATCCGCGCCTACCACAAGTCGCAAGGCTCGACCTCGCAGCGCGGCGACAGCTATCGCGGCGGCATCCAGGCCGACATCACGCCCGATACCCACGCCTATTTCACGTATTCGCACGGCTACAAGGGCCCGGCGTACAACGTGTACTTCAACATGCGCTCGCTCAACGCGACGACGCCGCTCGACGAGATCGTGCTCAAGCCCGAGACCTCTGATTCGTTCGAGATCGGCTTCAAGGGCACCGCGCTCGACCGCACCATCACTTATGCGCTGGCGGTCTACCAGACCAAGTTCCACAACTACCAGGCGAACTACAACGACGTCGTCGGCGGGGCGCAAGTGACGCGCCTCATCAACGCCGGCACGGTGGAGAGCAAGGGCGTAGAGCTGGACTTCGGGCTGCATCCGATCCCCGGCCTGTCGCTCGACACCTCGCTGGCCTACGACGATGCCAAGGTCGTGAACTTCAACTGCCCGGTCGGCGCGCCGTCGAGCTGCGACGTCAACGGCCAGCCGCTGCCCTTCGCGCCGAAGTGGAAGCTCTACAGCAACTTGTCCTACCGCTTCGCGCTGTCGGATTCGCTCGACCTGGAAATCCAGAGCGACGTCTCGCTCAAGAGCAAGACGCAGTATTCGCTGACCGAAACGCCCAGCACCATCCAGCCCAGCTACGTGATCTGGAACGCCAGCGTGGCGCTTCTGGGTGCGGACGACGGCTGGCAGCTGCGCGGGTTCGTGAAGAACATCACCAACCAGCACTACGCCACGCTGCTCGCCAACGGCGGCCTCGCCGGCACCGTGCGCTTCGTCCCCCGCGACGACCAGCGCTACGGCGGCGTGATGCTGCGAAAGGACTTCTGACGGGAGCGAGGGGGAGAGGTGACGCGCCTCTCTCGCCTCGTTTTCCAATAATCCTCGTCATTGCGAGCTAAGCGAAGCAACCCAGGGCAGCACTACGCCGCCCTGGGTTGCTTCGCTTAGCTCGCAATGACGAAGTGAGGGGTCGATCTGTGGGTTGGCCCCGTACGCCCACCCCCACGCCCTCCGACACAAAACGTCAGCCTGGGCTGAACACGCTCACCCCAGAACTTCGGCCATCTCCACCACGCGCTTGTCGCGGGCGCTGAGTTCGGCCGCGGCGCCGATCGCCACCGCCATCAGGCCGTCGCGCGCGCTCACTTGCACGTCGCCCTCGCCGCGCACCGCGCGGGCGAAGGCTTCGTGCTGGTAGAACGTCGCGCCGTGGTGCGAGCCGGCGTCCATCGCCGCGGCATCGACCTCGACGTGCCAGCGCTCGACCGCCTTGGGGCCCGGCCACGGCACGCGTGGCGACCAGACGAGGTCGCCCGGCGGGATCAGCACGTCGAGCCGGCCCTTGTCGCCAGTCGCGCTCATCTCCTCCTGGTGCTCGGCCCCTTCGGCGAACATGCACAAGTCCAGCAGCGCGCGGCTGCCGTCGGCGAAGTCGACGGTGGTGAAGCTGTTGTCGATGATGTCGGGCGTGCGGCCGCCGTAGCGCTCGTCGAGATGGTTCACGTCCATCGCGCCCGAGCAGTAGACCCGCACCGGCTCCGACTGCGTGACGAGGCGCATCAGGTCGAAGAAGTGGCAGCACTTCTCCACCATGGTGCCGCCGGTATTGGCCGAAAAGCGGTTCCAGTCGCCCACCTTGACGAGGAACGGGAAGCGGTGCTCGCGGATCGAGAACATCCGCAAGGTGCCCACCTTGCCGCCGTGCACCGCCTCGACGAAAGCGGCGGCGGGGGGCGAGAAGCGGTATTCCATGCCGGTCCAGAACGGCGCCGCGCGGCCCTCGGCGCGCTCCGTCACCCAGCGCGCATCGTCCATAGTGGTGCACAACGGCTTCTCGCATAAGATCGCCACGTCGCTGTCGAGCAGCGGTTCGAGCACCGCGCGGTGCGTGAAGTTGGGCGAGACCACGACCACCGCATCGAGCCCGGCGTTCGCGATCATGCTGGCGCTGTCGGCGTACTCCGCCACTTCGGCTCCGCCGAGCGCTTCACGCGCCCAGCCCAGCGACCTGGGCTCGGGATCGGCGATGGCGACGACTTGCGCGCCCTCGAGTATGGCGAGGTTGCGGATATGCTCCACCCCCATCATCCCGGTTCCGACAATTCCGTAGCGCAGCGACTCTACCATTTCACGACTCCATGTGCCATGGGCGGCCCATGACGCTGCGCCTATCCAACGATCTCGTCCCGCTCGGCAAGAGCGGAATTTCCGTTTTCCCGATTGCCTGGGGCATGTGGCGGCTCGCCCGTGCCGACGGCCAGGACGATATCGGCGCGATCATCGCCCGCATCGAAGCCGCGCTGGAAGCCGGGATCACCCTGTTCGACACCGCCGACATCTATGGCTGCGACGCGCCGGTCGGCTTCGGCGGCGCGGAAGCGCTGCTGGGCCAGGCGCTGGCCGCACGGCCGGACCTGCGCGAACGCATGGTGATCGCCACCAAGGGCGGCATCGTGCTGGGCGTGCCTTACGACTCGAGCCCGGCCTACCTCGCCGGCGCGCTCGACATCTCGCTCGAACGCCTCG
>Ga0247734_1002522_pt1 | contig 11928 bp, 9 predicted proteins | sample UWRJL103311B2_FD_180933 | JGI IMG/M metagenome (GOLD analysis project Ga0247734, IMG submission 180933) | Plant litter microbial communities from Arlington Agricultural Research Station in Wisconsin, United States - UWRJ-L103-311B-2 | ecosystem: Environmental > Terrestrial > Plant litter >... | reverse complement strand
GGGTGGACAGGAGGACATGAAGGAAGAACAACGACAGGCTTACCGGCTGGAGACAGGGGGGCGAAAGATAAGCAGGGGTTGCGGGGAGCGGGAGGGTACAGCGCCGAGAGCTAAGAAGGATGGATGGAGATGGGAGTTGAGTACACTCGTACACAGTACAACCAGCAATCAATCATACATACATACATACATACATACATACATACATACACCAACCCCATTCCCAATATCAATGAATACCAAACGAATATCAAACAGCACCACCATCACCATCACTCCCACCGCTCCCTTCGCTCGCCAGCGAAAGGAAAGGCCTGTTTCTGTATGTACGGCGGGTGTGTGTATAACAGATAGCAAATAGCAGATACAATATCATCCATCGACATCGACACACCGGGACCATACATACATACGTGCGTACACACATTACATACATATCGAAAGTACTGTGCATCACGCAAAACACATGCCATGGCTGCCAATTCCCGGCTGGGTTAAAAGTCGGTATATACATCAACCACCATCGTGAGGAACTCTACCATCAAAACTTCACCACCAACACGCCGTGCTGCCCCGTGGGCCGTGTACCTGAGGATACAGTACATACATCCGGGGCATGTTAATTCGCACTACCGTGGCCATGAGTGTCAACATTTAATGTAGCATTAGCATTTTATATATTGCATGTATACATCACATGCTATAACCACCGAGCTGCCACCACGCCTAGCGATCCCAACACATCATCAATCAGTCAACTCATAACCAAATCTTAATTTCAACGGCTTAGGCAACCTCCCAAAGGCACCGGACCTCCACAGACCACGTTGATCCTGCAACCTTTACCGCCTCGCTACCAGACCGCTAAGCCTGAGCGATAGACCAGATCTACAGTAGGATGTGTGATATTCCGCACAGGACAGGACCGAGTATGCAAGATACAATCTCTGCAGAAATGGTCATAAGTAGTTTTAGCCTTTTGCGTACGCTACCAAATCACAACACCCACGAACTCCACCATACCACACCATTGGCCCAAGAACGAGTAGCAGCTGCCTCCCTAGCGATCTCGCAATAACACAGCGAGAGAGGCGGAAAATAAGCCCGCCGGATACCAGTCAGTGGTAAGTGGTTTTGTTTAAAGAAGAGAGGGAAAAAAAGAAATAATTGCGCGAGTAAGGTAAGCAACGTTCGCACTCTCACCTCACGTTAATAAGTGGAAATCCACGGGAGCGCGAAGCTACGCTACGCGACGCTACGGCCAACGCATCGCGGGACGAACCGTCAGCTAAGTGATAGCTCCGGGTCGCAGCCCACACTCCCTATGCCTGATGTAGAATGTTGCTTTTTTTGGGACAGAATGTTTATAATGATATAGTATTACTTACTAACAGGCTCCATCCGTTTTAATTTGATGGTGTGAGGTGAGCTTCCCAGACCTCGACGGAACGGTCGTACAGGATCAGCCATTGCTTTTGAGAAAACAAGCTTTCGACCTTATCTATCTTCTGGTTGCACAGTAATGTCCAGGAACTGCAGTACCTTGATTACTGTATATGCGCATCGAAGGCTCAGGCAATTTGAGACAATCTTACCTGCCTCGCCTGCCTTTTGCTGAGATAGCAACTTTTCAAATCTACCCATTACAAACCTGTCACCTTTGGACCTCTCATGAGCGACATATCGTACGGTACTTCCTAAGTACGTCCGATAACAATAAGAAACCAAAATAACTCGGCGAGCAAAGTCTGGATAAGCTAGTCAAATTCACACATACGGTACGAAGCCTTGTTAAAGAAACCCCCTGGCATCCACGTGGGGATGACAGTCTAATCTTATTATGCTTCAAACAGCTCAGCGATGAAGGGGATTTCTCAAGGAGATATTCCCGAGATAAAGGTGGCGTGTTATCACTGGTTCTGTCTTTGATACTGGCTGAATTCCATTCCATACGAATCTCAATGCAGGGTGAAGGAGGCATTGACCCTTCTATGCGCGAATTGCTTGAGCTTGGATACCACGTTGTAACGCACACATGAGTATTAACCGGTCGTGGTAAACGTCAGGATGCAGTGCATACTCCGTACCCATGCGAACACCAGAAGTACTTTTGACGGCTCAAGGCTGAGGGTTATACGAGCGCAAACTCGAAGATAACATCAACCGATTTTCTTATGCTATAGCTAGCTCGCCTCGTTGATAGTTTCATGATATTAATCCACCGAGAGACGAACAGAAAATGGACCCAACTGGAAAGGCCGCTGGCTATCCCTTCACGACTTGGGAGCTCCAAACTACAGCCAGTTATACAACTTGAGTATGGTGCGAGGTACTAGTAGTACTGAGTGAGTGCAGCAACATCCTTTTCGCCAATCCATCGCTCGAATCACGCAACGTGCATTCCACTCCCTGCATCCTACAGTATTACTGACACGTAAGTAAGGCATGTGAAGATCCATCCTCTATTCAATACCACCCATTTTATTGCTCGGATCACGACTCTTGTCGCTACAGCCTTTTCTGCTTGTCATGTACACCGAACGGTATAGTACTTTCTTCTATCGTCACGGCTCACTCGGGCCTTCTCCTCGGTCACGTCAGGGCGAAAAGGCTTCTTTCAATAACGGGCGACCGCCTCCTACATGGATGCCATCCCCAAATCCCGCGGGAGGCAGACGATGCGAGGATGCGAGATGTCAACACAGTTACTCTCCTGTACACCCTCAAAAACCCAACACAAATGTGGCCTAGATGCAAGGCTAGGTTCGCAGCCAGTGACACAATCCCCAGCCGCCTCCCAACGCCTCCCGCCCACATCCAACGTGAGCCGCAGCCAAAATATCTCGAACTCCCTCAGTTCGTGGACGCTTTGTTTGCCAAATCATTCCCAGGCTTTCCTTCCCACCGGAATTGCCGACATGGGAAGCAAGTTGCCCCAAAGGCTGTATGGTAGAGTCGAGGAGAGTATAGTTTGATATGGTATGGTAGAGTAGGAGCGCAGAGTAGAGAACGGTGCAGTGAGCGTACCTTACTGTAATTGTCCACCATGGCTGCTACATTGATAAGATTGGACGCTGTGTTACATTACCACCGTACCGAGTCTTTCCTACCTGACTTTGATATTGGAAAAAGAGTAAAAAGATCACTTTTTCACGGTAGTGGCACTTCCGCCACGAAGAAAAAGCCGCCGCCACCTCCCCCCAAAGAAAAGACCCCCGAACAATATGCCCGAACGAGACTGCACCCCCAAAAAACGTTGGTCATTACGTGAACGAGATCCAGGATGCCGAGATGTTCCTTTGGCACAGCCGAACGGCAAATCAATCGAGATTCCGGAACATTTGATGCCTGTCGCTTTTCCCAATGTCCGAACGACTAAAGTTAAGGATTTGATTATCGCCAGACCCCTTTCCCCACCCCCAAAATAATTAGAAACCCCCCGAGGAGCAGAAGAAAAGCTAGGTAAGCTAGCTTCCACAAAAGGGAAAAACCACTTTATAATAATTGCACAAGAAAATGAAAGTAGACAAGGAAAATAGTAGCAAAGGAAACTACGGAACTAGCTGGGAATCCAAGTTTTCTTCCCATTCAATTCAATTCAATTCAACGACTGTACGGAGGTACTCTTAAGTAGTTAAGTGAAAGGTGAATCATACAGTCAGTACCAACCATACACACGAGTTGAAGATAACCCGCTTACTGGAAACGATGCCCGCCTTTCCCTTTCCCTTACCCTTACCCTTACCATTCCCCTTCCCCCACGTTTCCCTCCCTCCCCCCTTTCATTCGACGCTAGCCTATCGATTGATGATCCCCTTTGGATCCATCATCAATCCCATGTACTGACCGACAAGACGCACATATGTACATACAGCGTAAATAATCGGACTCCTATCTCCCGCCCAGCTCCTTTTAGCGACCACACACACACACGGCTACCAGTACCGATGCGGGTGTGAAAATCTTCCCTACAGAGACAGTGAACCGAACAGAGACATACAGAAAAGAACAGAGACACATAGAGACGCACACACGAGCCCCTTTCCAGCCCAAAGCTGAACACTGGAAAGGGGACAGATCAGCACCACCGGCTTTCATTCACCCCTTTCCCCCCGTTCTACCACCCTTCTTTTCTCCTGCTGATGATGACGATGAGCCGCATGCCAATAATTCCTTCTCTATTCCCCCAAAGAGCAATACATATATTAATGATGGTTTGGGGGTGTAAATCACGTGATGAGTCTATATGTTGCATTCTTGTGCCGTAGAAACCTCCACAGCTCCCCTATCGCATCATTGCACCAAAAAGGCATCCCATGAAGGAAGGAAGGAAGTAAGGAAGGGGTTGTGATATATTGGATTTGTTGGCATGGGATGCGATCCAGTCCAGTCCAGTCCCCCCGCCCCCAAAACACACTCTCTACTTGGCCGATCAGCAAACGTTTGATATTCGCAATCTGTGAGATTTCTGATGACTTTGATTTTTTATATCGTGACGTCTATCTGTACTCGTATGCTATTGTTTGTGTTTTGCAATGTAATTACATTCTGCATATTTTCCCCCTTCCCCCCTTGCTCTTGTCCATTCTTCTCGTACTCGGGATATCAAATATCAAATATGTCATGCCACCTTTTGTTATTGAGATTGGCCTTGGGGAGAGCGGATAGGTTGTTTTCTTCTTATCTCAACGAGGATTTTCCCAATGTGCTCTGTGCTGTGCTGTGCAGTGCTGTCTTGGTTGCTTGCATGCTTGTGATGCTTGGGAAGGGAGATAAGTGTTGTGTACCCCGGCGCCCGAGCAACCGTAGCCCCAGGGTTTTGCGTGCGACGGTGGGTTGGATGCACGACATGTCTGTAGATTCGGGTACAAGCACAGCAAGTACCACAAACCGGTGCTTTTTGGAAATTTTGGGGTTTCACATCTCTTGGGTATTCGTTCGGCCGCCCGACGCGAGTTTGGGGCAGGTGAAGTACTGCTGATATATGGATTGGCGACGAAAGGGGGGTGGGTGATTTGAGGAGATTTCAAGCATGACTACTGTCTGTCTATCTATCTATCTATCATTCATTCATTCATTGCACAAAATTTGTGAGAGACACAACTTATCAGCTCGGCTCGGAAAAACAGACGAGGAGGGACGGCGAGGCTAAGTGGTTGTGTTTGTTGAGTGCGATATATCCTGTGCATCTTACTCGATCAAACCATCAGCACTGTCAGCAGGTCAACCTTTTTTGCGCCATTTGAATATCTCACACGCCCAGAGACCATAGCAGGGCTTGACCGAGAGCTTACCGTAGACGATAGACGACAAGCTTATAGCCAGCGTGGGAAAAACTAGATCACCTTTCCCTTTTTCTTCGCGTCTTGCGAAAGGTGTCTGGTTTGGTAGTACTATCTATCTTCTAGGACCGGCGCGCCATGAAAGATAGGAATGCATGCCAAGAAATATAGGTAGCGAGCAATATAAGAACCCTAGTCTGTCACGCCCAGCTTATGGAATCGCAGCTCGCCATTGCTGCATTTTTGATGCGTTATTATGCATTTGCTTCTGCTTCAGTTTTGCAGCTCGGTAAACGCATTTTGCTTTATTTTATTTATTAACTCCCAGTTCGTACGTAACCTTAACGGATAAGCTGGAGATAAGGCATAATTTCCAAATCCATGGTCTATCGGCAACTTAACATATAAGCTAATTCTGAGGATATCAAGCATGGGCAAGTCTTGTGAACGCATTCAATCCGTGGACTGCTTTATATGCGTCTTGGATTTATGAATGTGTGAAACACCTCAAGTGCATACTTTCGGTCTGGCGACCACGGCAGTTGCCGATGCCTCTCAATGACTCATCTTTGAATTTTGGTTCCTAGCTGCGAAAATGAGCAGCATATCTGGTCAAACGAAGGGTTGATCAAATGTAATTTAACTCATGGTTTTCTTGTCAGCATGCTCCAGGATCCCCCCAAAGGATTATTCGGAGGATGGGATGTTGTGTTCGCTGTTGTCTATGGCGTGATTCCCTTTTACGATACACTTACTTATTCCATTATATGAGGAATCTTGTGATAATCCTAGCCTCTTGTATACATGTGAGTTATATCCTGGGTTTCTAGACCATCAATTTGATATGCTAGACTACCAGTTTGGTTATTATAGTTGAGAATTTTATGAGGGCTTATGAAATAGTATTTTTTGCAACTGTACTGTATATATAACCCTCGCGGAACGGGAGGAGGTACAGAAACAGAATGTGAACCACCATGGTATATCTTTGCGTCCATATATAAAAAAGTCCTTTGGGCAGGCAATCTTTACCCCTTTCCCCCTTCGCTTAAGTATTTATTAGTGAACGTTCTCCCCTTTTCACTCGCTTAGCCAATAGACCAGTCCACCTAATCTTTCACACGGAGTTGCTTCATACCAGACTTCTAAATGGTCACTTTATTCACTTGAATTTTCTCTACCATGCTAATCCTTCCTACATCATTCCATTATCCATCTTCTTGAGTGCCCCATTCGTTTCTCCACCTCCACGTGACTAGCTTCGGCAAACTCGTGTCAATTTCACACACTAAAACCTTCACCGTTCTTCAAATTTAAAAAAACAATCACTTTTTGGACAGTCACAATTTTGTTCCTGAGTGTAACAAGCATCTCGTGAGTCACTTTCAACAATCCCTTCATCATTGGCCAATCCACTCGAGTCCTCAGATCCATACTTGAGCTGTTGATTGGCCAGACCGCAGAGCTCGGCGCTTAGAGCTGCAGCCGCGTCTCCCTAGCCTCTCCCTCTCGACTTCACATCGTGAAGAACCCCGCCCGAGCGCTTTTACTTCTATAAATCATATCCCTCTTTCTTCCCTTTTCTCTTGTTGTGCGTTTGTCGTTTGTCTCTTGTATATTTCCATCTCTGTTCAAGTTAGCGATATACCCTGTTTTTGAAGCGGCCATTTTCACTAGCAACTCATCCAAAAGCCGAACGAGTACCAGTCTCCCACTTTTCGGTATCAACAGTCAACAGCAAGCTTCCATATAGGAAGAATTCCAAAGCGTCCTATCCATAACTCAATGCAAACCTCTCCAGAATCCACAACTAAAATATGGGCGAATTCCACGACGCCGTGACGACGCTCCTCGAAGCCTTCTCTAGGGGCCTCGCTGTGATAAAACGTAAACGAACCATCTCAGCATCTACTGATAAAAGCAAAGATCTCACTCTCAAGAAATCTCTCAAGCGCAGCCGGAGTGATGTGCAAACCGCGTACGGAAGGGAAATGGGTCGGGTTGGTCCCGGATTTGCAAACGGAGATGGTACATCCCCACCCTTACCCTACCTACTGCTTTGGTACTTCTCCTGGGTCTAAGCTGATTTTCTAAAAGCTGAAGCACATTCATCTCTCTCTGCTATATTGTTTCGTCTGAATGCTGGTTTCGTGAGCGTGATTGAGAGGTTCGCTAGGGGACATAATACATCAACCGATTACGCCGCCCTCCTGAGCCTCTCTAACGCCGCACGTAGTGAAGCCATACAGACATTTTCTCAACTCTCAATGAGGCTTTCCAAATCATCTCTCACGCTACCCTCCTCAAAGATTTCTAAACAAGTTCCGAGTTCCAAGCCATCCCATAAAAAGAAGGGCAAGAAAAGTAGTTCTGCAGGGGATAACAAACACGCACGATCTAAAAGTTCTCCTTCAGTTCTTATAACATCAGATGGAGCAATTCGTCGTCCGAAGCATAGTCGTTCCAAATCCTCGCCATCTCCCAAATCCTCCTCAGCACCAAAGAAATGCCCCTCTCCAAAACAAACCCCCAAAACTCCAACATCTACCAAAACCACCATCCCTACTACCCGTACCCCCTCCCCTCAAACCCCAGCTCCGCCCTACCAGCTCAACCCTTCGCAATACTCTCTGCTCGTACCCTACATGCCTCCCCACCAATCCAAGGGATCAAACCGCAAATCCATCATGTCCTTCGCTTCAGACAGCACCAAGCTTGGCGAGATCCCAGAACATAAATGGGCGAGACGCGAGATGACGGATGGGCAGATGCTGTTCCCAGTCCGGACTTATTATCCCCTGGAGCCGTACCAAGAGCCGGTAAAGCAGAAGTCGAAATTGAGAAGGTTGTTCAGGCTGTGAGTTTGGCCAGTGGGTGTGGGTGTGGGTTAAGGGTGTAGCTTCTACAGGGAAAATGCGGTTATGGTTTTTGAATGCTGTTTTCTATTTCTGTTTTCTGTTTCCTGAAAGTTGCCTTTTTTTCTTTTTGCGAAGATACCATGTATTGTTCCAGCATGATATTGTCCCGCGTTTCTTTAAGAACCACGAGTTATGATGTCCATGAGACTACGAGGCTATGAGGCTAGTGTAATGAACGAATATGCCATATTACAAAGTTTAAACTAATGATCATCCCATGAAACCCCCCCTTCTTTCCTTTCATTGTTCTCGGTTCAACACAGGAGTCTTACAAAACCAACATCCACTTAACCCGTCTATCAATACTGAACTTTATTAATTGTTATTTATTCTAGAGTGCCAAGATGTAGCAACTGTAGTCATCACTAGCAACTTGGTAAGACCGCCACGAGCAGCATGTGAGCTGAGCTCGCTAAAGCTACAACGGCAAACTCATCCTTCGCGATGCATCTCCGCGGTGAACAAAGTATTATTCACAAAAACATGCCCCACTCAAACTTCTTGCTATTTTCTACTTTATTATAAATAAAGGAGATATCGGTTGTAACTACCTATACTTGATTGGATATCACTTCCAACTACATCATTTTTAATTGTAGGTTTTAGATTTTTGCTTTCAGTTCGGTTTTAGAAAATTTCATAAGGTTTAAAGAGTATTTAGTTTTTACCACTTTCGTTTAGGAAGTACATTTCAAGTCCTGGATGTTACACCTATGTACCGTCGCTGTCAAGAGTATGTTTATGAGAACGTTTTGTTTCTTCAGCTGCACCACTGCCGTTTGCCTGTCCATCCGCAGACTTTTGGGTTGCATTGGAGTAACGCGAAGATGGGTAAGTTTCTACATGTCAGCTCACCAAATAACTGATCATGGTTGCCAACGTGGTATGTGCCAGCTTCACTTTCTACCACATTGTTGACACCGCTCGACAGATCTTCTTGTTTAACCCATATTTGTTATTGAACCTTGAAGCGCAGATATGAGGTTCAGCTTGCCACAACCATAAGCAGTTTAAGGGAAATGGAGTTTTCAGTGTCGATCTTTATGTCAAGACATAGGTATTGTGATTCAAATTCACAGTCTTCCAATGTCTATAAAGAGACCAACTTTCCTCTGCAGGTTATTCATCAGGTTCAGTCTCCGTAACAATCATACATCCATCATCCATCTACTCTATATCGTGATCACAGCAAACTTCAATCTAGCAACAGTCTCAAAACATGCAGCTCTTCAAAGCCCTCCCAGTCCTCGCCTTTGGCGTATCCTCCGCACTAGGACGCTTCTGCGGTGACAACTACTACGGATCCCTCTACAACATCACCCAAGGAGTTGAGTACTGGTCCGCGACCAACCTCAAAAACTACACCGATGTCAAGAACGCCCAAGAGTGCGCCGAGTATGTTTTTAATTTCCTACTTCCTGTTCCCCGTCCCTATCTAGTGCTTTTCCCAGTCTCCCTTCGGCCCATATGACATCTCTCTCTCCACAGCAGGCCAAACCTACCCTTTCCTCATTTTTTAATTCACTGCATCATTATCCAGTAACACTAATTATACATATCATTTGAAACAGTAAATGCACCCAGTGGAATACAAACAACACCCCCGAGTGCATAATCGGCAGTTGGGATAGCCTCAGGACTCTCTGCTACTTGAAGGACGGCTACTCCCGCGTCCAGAGAAACTCGGCTGTCACTAGCTATTTCAGTGTCTGTTGCGCCACCTAAATGGGGCTATTTGGGCAACTACGTGATGATGTGCACCAAGTGGTGTGCGTAGGGTCTTTGAGTTAGAATGTTTGGGTCGAGAGAGGGAAAGGGGGCTTTTTTTCTTTAGTTCTCTTACCCTCGTTATGACGATATTTTCTATGGAGGAGATTTGGCGGGAGAGAAGTAGTTGACGATTGTTTGACGGCTACTTGCTAGTTAGTGTTTGGTGGTGGATGTTGAGCTTTGCGGTGGTACGATTCTATGCCTTTATGATTTAGTCCTCCTACCCTCGTTGAAGAATGAAACGCGTTTATCCAAAATACTCTCTTCTTGTAATTCATGTCATGCTGAAGATACAGACTATACAGGATATGGATTATGTGCAATTGAAAAACTCTTAATATGGCTAATGCGACACGAAGGTGTAGTTTGGCAAGAGCGGAGATTTGGGATTCTTACTCAACGGGTAGCTTTTGTCTAGAGTATAGATTTGAGGCTGACTGGCCTCCGACTCGGGTGTTACTAGGTATGCCTATGTGAGCTGCTGTTAGGCATGTTGAAGCACGACGATAATGAACTGTCCGCCTCGCAATTTTGTTTGGTACTCTCATAGCTAGCGTCTGTGAGGGAATCATAAAACGGCAATTTCTATAGGACCAATATCCACCGTATCAAACTTTGGAAACATCAGTATTATGAAGAATCAAATCTGCATTGTCTGGGTAGTTAGAAAGAGGTATGCTCATCATATAGCTTCAAGAACACCGCCCCCCGAGAACTTAAATTAATGAAGAACTGCAACATAAATTTGATTCCCGGGTATCTCCATGATGTATTCTTACAATCAGTGACATGCACCAAGGCGTTTAAATGCCACGTCAAGGTCCACACTTAGCAAGGAAAGCTCCCATAGCTTAATAAGGTTTTACATTTCTTCATTAATATCACCATAGTAACCTGAACTTAGTTGTGATCTGGTTAACATTAGCAAGTAATACAAATTATGCTCTGCTAATATTCATGAGTGGGAAAGTTCTGACTTTTCTGATCGCTGCTGCTTCCTCGCATTTGCAGCAACAGCTCTCGTAGCAGCTGTCCGTGCATCACTACTACTATCCCTACTGGTGCTACTACCTCTGCCTCTATCTAACTGCAGTCGTGGAATTCGATCAAGGTTTTTTGAGGGACTTGGCTGACGTGAATCGTTGTGTGATCCACCAACACTACTATGACCCGAATTGCGCCTCACGGCGGTGATAACACTGCTGTTAGAGTGGCTCGAATCATCTCTTTGTAGGCACATACGGGCGTGCTGAGGTGTTGGGGTTCCCGATAATTCGGAATGCATTTCACCTTTCGGGGCAGGTGGTGCGGATTTACGATAGCTGCTACTAGATTGAGAAGAAACGGCATGGGCTGTGGAGGATTGCGAAGACGGACAGTTATTGTTCTTCGAGTGCAGAAGATCCTCAGCGGTGGCCCATTTTTCTTCTATAGCTCGGGATAGGATTTCGTTGGCCCCAGGAATGAATGAAAAGGACATTTGACGAGGACTGTGATAGGGGTTAGTAAATTACCTGAAGCAAATTGCTCTGAATATTGATGGCGGTTGTTTACACACCCGATTTGACCTGGTTGATCTACAGGTACTGTATCTGAGGTTCTCAGGCATCTTTCGAGCGATGTTGATTCTGTTATCTCAGCGGAAGGTATAATGATGGTTGGCCTCTTCCGGAAAGTAGCTCCTTCAGCAGCAATACCGAGTCCCACAACGTCTTGTTTTCTCATAGTAAGTCCATCATCGTCTTCATCTTCTGAAGAATAATCCGGAACGCCACTGGAAGTAGAATTTGAAGTTGAACCAAAAGAGTCTCCGCGGTCTCTCGTAGATCGATGTCTTTGATCTTTATCAAGCCGGTCCTTGGAAGAAGAATAGGAAGAAAGCCCTACTTCTGGTTCTGCTTCCATTTCTGCCGAGTCACCTTGGGAGTACGACAATACACTATCTGCTTCGCGTCGGC
>Ga0247734_1002521_pt1 | contig 11932 bp, 7 predicted proteins | sample UWRJL103311B2_FD_180933 | JGI IMG/M metagenome (GOLD analysis project Ga0247734, IMG submission 180933) | Plant litter microbial communities from Arlington Agricultural Research Station in Wisconsin, United States - UWRJ-L103-311B-2 | ecosystem: Environmental > Terrestrial > Plant litter >... | reverse complement strand
ACTTGCCTACCGAGAATGCATCCAAATTCATCAAGCATCCGACGTATCGGATATATCGAACAGGGGATCTGGTACGTGGTTTAGAAAACGGGCGGCTAGTCTACGTGGGCAGGGTGGACAACCAGGTAAAGATCCGCGCGCAGAGATTGGAGCTAGAAGAAGTCGAGGAACATGTACGCCGGTCTCTCACTTTGCTCGATATTGGTATAAGGAATGTTTTGGTGGACGCGGCAGTGCCGCTTGGTGCAGCGAGCATACAGTTGGTGGCATTACTGAGTCTCGATACCGACAACCAGCTCGGCTCCCTGGTCTGCGGTGACGAAAACGGCGGCGCAACTGTCACGCTCTCTCCAGTGACAACTCGTCACTTCTCTCACCTGGTGTCTTTACTCGAGGCGAAGATGAAAGAGATTGTTCCCTCTCACATGGTACCGTCTCTGTGGGTTCCAATTGACGAGATGCCGTATACCTTATCCCGAAAACGCGACCGGCAGCGGCTTCGACGGGCCATTGAAAGCTTATCGACGAGGCGGCTGACCGCATTCTCTCAGGCACATGATTGCTCACCCGGTAACGAAGATACCGCAAATGTCGTAAGTTCGGAGAACGAGAAAGAGAATTTGCTTCGGAAACTCTGGTCCGATGTCTTGGATTTAGACCCTAGGTCCATCCGATCTAGAGACAACTTCTTCCACCTCGGAGGCAACTCTCTCACTGTCATGAGGTTGATTTCCATGGCCAGAAGAGAAAATCAAACTCTTGTTGCTGACGATGTTTTTGCATACCCTGTCTTTCAAAATATGGTGTTTAAGCTCATTTCTGCAAAGAAGTCTGCTAATTTGGCCCCTTTCTCTTTACTAAAGCCTTCTCACAGTCTCACTATCAAGCAGGAGGCAGCTAAGCAGTGCAAAGTCAACTTAGACAATATTGAAGATGTCTTCCCACTTTACTCAATGCAAGAACTATATGTTTTTGGCTATCCCGAACGAGGCCGGGATGGTGCCGGACCTTGGGACTGGCAGCAACAGATCGTTTTCTCACTTCCGAAGTCGTTCAATATCCCTCTGTTCAAATCCACTTGGAATGATGCTGTAAAGCGTCACCCTCAGCTTCGTACACGCGTCGTTCGGACATCCCATGGCGTATTCCAAGTCGCCTTGCGGAATAAAGCTGCACCAGCTTGGCGAGACATTGATCAACTGGACGAATATGTTTGCTCGGATAGGGCAGCTGCCATGTCATTTGGTGACGAGCTTTTGCGACTGGCAATCACAAAATCTGGCCAGCCGGGTTATTTCGTGCTCACCATGCAGCATCTCATTTACGATGCATATTCCCGTGACATGCTCTTCAAAGAACTGGAAGCCGCATATCTTCGTCAAAGTCCCCTAGAGACAGAGCCACCAACAATGAGCCAGTTCGTGAGCTATATTAACGGAGCAGATCGTCGGCTGGGTATTGAAGCTTGGACATCCTATCTTGAAGGGTCATCGACCAAGGCTCTCTTGTCGCTACCCATTGGTCGCCAAGTGGGCGACCTGAAAATACACAGATGTTCTTTCAACAAACCGCAGCTGCCGTCTTTGAACTATACGCTGGCAACGATGATCGAGACCAGCGTCGCGTTAGCTATTGCACAGATTCTAGACTGCAGAGATGTCATCTTCTACTCTGACCGCGCAGGACGCAACTTACCAGTGGCCGGTATCCAAGACCTGATAGCACCCGCAACGCTTTTTCTCCCTTTGCGTATTCAGATCGACCGGCAGCAAAGCATTCAAGACCTGCTCTGCGCTCACCAGATCGCACACACCTCGATGATACCTTACGAATATTTGGGATTCCTCGAACTTAGGAAGATGCCTCATCTCAAGGGCCTCCTGAGACACGGGCTCAACATCAACATCAACCCCTACACTCCCCTCTGCAAGCTGGGAGCCAGCATGGATATGACAGTAGTGGATGAACATGAGAGTTTGGGTGACCCTTTCGCTGTTGATATATCTGTGCGTGAAGACGAGCTAGAATTTGCTGTGCACTTTGACGAAAACTTCATCCACGAAGCCGTGGTGAGAAACTTGGTAAGGAATATCAGAGAGACATTTCTACTTGTTTCAACAGCATACAAAATGCCACAGTTATCTGTCGGCGATGTTCTGCAAAAGCTAAATTATACCAGAAATGACTAGATTTTAGACTTAATGTTATACAAGCTGCTTTCTTCTTTGACCTGGATGCGTGTTGTTACCTTATGGCCCGCCGCATGATACACATTCTTTAAGGGGAACGTGACTTGCAAGAAGAGCCTGAAACCCCATCTTAAAAAAGAATTCTTATATGTATGCTGATAAAGAATGATATGGTTCAAGTAATGAAAAACAACTGCAATGAATTAGCGAACATTGTATTTGTCGCAGCAGCGGTATCACATGTTTTTATATTTATGAGTTTCTCTGAGATGAACAGTTTGAATTCAATCTACTTCCAGCGAATACGGACTTCTTGTCGAATTTGATTCACTATGTACAACAATTCCTCCCTACTTTTCCTAGAGAAACAAACGAATTCCACGATGATACCCGCTAAATTTGTTACAGAGGGTTCAGGGATTATATCGCCGCGCTTATAAAAACTTGTAGTGCTAAAAACATGTTCCACAAGGTCCGGTCGGCGCTGCCGCAGTTCCTCCATGATATCATCACAGTCAAGAGTTCCGCCACGAGTCACAGTGATCGGAACAAGGTCGCACCAGACAAGTGCACAGTCGGTAAATGACTGAGACAAGGCTCGTAGTCGCCAGGCATCTCCTGTTGCGGAAAGAAGCCAAAGAGCAGCAAAATCGACTCCGTAGGTACATGTCGTAGGATAAACGCCGGCTACTCCGGGACACCTCGCATTGACTTCTAGGATAAAAATACTTGGGGATATTGACTGAGAATGGGTTTTTTGGCGAAGATCTATGATTCCATTCTCCTCTGCATACTGCATGTTCGACCCACAGACTCGAGCTTCCACGTGGAAAACACCGGTTTGAAATCCTAGATTATCAACCAGTAAACGATGAGTCGCATTTTTAATCATGAGAATCTCCGGCTCACACAGACCAGAAGGGTACACCATATCACGCTCTAGGAACGAGTCGGTCTTTCTATTTCCCTCCTCGTCCGCTGTGCATGGGAAATTGTCAACAACTTCGGAAAACAACACTTCCCCGTCCAGGAGCGCAAAATTGACATCGATCTCAGGCCCATCTATGTAGTTCTCAACAATGATTCCAGATTTGCTGCCGTAATTTTCAATGGCCGTTACAGCATCACAGAGCTCATGCATATTGGTAACTTTGGAAACGCCTATAGAGCCCTGGCCCTGACACGGCTTTACCACGAGGGGAAACTCCAAGGATTTTTCATTTGAGTTGACCTGCCCTTGCAGATCATGGAGGTCTCGGGCGTACAGTAGTTGAGAGCAATTTGTCATTTCTCTCAGTCTCATTGCATATTTATCAACACATGCCCCAACTGCTGATGGAGGCAAAGTTGATAGCCCCAACTCCTCTGCTACTCTGGCTGCTGTTACTAGAAGATAATCTCTATAAGCAACAATGCCACTGATAGTCTCTGGCTGGCCCTTTAGGGCCTCCACAATTCGAGATTCCAATCCGCTGTCACACGTCATGTCAACAATTATTATACCGTCTCGACAATGGGAATAGGCCATGTCGTCATTGCTATCTACAATTAGTAGCCTCATCCCAAGGCTTTGCGCCGCAACATAGAATGTCTCCATTGATTGGAGGTGTCTATGATGCCGTAGTGCAACTACTACCCGCCTCGGCGGAATTGAAGGTAGTACCCATGGAATTGACATTCGGATGGTCAACTGACTGTCAATGAAATCCAGGATTTCAATCTGCGACAATACCGTGCTCCGCTGGAGAACAATTCCGCCAGATGCACAGCGTATCATCCGCTGAAAGCTTTCAGGATTGGCTGGAGAAATACTTCCAGGGGTAGTTTCTTGGAACGGTTCGAGAAATTCCTGGATACTTTGTACATGCTCGCAGCTAGCCATTCGTTGGTGGAGGATGGTTGAGCGAATAACATAACCCCTTTCAGATGGTACTATTAATTTGATCGCAAATTCGCCGAAGTCTGGACGTTTTAATCGTGGCTCTACATGCGAGATGATAAAAGCCATAGGGGTCTTCGGCGGAGTTTGTAGGCCATTAAATTCGCATCGAATATGTTCTTTTGAAAACCCAACGCAAGGCTCTATGGTCTGGCCGTCTTCACGCGTTGTGTTAAAGATAATGTCAAGCGTGCTGAATGGTGATGCCCAGGTTGGTTCCAAAGCCAACTCAGCCTCTTTAGTTCTCCATCGACAAGCTACCCATTCTATTTCTAGGTTAGAAAGTTTGCGTCATATAAATTATGCTCAAAACTTACGATCCACTTCGGATAGCTGTACTATGCAACTTTGCCAAATATCCATTGATATAACTATGCTCTTGGCTTTAAATCTGGAACATGAAAGGCAAGAGTGATAGGTATAAGGTGGAAAGCTACAAAAAGGGCCTTTGGGTGGTTAACATTTCGAAGAATGAATTATGAAATTGTAAATGGTTAAGGCAGCAGATGAAGGCGGATGGCTTCTTACGTAACGTTACTAGCAGATATATTTGAGATAATTACTCACTAGCCTGTTCCAATATGTGATTATACCTATTACCCATGCCGCAATACCCAACGCGAGCTGAGTTCAGCTCGATCCGGTCTATCCTGTTCTATTGGCGAAGTCTCTGATCTGCCCCAACAAATAGAATTAATAGAAGGCAAATTCCGTGCCTGCGAATGAGCATAAGCCTGTGCCGTAATTCTTAATCCGGGTCGACTTCCGCCCCCCTGTCATTGTACCTCGGCCTGTTCTTTTTTGAGGCACAGTCCCTGTTTGGGCAGATGGCCAGCCTGTAACTTTTACAAACAAAAAATAAGAAACTTTCGAATGGCTCTTCATTCTTTGGTACTTACTTGATATGTTAGTTATTGTAACTTAAATGATTCAGCTATATATACTCCTTTCTTAATATATTGATTTTAAAATAATAAAATAGTGACTATTATATTAACTACTATTTAAAATATAGTTTAAAGTAATTTTAAGGTAATTTATCATTAGGAATAAACTATTTACTTATATGATATTCTTACTAAGCTAGAATTCGCCCAATCATTTATTTAAATGTCCTTTATATCCCCATGTAAACTGTTTAATAAGTTCGAAAGCACGGGCTGGCAATTTTCCCGGCCAAGGATTGTCTAGTATATTATCACACCGTAAGTTGAGCGCATTAGTAATAATACCAAAGCTTATTCGACTTTGGTTTCTTCAATCCGTTTCGCTGACCCATTACTTCGATCCTTGGATTCCTTCTTTGGGCTGAATCAGGGGTACCATACAATGTGGGCCTTCATGCGCCATTCATACGACGGGGATAATGAGCGAAAGTTCAACGTTGCTCCGCGGCGCTGCTGGCACCATACGAGCTTGCCAACATTTCTACGATAATTCTTAGACTATTCGGAAATATAGATATTCGTCATCAAGTGACCTTCCCAAACTAGTTACCTTTTACGCTTACAAGTGGCACATAGAATTGCAAGCATTAAAAGGTCTTGAGAAACTGTGCTCGGTCAGCATATGGAGTTACAAGAAATTCGTTCACCCCAAAAGTCCACGCTTAGTGGCGTGAGGGTTACTCTTGCCTTGTCCTCAATCTTTTCTAAACTATGCTTGCTTCAATCCTCTATTTCGAAATTATTACTGGAAAATGGACTTCTTAGGTTGTGTCGAGGATGATTCTTTTGGACCAGCTGTTCACGGATGTCGGGATAACTTCGACTTCACGATCAAGTTCGAGAACATTTTCTTTTCTATCATCCCGAACTCCATATTTATTGTCATTGCCTTAGGAAGAATCATCATACTCAGTCGTCGATCGGAAGCAGTCAGTGGATCAACTTTGCGAACAATTAAACTAGTGGCTAGCAATGCCTACTGTGCACTCCAACTGTCACTTCTAGTTCTAAGCACAGATTTTATCAAGTCCAGTACGCTATTAGTAACATCAACGGCAGTATCATTCTGTTCTTCCATTTTTATCATAGGTCTTTCGTTTCTGGAGCATTCCCGATCAGCTCGACCATCAATATGGTTGAATATCTATTTACTCTTCATGGTGCTCTTTGATGTCGCACAAACAAGGACGTTATGGCTTGCTTCCGCCAACTTTCAGGAAGTCATCTTCTCACGCGTATCCACAGTTTCCGTTGTTGCAAAGGCGGTTCTCCTCATAATTGAGTCTCAGCACAAATCAAGATGGTTGCAGTGGGATGTGACGAGGCACAGCCCCGAAGAAGCGAGTGGTATATTCAGTCTGATAGCCTTCGCATGGTTAGGCCGGATATTTTTAGCAGGATACACCAAGATCTTGACTTTAGGTGATCTCTTCCCTTTGGATCAAAGCATGGCCACAGGAGCTCTACAGCTGAGACTTATCGACAATTTGCGGTCCTCCAAATTAAAAGGGCAGAAACATGGCTTTGGTTTAGCTAAAGCAATGGCAAAGACTCTCAAGATTCCTCTTTTGCTTCCGATTGGACCTAGAGTTACTCTTATCGCTTTCAAGTTCTGCCAGCCGTTTCTCATTAAAAGTCTTTTGCAATACTTGGAGCAACCCGCCGAGCATGCATCGAAAAATCATGGCTATGGCCTCATCGGCGCCACGATTCTCATATATACTGGTATAGCCGTCTTTACCTCTCTCTACTGGTACCTGCACGAGCGCACACTTTGCATGTCTCGGGGATCTCTTGCCGGAGCTGTATATAAAAAGACTACAGAGGCAAAACTTACCATTGTGGGTGCTTCAACGGCAATAACCTTGATGAGTGCTGATGTTGAACGCATCAGGCTTGGTTTCTTGAATTTACATGAATTCTGGGCAAACTGCATTGAGGTCGGCCTGGCGAGTTGGCTTCTCTATCGACAGTAAGGAAGTTAATTTATTTCAAATCTCTTCTTGACGTTATTCGTGGTATTTTCCTGCCATTCATCACCCACTCCAAAGTTAACTTTTGTACCGTTTCCTTATTATGGATTTATAGTAATAATAAAAGGCTAATGCTTCTCATCTTCTAGACTCGGTGCAGCCGTTGCTGCCCCTCTTATCGTAGTCCTCTGCTGTGTCATTAGCGGTGCCTATGCGAATAATTTTACCGGACGACGACAAAGAGCATGGATGAGCAGGATCGAAAAGAGAGTCGGATTAACAGCTAATGTTTTATCAAACATGAAGCATCTCAAGATCTCGGGTCTTGCTGTACCGGTCGAGGAATTAATTCAAGAAATGCGAGTCGATGAGCTTCAAGCAGCATCCAGATTCAGGACAGTGAATGTTATTGTTATTGTTTTAGGTTATGTTCCTTTAGCCCTAGCCCCGGTCATAACCTTTGCGATCACGTCCCGGACTCTGAATGTAACTACGATATTTACATCAGTCTCTTATCTACTTTTGTTAACTGATCCACTAAGCTATCTTTTTCAGAATAGCCCTAACCTTCTTGCCGGGTTCGCATGTTTTGAGCGGATCCAGACTTTTTTGGAGAAAGATCCCAGGGTTGATTTTCGCATGTCGAGACTGCATGCTTCAAGCGCGGAGCTTGAGAAAGATGGAGCTAGCTTTAAAGAGAAGGAAGGCGATCCGGTGCCGTTGATAACCATCGCCAATGGGAATTTTGGTTGGGAGGCTAATAAAATGACCCTCAAGAATATTAATCTTGACATTCCATCCTGTCGTCTCACGATGATAGTCGGACCTGTTGCATCAGGGAAATCTACCCTGTGTAAAGTTCTCTTGGGTGAAATACCTGAGTATCAAACTCAAATTTTCATGAACCATAGCATTGCATCCCGCCGCATTGGATACTGCGATCAAATCCCTCATTTGTCAAACTCTTCAATCCGAGCAAATATCATCGGGTTTTCTCCATTCAACCAACAACGATATACAGAGGTGATTGAGGCAACTATGCTGAAACCAGACCTATTAATTTTACCTAATGGTGATGCAACGATAATTGGCAGCAGCGGTATTATATTAAGTGGAGGTCAGAAGCAGCGAGTCTCGATAGCGAGAGCCTTATATCTCGACTCCAACTTTGTCATTTTCGATGACATTTTAAGCGGGCTCGATTCAATCACCGAAGAAAAGGTTTTTAATCGTGTCTTTGGTCCTCAAGGTCTTCTGAGACGTCGGAACGCGACAGTAGTTTTATGTACAAACGATGTCAGACGTTTACCGTTCGCGAACCACATTGTCGCCTTGGGGGTGGATGGGAGTATTGTCGAACAGGGATCATTCCAAGAACTCCTCATCCATGGAAAATATGTACAAAATCTTCGATCTAAGGCTACGGAGGATAAAACGTTAAAAGAGAGCCCTCCCCCCATAGAGTTTGAAGAAAGTGCAGGCGTAGAACTTCAAAAGATGGTTGCAGGACAACCAGCCACCCAAAGCCACATTGACGACAAGAAGAGAATGAATGGTGACTCTGCTGTATACATGTATTACATGAAGAGCCTTGGAAAAAGATCTATCGCATCTTTTCTCATCTTTGGGATTGGATGGGGATTTTCTTACAATTTTGGCAATATCTGGCTCACATATTGGTCTCACGACGTCGGTTCCGTCCATCCACGGCGGACAAACTCTTTTTACATTGGCATATATGCTTTGTTCCAACTGCTCTACCTCGCATCGCTCTTATTTTCATTCATGGTATGCTATCGGACAATGGTCAGGGCCTCTGGGTCGAAACTCCACAAAGCTGCATTGAAAACAGTGATTAATGCACCATTGAGATTCTTCGCTACTACGGATACTGGACTTATCACGAACCTTTTCTCTCAAGACATGACGCTTATTGACAATGAGATGCCCGTAGCGCTAACAAATCTTGTTCTTGATAGTTTTAATGCCTTGGGAATGGTTGCAGTGATTACGACATCATCTCCTTTCCTCGCCATTACTTACCCCTTTCTGTTCGCAATCCTCTATGGGATTCAGAAATTCTATCTTCGCACATCGCGGCAGCTACGACTTTTGGATCTTGAAGCGAAAACTCCGCTCTAGTAAGTTATTCATTTGGTTCTTACAACTCCTAATAGCATCAATTGACTGGACTGCGAACTAGCACTCACTTCCTTGATACAATCAGAGGAGTGACGACTTTCCGCGCCTTCGGATGGGTCCAAGATGGAATTGACCTGAACAATCACCTCCTTGACACCTCTCAAAGGCCCACTTATCTCCTTGCCATGGTTCAACGGTGGCTAGGATTTAATCTCCAGATGGTCGTCGCTACTCTAGCAGTTACGGTAGTCACACTAGCTACACAAGTTCGCTCCAATACTGCTATGACTGGTGCCAGCTTAGTTTCGCTGATGACATTCGGCGATGTCTTGAAGTATATTATCAGGTGGTGGACTCAGCTTGAAACGTCTATTGGTGCTGTGAGTCGGTTGAAGAGTTTTGGGGAGAAGGTTGAGTCGGAGAGCCTGGATGGTGAAGATGTAAAACCACCTAGGGAATGGCCGCTGGGTGGTGCTATTGAGATCAGTGGAGTCTCGGCGTCATATGAGTAAGTCTTACCTGTTTGTAGGCCATGGGGTCGCCTCTTTTATTAATCTTGGTTTTAGTGAACTTACTGAACCTGCACGAGAGCCAACCAGGAAGGAAGATGACAGCATAGAAACTTCTCAATGTTTAGCCCTCAAAGAACTTACCCTCTCCATACAGCCAGGGGAAAAGGTTGCGATATGTGGACGAAGTGGAAGGTATACTCACTCATCCCTCTAATGCCAGCACCAACTTACATATTGGACTAGTGGGAAATCATCAATAATACTCCTTCTACTCCGCCTTCTCGACCCTGTCTCCGCTTACAGCCACAACATGACAATCGATGGCATTCCCATTCATAAACTAGATCGACAGAACCTTCGCGAGCGTATAATCGCAGTTCCGCAAGATGCCGTATTCCTCCCAGAAGGATCCTCCGTAACAGCTAATCTCGACCCCCTCTATACATCCAGTGAAGCCGAATGTCGTGCCGTTCTCGAGACTGTAGGTCTTTGGAAGTTCATCGAGGAACGTGGGGGATTAAGCCAAAGCCTTGCAGCTGAAACCCTATCTCAGGGTCAAAAACAGTTATTTAGCCTTGCACGTGCTGTTCTTAGGCGTAAGATTCGGGCGCGAGACTACGAAGCCGACATTAGTGCTACGACTAGCAATCAAGGGTATGGTGGGATTTTGCTATTAGATGAAATAAGTTCAAGTGTAGATCAGCATACGGATCTTGTAATGCAAACAGTTATTAAAGAGGAGTTTAAAAGCTATACCATTGTTATGGTCAGTCATCGGTTGGAGATGGTTATTGATTTTGATACTGTTGTTATGATGGAGGATGGGAGCATAATTGAGTCGGGAAATCCTAGAATTTTAATTAATACAGATGAGAGTCAGTTTAAGAAGCTGTGGCTGGCTGGGAACAATGGGTAAAGCTCAGGTTGTAACTACATCTGATCAAATTTATAGAAGTTAAGCAGTATTAGGAGAATAAGTTATTGTTTAAGTTAGTCTTATTGAAGTCATATGTTAAGAATAGGACATACTCGTAGCGTTATAGCAGAGTGGCCTGAGTAATTATTAAAGACGGAGATTTTTATAATTAAAATAAATAAAATCTTGTTATAATTCTAAAAATATGCGAGGATTAATAGTGATAGAGAAGTATAAGCCTAGAATAGGTATTCCAATTAATACAAGAACAATCTATAATTATTAATTACATCGCCAGAAGGCCTATTAATATATGATAGGACTCAGTCGTCCCTTCTAAGACAGACACCTTCCAAGACGGATTTAGATACTTAAGACGGACTCTAGAGAGTCCAGAGACGAATCAGACACTTTTTACATATACAGATTCCACCTCGTGAGGTCTGATAATATACCCCTTTGTTTCCCCTGAGCTATTCCAGTTATAGAAAGTCCTCACGGACTCCGAAACCCCCTATTTACATCAACCGAAGGTAAAGAACCTGACATATTTAAACCTTATAATTAGCAATCCATGCTATTTACTTCGTAATAACTTTAATCCTATTCTAAGACCCCGAATTATAGTTAACTACTTCACCCGCAATACTAACCCGACAACCCTTTAGCCCTACACGGTAGGATATTAGGATCGTTACAATTAATCGTGCAATATTGAATTTATCCCGACTATTAGTCGTTATAATACGAAAGCAATAGGCTATATAACAGGAATTGGCAATATCAATTAAATTAATAGCGTTATAAATCTTAAGAAAAGGGGTTAAAATCCTCCTCGAGAACAGCACGAATTTTCAGTTAATAGAAGCTGGGAATAATTAATCGGAAGGCGCAGTTTCTACTTGGCGAATGGCAATAAAATATGCAGTTATTTTGGAAAGGATTACAGAGTTCCACAATATTACTTAGGCTATAGCATATCTAGATCATGCATAGATTTTTTGTTATAAAATCTCTATTATAACTTTCTCAAGGGAATTGCTGCACTCAATATAGAGATGGGATCCCTTTGAAGATAAGAACTATCGGTTCATACGTTTCAGACGTTCAGAGGAGTTTTGGCACCCACTGCAAAATCTTACGACTCTATATAAATGACATATATTTCGCACCAGGGAAGGGTTTCATGCATAACCACAACTACCTTTGCCAGCTAGCATTGAACTTGCAAATTAACTTCATAATAGATGATCAACAAATTTTATGAGGAGCTTTAAACGGCAGCGATCCGTATATTACAAAATGCCTAGATAT
>Ga0247734_1002520_pt1 | contig 11933 bp, 9 predicted proteins | sample UWRJL103311B2_FD_180933 | JGI IMG/M metagenome (GOLD analysis project Ga0247734, IMG submission 180933) | Plant litter microbial communities from Arlington Agricultural Research Station in Wisconsin, United States - UWRJ-L103-311B-2 | ecosystem: Environmental > Terrestrial > Plant litter >... | reverse complement strand
CAGGTGACGGCGGACCGCGTCCTCGAAGCGGCGGAGCGCATCGGCTTTCGCGGCGTGGCGGCGATCCGGCACCGGGTCGCCAACACACGGCCGTTGGCCCGCCTCGGCTTCCTGCTCCAGCTGCGCAGCCAGCAGGAATATCGCATGTGGGGCGAACTTCTGGCCGAGGCGACGCGCACCAGCACGATCGTTCACGGGCGCCCGGTCGTTCGTTTCCTGGAAGATTTGTCGCCCGAGAACGTGGTCGACAACCTGATGGCGATCAGCCGCGAGGTCGACGCCGTGGCGCTTGTGGCGGCGGACCACCCGCGGATCAACCACGCCGTAGATATGCTGGCGGGCAGCGGGGTACCGGTTTTCACGCTCGTTTCGGGCCTCGCCGCGCGCGGAGTTGCGGGGCACGTCGGGATCGACGATCTCAAGAAGGGGCGCACGGCCGCGTGGTTCATCCATCGACTGGCGCGCGAGCTGACGCAAGTTGCCGTGCTCATGGGCAGCGGCCGCTATGTCAGCCAGGACCTTGCCGAAGCCGGCTTCCGGTCGTACTTGCGCGAACATGCACCGGCGGCGCGCATGATCCAGACCGACGCGACGTTCGAGGAAGACGACAAGGCCTTTGCGATCACCACGAAGTTGCTCAATGAACTGCGCGACCTGGGCGGGATCTACGTGGCTGGCGGAGGCATCGGCGGGGTCTGCTCGGCGGTCCGCCAGTTTGGCGAGTTCGATTGCTCACGGCCGCGCCCGATCGTGATCGTCAACGAACTGACCGACGAAACCCGCGCGGCGCTGGCCGCAGGGGTGATCGACGTCGTCCTGTCGCACCCGGCGCAGCAGATGGCGCGGATGGTCGCCGACGTCATGGCGCGCGCCAGTACGATGGCACCCACCGCACAGGCGCAGCACATCCTGCCGTTCGAGATTTTCACGGCCGAGAATATCTGACGCGCCGAGGCTTGGCACTTGCCACCGACTTATCGCGCTACCCCTCCAGCGAAAGCGCCTCGTGCCGTGCTTCAGCGACCGACTTCGCCCGCGCGGCAGTTTGCCCCGCGCACATGCCGAACGTCGCGGAAGAGGATAGCGACGAGGCGCTGTAATACCCCGCGCCGTGGAAGCCGCCCGCGACTTCTCCGGCGGCGAACAGGCCTTCGATCGTTTCGCCGAACCAGTTGAGCACGGCCAGGTTGCCGTCGACAGCCAGGCCGCCATAGGTAGAGGTGATCGCATTGGCCGATGCGGCGATGTAGTAAGGCGCGGTGTCGATGGCGACCAACGTCTTCTCCCGGCCGAATTCGGCATCCGTGCCTTGCGCCACCGCGGCGTTGTAAGCGGCCACCGTAGCCTCGAGCGTTGCGGTATCTATACCCATCCGGGTAGCGATCGCCGCGATGCTGTCGCCCTGCTGGATATAGCCGCCGATCAGCCCTTCCTTGTAGTTGTTGACCGAGGAGTCGCCCATCGATTGGTCCATCAGCTTCTGGTCGAAAATCTGGAAGCCGATCCCTTCGGGCTGCTTCATGCCGGCGTTGCTGATGAGCTTATAGCTCTGGCCTTCGTTCACGAACCGCTTGCCGTGCTTGTTGACCAGGATGCCCCCGTCGAGGAACGAGAACAGCAGCGGTGCGACCTCGTTGGCGGCGTGCACAACATCTGGATAATTGCGAATGGCACCGCCGAACGAACCGGTGACGTAGCCGAGATCGACGTGTGCCGCGCCCAGATCGCTCGCCATCAATATGCCGTCGCCCATGTTGCCCACGCCGCCGTGTTTCACGGCATTGGCCAGTTCTGGCGCATAGACCTGCATCAGTTCCTGCGATCGCGAAAAGCCGCCAGTCGTCAGCACGACGCCGAGATCGACGGTGATCTCCATCTCGCGATCGCCGAAATAGACGTCGACTGTGTCGACCCGGCCGCTTGCAGGCGAACGATGCAGGCGCATGGCCGCGGATTTCGAGAAGAAGCCGATGTTGGGATGCGCGTGCACCGCCATGTGCAGCGTCGTGATCGCCCGGCCGGTGCCGGTGAGGTGGATCCGGCTATCCCCCGGATGCAGGTCGAACTTCACGCCGTGCGCCCGCAGGAAGCCATAGGCGTCGAGCTGGCTGGCGATGAACCGGTCGACCATGGCGATGGAGTTCTTGTGCTTGCCGCTTTCGAGCAGGTCTCGGCGGAAGGCATCTAGGCTGTCGGTGGCGCCGGTGGCGATCTGCATGTCGGTGCCGACGAAAGCGAAGGCGCCACCTGCGATCGCCGAACTGCCGCCGGGCTGCCCGCTCTTTTCGAGCAGCAGCACCTTGGCGCCGGCATCGGCCGCTGCCAGCGCCGCGCAATGGCCCGCGACCCCGGCGCCCAGCACCAGCACGTCGGTCCGGCTCGGCATCTCTCCTGCTTCTCTCAACACGTTCTCTCTCCCGACCTTATGGCATTTTCCATACTGGGCGAGGCGTGCTGGCGAGGCGGTGCGCGGAAGTTTCGCGTATCGGTCTGCGCTCTTGTTGCGTGCGACACGAAGCGCACCTCGATCCCATCGGCTCGGCTATCGGTGCCTTGCTTGTCGGATAGCCTAGACGTCCGGCGCCATCGGGCCAGTGTCAATCGCAGCAAGTCGTCCTTGCAAAAAGCTGAAGGCCGGGGCGCGAGCGAGGTGCCCGCGCCGTCGTATCAGTGCAGCTTCAGGCGCGGACGGACGATGCGGTTGACGTGTCCCACGACGATCAGCGCCGCGCCCTTGAGCCATCCGTGGATGGCGATCAAGTGCATGCGGTAGAGCGACAGGTAGATGAAGCGCGCGAGCCGGCCTTCCACCGCCAGCTTGCCGCCGACAAGGTTGCCCATCAGCGAGCCCACGGTGGAGAAGCGGCTGAGCGAGACCAGCGAGCCGTGGTCCTTGTAGACGAAGTCGATGGGCGCCTTGTCCGTCATGATGCGCCGCAGGTTTTCGAACACGATGTCGGCCATCTGGTGCGCCGCCTGCGCACGGGGCGGCACCGGGCGTTCCTCGCCCGGAAGCAGGCAGAACGCGCAGTCGCCCATTGCGAAGATTCGCTCGTCCGTCACGGATTGCAGCGTCGGCTTCACCACGACCTGGCCCGAGCGTGCGAGTTCCAGTCCGTCCAGCCCCCCCGCGATGGGCGCCGCCTTGACGCCGGCGGCCCAGACCTGAAGGTCGGCGGAGATCACTTCGCCCTGGCGCGTGGCCATGCCCTCGGCGCTGGATGCCGTGACCTGGGTGTTGGTGAGCACGCGGATGCCCAGCGCTTCGAGTTCGTGGTGCGCGGCGGCGGCCAGGTTTTCCGGCAGCGCGGGCAGGATTCGGGGCCCCGCTTCAATCAGCGTCACTTCCAGGCGGCTGCCGTCGAACACTTCGAGCCCGTAGTAGCCGAGCGCTTCGGCGGCGTTGAACAGTTCCGCGGCGAGTTCGACGCCGGTCGCACCGCCGCCCACGATCGCGATCTTGACGTGCGCGTCGCTCGCGGGGTTGGCGGTCATCTCTCGCGAGACGCGCAGGCACTGGTCGAGCAGACGGTCGCGGAAACGGTCGGCCTGCTTGTGGCTGTCGAGAAAAGTGCAGTTTTCCGCGACGCCGGGTGTGCCGAAGTCGTTAGTGACCGAGCCATAGGCCAGCACAAGATAATCGTAGCGGATCGTATGCGCGGCGACGACTTCCTTGCCCTTGTCGTCGTTGACCGGAGCAAGGTTGATCTGCCGCGCAGCGCGGTCGATCGAGGCCAGCGTGCCGTAGAAATAGCGGTAGCCCCAGCGGTGGCAGTGGCTGCGATAGCCCACTTCGTCCATGTTCGCGTCGAGCGAGCCGGTCGCCACTTCGTGCAGCAGGGGCTTCCAGATATGCGTGCGGGTGCGATCGACGAGGATGATGTCGTGGTGCTTGCGCCCGTAGCGCCTTCCCAGCTTGGCGGCGAGTTCGAGCCCGGCCGCGCCGCCACCCACGATCACGATTTGGATCTTGCCGGACGTCATGTCTTTGCTCCTGATAGCGTATGGCAGCGATGCTGATCCGCCAAAAGAAAAGCCGACCACAGGGGCCGGCTTGGAGTTTTGGGAGAGGATGCCTGAAAGGCCCATTCCGTTTGGCCTATGCTGCAGCGCAGCACAAGTGCACTCTTTGCATTCGGGGTCTTGTTCGAAGCAATCGTTCGGAAATGCGGCGGTGCGGCGCGGGCGCTCAAACGCGCGGTTTTCGGGGAATTATGGGGCCGGTGATACGCGCAGGACTCGGCCCCGCGCCTGTTTACTGAGGAGTTCACGATCCACGCCTCCGCATGCATTTCACGCAAGGCAATGTAGCGTAATTTCGCGTGATTGGCGCGCATGAAACGATCACGGTGCATGGCATACGCGGCCCACGTCGGCGCGAAACGTAGTGTGCCACAACGACACCTAGCACGGGTACAAGGGCACCTAGCGGACACGGTGCGACACCAGCACAGCCGGGTGAAGCCCTTCGCGGCCCATAGTCCTCTTCGTGGTTTTGTTTTTATGCCGCGTACACGCTCGCACCCCCGGCGGAGCATGGCTCTGCCGGGGGCACTGGTCCGCCGCGCGGTCGGTGGGAAACGCGGCGAGTTGTTATTTCTGCAATTACTCGCCGCTGCCGCTGGTGCTGCTTACGCCGAGTCCGACCGAGCCGCTGGCGCCGCTCTTCGAGGCCGAGCCGCTGCCCGAACCCGTCGCGGTGGTGCTGCGCTTGCCGGTCTGTGCGGTGGCGGAGCCGTTGCCCGAACCGCTGGCGGAGGTGTTGGACGCGCTGCTGGCGGCGTCACGAACCTTGCTGCCGGCGCTCTGCGCCTGTTCGGCGACGGCCGAGCGTGCAGCGCTGGCGGTATTGGTGGCGGTTCCGGCGACCTGCGAGGCTGCGCCGACCGGAAGCTGCGAGCCGCCGGTCACGCTGCCGGTGCCGCTGCCCGAAGCCGAACCGTTGGCGCCCGAACCCGTCAGCGAACCCGTCAGCGAACCCGCCGCCGAGCCGGAGCCTGCAGCGCTGCCCGTGAGCGAACCGGCCGAGCCGACGAGGTTGCTCGCCTGCGAGCGCGTGTTTTCAAGCGCGCCGGTGGCGCTGCTCGTGGCGGCGGAGGTGTCGGGCTTGGAGACCCGCGGCGCCTTGACCGACTTGCTGGCCCTGCCGCTGCCGTTGGCCTGCGAGGAGACGCTGCGGCCGGCGCGCGAGGCGCTGATGTCGCCGGCGCCGCTCACGGTGCTGTCCATCGTGCTGCCGACGCCGCCCAGAGTGCCGCCGAGGCTGCCGCCCAGCGAGCCGCCGAGCGATCCACCCAGGCCGCCGCCACCGCCGAGCAGTTGCGCATTGGCAGCGCCGGGCATGGCGAACAGGGCGATAGTGGCGCCCAAGGTGGTCAGCGCGGTTCCGAGAGTGAGCGTGTTCATGGGTATGCTCCTTCCTGATTGATCCAGACCCAAGGCCCGTTCGGCGCCTCGGAAGTGTCTGATGGAAGGAACGGATCGCCTTGGTGCTTTCATCCGTGGCCGATCGATATTTTTGCGATTTTTTTTCAGGCCAGATTTTTTACAGGCCCGATCGGCAGATGTTGCAGAGCACGCCGCGGCCGGTGCGGCGCGCGCCCTTGATCGCCTCGGCATTGGCGGCTTCCATCGCTTTGGCGGCGGTTGCGGATGCAGCGCGCCGCGCCGCGATGCGCGAGGCGGCGAGGGGGGCGGCATAGGACGTGCCGCGCAACGACACTCGGCCTCGGCCGGGGACCAGGGCGGACATGTCGGCACCGGGCGCGGCATAGTCGAGATGGCTTGCGCGGCCAGCCTCTATCAGCACGCGGCCCGCGCCGTCGACGCCCGTCACCGCGACGACGCCGGGATAGGATGCGGGGTAGGCCGATGGCGCGGCGGCGCCGTCGTTGCCGACGGCGGCCACGATCACCATGCCCTTGCCTTGCGCGGCGGCGACCGCGCGCGCGAGCAGCGGGTTGGCGGGGCCGACGAGGCTGATCGACACGACCGGCACCGCCTGCGTCTGCATCCAGCCGAGCGCCCGGGCGATCGCCAGCGCGCTGCCGCCCGCCGGATCGGTGCCGTATACGTCGGCGCCGTAGATCCGCGCGGTGCCCGCGCCCGTCAGCAGCGAGGCGATGGCGCTGGCATGATCGCTTGGCTTGCTGCCCGCCGCAAAGCTGCGCTGAGCCGCCAGGCGCTCCGATCCCTGGCTCGATGCGGAGATCGCGCCGTCGATCACGCCGACCGTCCCGCCGCGCGGCAGAGCCGGGGCAGCGGGTGCACCGTTCGCCGGGCCGCCCGTCTTGCCCGAGGCAAAATGCAACTGGTCCGCCGATACCTCGCGCCCCGGCAGGGCCTTTCGCAAGGTCGTCACCGCCTTGGCGAGCGGCATGCCGGACGGGGCTGCCAGCCGGGCATAAGCCACATCCAGCCCTTCGAGGGTGCCGCGCTCGACCAGCGTATAGCCCTGCCGCCGCGCCGTCTCCAGCGCGGAGGGGTCGGGATCGAGCAGCAGCACTTCGCCGCGTATGGCGGGCTGGCGCTGCTCATCCCACTCGACCCGGTCGCCATGCTCGGCGACGAAGCGGGTGAGCCGCTGGACCCGGTCGCCGGCAAGGCCGCGTACGTCGCGCGCGGCATCGCCAAGCGGTTCGAGCACGGGCGCGGCGATGTCGCGCACCGCGTCGCCCACCCGGCCCACTGTCTTCATCGGGTCGAGCAACTGCGCGCGCACCGGCGGAGCCAGCAGCAGGGCTGGCAGGGCAAATGCGAGGCAGAGGGCGGCGTATCGTCTCATCGATGGGTCCGGTGTTGAAAATAGTGGTTCTCAAGGATGAAACGTAGCTGTCCATCCGTTTCATCCGCAGGCAAGACAATTCGATGAGCACCAACCCCTTCTGCGAAGAGCTTACAGCCCTGCTGCCGCGCCTGCGGCGGTTCGCGCGCGGCTTGACGCACGATGTGGCCGATGCCGACGACTTGTGCCAGCAAACCGTGGAGCGCGCGCTCAAATCCCGCCAGCAATGGCAGGAAGGTTCGCGGCTCGATGCTTGGGTATACAGGATCATGCGTAACCAATGGATCGACGACATGCGCGCAAGGAAACGGCGCGCGCAAACTTTCGTCCACGAGGACGAGGGCCTGAACGTTGGCATGGCGGGCGATCGTGATGCCGAGAACCTGGTGGAACTGGGCAACGTCGACCGCGCCCTCGCGCGGCTGCCCGAGGAGCAGCGCGAAGCGGTCGTGCTCGTGCTGGTCGAGGGGTTCGCTTACAAGGAAGCGGCCGAGATCATCGGCATCCCGCAAGGCACGCTGACCTCCAGGCTGGGGCGCGGGCGCGAGGCGCTGTTGCGCGAACTGGGAGAAATCGCATGAGCGTCACCGATCAGGACCTGATGGCCTTCGCCGATGGCGAATTGTCCGATGCCGATGCGGCGCGCGTCGCTTCGGCGGTGGCTGCCGATCCGGCGCTGGCCGCGCGGGTCGACGCGGAACGGCGCTTGCGCACGATGCTGGGCGTCCATTTCGCCCCCGTCGTCGCCGAACCCGTGCCCGAAACGCTGACCCTGATGATCGCCGCGGCAGCAGCCGAGGAGACCGAGCGGGACATGACCGACGCGCCGGAACTCGAGGCGGTGTCGCCGCCCGCCCGCGTGCTCGATTTCGCTGCCGCGCGGGCCAAACGTCAGGCCGCGGCTCCCGCTGCGCGCAAGCCCCATGCGCGCGCCTGGGGCACCGGCGCGGCGATCGCGGCGTCGCTGGTGCTGGGCCTGGTGCTGGGCGGCCAGTTCGCGGGGCGCGGCGCGATTGCCGAGCGCAACGGCGCGCTGGTCGCGTCGGGAGCGCTGGCCAAGGGGCTGGACACGCAACTGGCCTCGGCCGCGGACGATGGCGCCAAGGCCGGCGGCGATCTTCGCGTGCTCGCCAGTTTCCAGCGCACCGGCGGCGGCTATTGCCGGGTCTTCGATCGCGGGGCGACGGCGGGCATCGCCTGCAAGGACCGTGGCCAGTGGGTGCTCGAACGCACCGCATCCGGCAGCGGGCCCGAACGCGGGGATTACCGGCAGGCGGGCTCGGCACAGGCCGATCTCATGGCGGCGGCGCAGAACATGGCGGTGGGCGAGCCGCTCGATGCCGCACAGGAGCGTGCGGCGCGGGTCAAACGCTGGGGCGACTGACATATGCAGCTTGCGTAACGTGCAGCTTGCGTAACGGGCCACCCGGCATACGATGCGCGGATGCAGACACGCCGCCGCGCCGCCCGCCCGTTCAAGACCGCCCTTCGGCTGCTGGTGCCGCTCGGCGCCGCCATGCTGCTGAGCGCGGCTGCCCCGGGGCCGGGGGCCGGAGTACCGCGTTTCGCGCATTGGATCGACGGCACCGGCGCCAGCGAGCCCGAAACCCAGGTCCAGCGGATCGACGCGGATACGTTCGTCATCCGCCAGTCGGTCCGCACCAATTTCGAAGCGCCGTTCCTGTACCTGATCTTCGGCAAGGATCGCGCGCTGCTGCTGGACAGCGGGGCGGGCGGGCTCACAATCCGGCCCGCGATCGACCGCGTGATCGGCGACTGGCGCAAGCGTCACGGCGGCCGCCCGGTCCACCTGATCGTCGCCCATTCGCACAGCCACGGCGATCACCACGCCGGTGACGACGAGTTTCGCGACCGGCCCGACACCGAAGTCGTCGGCCTGAAGCCCGAGCAGGTCGCGGCCTTCTTCCGCATTCGTGACTGGCCGAACGAGATCGGCCATTTCGACCTTGGCGGGCGCGTGCTCGATGTGATCCCCACCCCGGGCCACGAGCCAGCGCACATCATGGTCTACGATGCCCGGACGCGGCTCCTGTTCTCGGGCGACATGCTTTACCCTGGGCGGCTCTACGTGCCGCTCGATCACTTCGCAGACTTCCGCGCCAGCGCCGACCGGCTCGCCGCCTTTGCCCAGACCCACCCTATCCGCGCCTTGCTGGGCGCGCACATCGAGATGACCACCAACGCCGGGCAGGACTATCCGATGGAGGCCCCCACGCACCCGTCCGAACATCCGCTGCCGCTATCGCCTGCGGTGATCGGCGAACTCGACCAGGCCGTCGCCAAGGCCGGGCCGACCCCGACCATCGACCGACACGCCGACTTCATCGTCTACCCGCGCCCGGTCAAACCGGCGCCCTGACGCGCCGGTTCACGCGGTCGGAAACACCGGCTGCCGCTTCTCGAAGAAGGCGGAAAACGCTTCGCGCGCTTCGGGGGATTGCATCGCCTGGCGGAAGAGCGCGGCTTCCTCCTCGATCCGCGCGAGAAGCGCGGCGGGGTCGCCCTTCATCAGACGGCGGGTCGCCAGCAGCGCAGCGGGTGGTTTCGCGGTCAGCGCCTTGGCCTTGCAGCGCGCGTGTTCGAGCAGCTGGTCCGCCGGCAGGATCGCGGTGACGAAACCGGCATTGTCCGCCGCTTGCGCATCCAACGGCTCGCCCAACAGCAGCATCGCGGCGGCCTTGGCATAGCCCAGGGTGGCGGGCGCGAGCAGGCTCGACCCCGCTTCTGGGACGATGCCCAGGTTCACGAACGGCATGATGAAGCGCGCATCCGGCGCCGCGTAGACAAGATCGCAGTGGAACAGCATGGTGGTGCCGACGCCCACGGCAAGGCCTTGCACGGCCGCGACCAGCGGCTTGTCGAACGTGGCGATGGCGCGGATGAAATCGAATGCCGCGGCGCCGCCCTCGGGGCCGGACAGGAAATCCGCCAGGTCGTTGCCGGCGCAAAACGCGTCGCCCGTGCCGTGGATCAGGACCGCGCTGACGTCGCTACGCTGCGAAGCGTCGGCGAGAGCGGCGGTCATGGCGCGGTACATGGTCGCAGTCAGCGCGTTCTTCTTCTCGGGCCGGGCGATCTCGATCTCCAAGACACGGTTTTCACTGGTAATCTTCACGGATTCGGTCACGCGTTCTCTCTCCCGTTCGGCTTGACGGATGTGGCTTGGCGCAGGTCTAGGCGCTTTCGAGCGTTCGGGGGAGGGGCCTTATGCCTCGCCCGCCGGCTGCGAGAACCGTTTCAGGACCCCGACGGCCCCGGCGTCCGGGCTCTTTTGGGCGTCTTCTGCGACTTGGCGATAGACCAGCGCCGCTCCGGCGAGCATGTCCGCGCCGCCGCGTTCCGGCTCGAGAAATTTCGATATTTCAAGCATTTCGCCGTCCCAACGATAGGCCTTGGCATACATGTCGGGAAGCACCTTGCAGAGCCACGGGTACAATTCGGGCTGGCCATCGGCCAGTTCGGCGACGAGATGGTCCATGACCCCGGCGCGCTCCGCCCCGAGCGCCATCGCAGTGGCAAGCGCCTGGAAACCCTTGCCGAAGCCGCCGAAGGCCATCTTCAGCGCCGAGGCATCGCCGAGCGTGGCGGAAAGAACGCGCGTCTCGACGCCGAGGGCGGCGATTGCAGCGGCGGCTTCGCCGACGGGGCCCGACAGGAAGAGGCGTGGGCTGTAGCCGGGTTTCGGGGCAGCGCCGATGATCGACCCGTCGATCAGCGGGATTCCGCGATCGCCAAAGCCTTGCGCGATGGCGTGGAGGGTCTGCGGAGCGATGGCGTTGCAGTCGATGAAGGTGGGCGCGCGGTCGCGGGAATCGGCGAGCGCGAGGAACTGCGCCGCCGTGTCGCGGGCGTAAGCCGGAGGTACGACGGACAGGAAAAAGTCAGCCTCGTCAATGATTTGAGCGTCCTTCAACACTTCGACGCCGGCTGCTTGCGCGCGCGCGGCGCTTGCCTGGCTGCGGCCTTCGAGCGACGTGACCACCCGCGCGCCGCGTTCGACGAACCGGGCGGCGAGGCCTGCGCCCATTTCGCCCATGGCGATGACAGCTATCGTAACCAAGAGAATCTCCGAACTCGGCGGTTTTGGGCGTTCTAGCCGCAGCGCGCGGCCGGGCGCCATAGCGTTGTGGGCGCCGGAGCCGGTCCGCAATCGCACGAGGGTTTCTGCGAATATGTGCTAAGCATGGCGCAACCGCCGGAGGGTCGCAATGAGCGCAGACGAAGAAAATCAGCCACTTGAGCAGATACTTGAGGCGCCCGGCCTTGCCGATGCGCTGGAAAGCGATCGCTTCAAGCAATTTCTCGATTACGTTCCGATCGCCATCGCGGTTTCGGAACTGCAGCCGGTCGAAGTCATCACTTATGCGAACCTCGAATTCGAGCGGTTGACCGGCCAGGCGGCCGCCGATCTGGAGGGAAAGAGCTGGCAGGCGTTACCCGGCGTAGCGGCGCTTAACGGCACCGAGCGCCATGATAGCGGCACGCAGCGCCATCTGGGCGACGCCGTTGAGCTTGACGAAGAGTACCTGGGCACCTTTTCCATCGCGCAGGAGAATGGCGTCGTCCAGGTCGACGCCTGGTCGAACACGATCCAGGACGAAGCGGGCGAACCGCTGTTCCGACTGGTGGCGCTCGCCCGGATCGGCAACGCGATACGCGACGACGGCGACGCCCTTCGCCAGGCGCTGCGCGACAAGGACGGACTGCTGCTCGAACTGCAGCACCGGGTGAAGAACAACCTCCAGATGATTACCGCGCTGATCCGGTTGGAGGCTCGCAACGTGTCCGACCACGAGACGGGCGAGCGGTTCAACCGGCTGGCGGGGCGGATCAATTCGCTGGCGCTGCTCTATCAGTCGCTTTCCGGGCAGGACCAGAAGGACAGCGTGGACCTCGGCATCTACCTCAGCCAGATCGCGTCTTCGGTGATGCAGGCGCATGCGCCGCAGGGGATCCGGCTCGACATGAAGGTGGACACCTGGGAGGTGGGCATCGACGTCGCCATGCCCACTGGCCTCGTCGTCAACGAACTGCTGACCAACGCGCTCAAGCACGCTTTCGTGGGTGAGCAGGGCGGCACGATAACCCTGCACAGCCTGGTCGACGAAACCGGCTGCCACGTCATCGT
>Ga0247734_1002518_pt1 | contig 11939 bp, 14 predicted proteins | sample UWRJL103311B2_FD_180933 | JGI IMG/M metagenome (GOLD analysis project Ga0247734, IMG submission 180933) | Plant litter microbial communities from Arlington Agricultural Research Station in Wisconsin, United States - UWRJ-L103-311B-2 | ecosystem: Environmental > Terrestrial > Plant litter >... | reverse complement strand
ACCGAGACGTTCAGCGTCTGCTTCGTCGTCGGCTGCACCGTCAGCATCGGCTGGAAGACGGTCAGGTTGTGCGGGCCGAGATCGCCGTTGTACGTGAGCAGCTTGGGAAACAGCGGCGCATATGTGCCCTGCTTGTTGTCGTCAGGGTTGCGATCGCCCGATCCCACGTCCACCCGCAGGGCAAGCTTGGGCTTCCACGCGCCCGGCCAGGCATGGCCGGCCAGCACGCCGCCGTCTCACTTGCCGGAGGTCGCCCATCACCCGCAGCAGGTCGAGCGCGCGGCGGGTGTTGGCGCCTTCTCGCATGTCGAACACCGTCTGGTTGCCGATGCCGATTTCCTGCCGACCCAACCGCGCGGCGATCCTAGTCTTGCCGATCGGCACGTGCGCTTCGACGAAGGCCGGGTGGAAATCGAGCCGCCCTTCCTCAATCGGCGCGACCACCGAATCGAGGCCGAACAGCAACGCGCCCGACATCATTCCTAACAGCGTCCAGTTCCCCAGAAATCCGGCCTGCGGTGGCGTCAGATGCCACTATTCCAACAACTGAGGCAGGAGGGTTCCGTAAATGAATGCGTCGTAGCCATCGGCGATCGATACGATGGCGCAAGCAATGATAATCCTGAGGTGCACATTGCCGAATGTGGATTGGTCGAAAATACGACTGACATCAATATTCCTTACATCGAGTAAACTACCGCTTTTCAATGTATTTTTCGGTATCTTCAATGACTTGCACAGGGCGGCGGGCAAATACCGATTTTTCCCGATATTCATACTTTGAAGGCATGAAAAGGGCTAAATCCCAATGATTCCGCGGCTACCCGCTGTCCGCCTTACTTGGATACGCATTTTGGCGCCAATTCAGACCTTTGGAACAACCGATTCAGCCCCGAATCCGGCATGCGCCGGCTTGGTATGCGCTCAGGATTCCCTGGTCAGCAGCGCGGCGGGAACGTCGTAGCCCCAGTCTTCATACTTACGCGCTATGACGTCAAGCATGAGCGCGAGTTCCGGCGAGCGGTCGCCCGGCCGATGGCTCATGATGATTGGCGAGGTCGCCGGCTCCACCAGTTCGCGATAGGCGACGTCGTGGCTGCGCGCGCGACGCACCGATTCCGGGACGATCGCCATGCCTTCCTCGGCTGCGACGAGGCCGATGGCGATCTGTAGTTCGCGCGCCTCGTGCACGATCCTGGGCTCGATCGCATGATCGCGGAACATCGAGATCACTTGGTCGGCATAACTGGGGCGCGGCATGCGGGGGTAAAGAATCTGCGGCTCGCCGGCCAGTTCATGCAGCGACACCGGCCCGTCCACTTTGGCCAAGGGGTGATCGACCGGGAAGACCGCGATGAGCTTTTCGTTGCGCAGGATGATGCGGCGCACTGCGGGATCGTCAAGCCGGATTCTGCCGAAGCCGACGTCGATCCGCCCTTCCTTCAGCGCGGTGATCTGTTCGAGCGTCGTGCTTTCCACCATGACCAGTTCGACGTTCCGGGCGGCCTTGCGGAATTCACGGATCAGTTCAGGCAGCCGCGCGTAGATTGTCGAGGCAACAAAGCCGATCACGAATTGGCGGCGCTTGCTGACCGCCGCCGCCTTCACCATGGTCTCCACGTCCTCCATCCGCGTGAGCACCTGCTGTGCCTGGGCGTAGAGCAGCTTGCCCACTTCGGTCAGGCGCAAGGGCCGGGTCGAACGGTCGAGCAGCGCCGAGCCGACGTGCGCCTCGAGCTGCTGGATGGCGCGCGACAACGGCGGCTGGGCGATGTGGAGCCGTTCGGCGGCGCGGTTGAAATTGCCCTCGTCTGCCACGGCCACGAAGTAGCGAAACAGCCGCAGGTCCATCATCAGCCATACCTCCAAAGTATCACCATCTTACCGCATTGATCTTTGAAGATGCAAGCCGGGCGGCTTACCTCGAGCATCAGAAGCCCGGACATCCGGGCCTGAACATTCGGGAGAGTCGCCGTCATGGCCGCGCTGCATCATGCCGATACCTTCATCGTCGATGTGCCGACGATCCGTCCGCACGTGCTCGCCATGGCGACTATGTATTCGCAGGCGATGGTGATCGTCCGCCTGACCGACGCCGACGGTATCGAGGGCGTGGGCGAGGGCACCACCATTGGCGGCCTCAGCTACGGCGAGGAAAGCCCCGAAAGCATCAAGTCCGCGATCGACACGTACATCCTGCCGATCCTGCGCACCTGCGACATTGCGCGGGTCGGCGCGACGATGGCCAAGGTCGCCAAGTTGGTGCGCGGCAACCACTTCGCCAAGTGTGCGGTGGAGACGGCGCTGCTCGACATGGCGGGCAAGCGGCTGGGCGTTGCGGTTTCGGAACTGATCGGCGGCGGACGTCGGCGCGATACCCTGCCGGTGGCCTGGACCTTAGCGAGCGGCGATACCGCGCGCGACATCGCCGAGGGCGAGGAGATGCTGTCGCTGCGTCGCCATCGCATCTTCAAGCTCAAGATCGGCAAGCGCGACGTGCGCGCCGACGTCGCGCATGTCGGCGCGATCTGCAAGGCGCTGGGCGACCGCGCCAGCGTGCGCGTCGACGTCAACCAGAACTGGTCCGAAGCGCAGGCCAAGCTGGGCATGGCGATGCTGCAGGATGTCGGCTGCGACCTCGTCGAACAGCCGATCGCCGGTGACGACGTGGCCGCGATGGCCCGTCTTTCCGCGTCGCATGCGGTGCCGCTGATGGCGGACGAGGCGCTGAACGGCCCGCGCAGCGCGCTGCGCATCGCCGCTGCCGGCGCCGCCGGTGTCTTCGCGCTGAAGATCGCGCAGTCTGGCGGGCTGTTCGCCACCGCCGAAGTCGCCGCGATCGGCACCGCCGCCGGGATCGGCCTCTATGGCGGCACGATGCTGGAAGGCAGCGTCGGCACGATCGCCTCGGCGCACGTCTTTGCCACGCTGCCCGAGCTTGCCTGGGGCACCGAACTGTTCGGCCCGCTGCTGCAGACCGAGGAAATCCTGGCCGAGCCCCCCGTCTACGCCGACTTTTCGCTGGCGGTGCCGACCGGGCCGGGCCTGGGCATCGCCCTCGACGAGGACAAGCTGGCCTTCTTCCGCCGCGACCGCACGCCCTCGTCCGTCGGCGCGCCTCTTCTTCACGCCGTCAGCGCAGGAGCCTGAGCCATGCTGTTCATGGTCGAAATGGACGTCAACATCCCCCTCGATTTCAATCCGGCCGAGGCCGCTCGGATCAAGGCCGCGGAGAAGGCCTATTTCCAGACGCTGCAAGCGGCGGGCACCTGGCGCCACATCTGGCGCAAGATCGGCCTCTATTCGAACGTCTCGATCTTCGACGTCGAGAGCAACGCGGCACTGCACGACACGCTGATGGCGCTGCCGCTCTACCCCTTCATGACCATGAAGATCACGGCGCTATGTCGGCACCCTTCCTCCATCCATGACGACGATCGCTGATCGCCACGCATCAACCCACGGGAGAGATAAAATGAACGTCAGCTTCGTAAAAACCCCTGAAATCCAGCAGTTGCTCGACAAAGCCGCCGGCGTCGAGGAAAGCGGCGGCAATCAGCGCCTCAAGGCGATCGTGCGGGACCTGACCGAATCCGTCATGGAACTGATCGTCAAGCACGACATCTCCGAGGACGAGTTCTGGCTCGCCACGAAGTACTTGGCGGACGGTGCCGGCGAGTTCGGCCTGATCGCGCCGGGCACCGGGCTCGAGCATTTCCTCGACCTTTATCTCGATGCCAAGGACGCCGAAGCCGGGCTTTCCTGCGGCACCCCGCGTACCATCGAAGGCCCGCTCTACGTTGCCGGCGCTCCGCTCGAGGAGGGCAACGTCAACCTCACCGTCGATGCCGACGAAGGCGCACAGGTCCTGCACATGACCGGCACCGTGTCGGGCCCCGAGGGCGAGCCGGTGCAGAATGCGATCGTCCATGTCTGGCATGCCAACTCGAAGGGCTGGTATTCGCACTTCGACCCGACGGGCGAGCAGACCCCGTTCAACAACCGCCGCCGCATCAAGTTGGGTGCGGACGGGCGCTATGCGTTCCATTCCAAGCAGCCGAGCGGCTATTCGGTGCCGCCGGGCGGCGCGACCGACCGGCTGATGCAGGCGCTGGGCCGCCATGGCCATCGCCCCGCGCACGTGCACTTCTTCGTCGAGGCGCCCGGCTATCGCACGCTGACCACGCAGATCAATTTCGGCGACGACCCTTTCGCCGCCGACGACTTCGCCTTCGCCACGCGCGCAGGGCTGCTGCCGGTCCCCAGCCGCCAAGGCGACAGCGCGTACATCGCTTTCGATTTCCAGCTCCAGCGCGCTCACGCCGCATCCGACGAAGGCTTCACCGCCCGCGCCCGTGCCACCGTTGAACTGGCGCCGGAAGCGCAAACCGAAACCGCCTGAACCGCAACGATAAGACGGGAGACAGGATCATGCACGAGCACCTGATGGACCGGGTTTCGACCGCCGTGGTCGACGATCCGCAGACCGGCACTTTCCGCTGCCGGCGCGACGTCTTCACCGATCCCGCGCTGTTCGAACTGGAGATGAAGTACATCTTCGAGAGCAACTGGGTCTACGTCGCGCACGAAAGCCAACTGGCGAAGAAGAACGACTATTTCACCACCTGGATCGGGCGCACGCCGGTGATCCTGACCCGTGGCAAGGACGGCGGCGTCAATTGCGTGGTCAACGCCTGCGCGCACCGCGGTGCCAAGCTGTGCCGTCGCAAGCGCGGCAACCAGCCGCTGTTCGTCTGCCCGTTCCACGGCTGGAGCTTCAAGACCGACGGTTCGCTGCTGCGCGCCAAGGACGCCAGCACGGGCGCCTATCCCGAGAGCTTCGACAACGACGGCTCGCACGACCTGACCCGCGCAAGAGTGGAAGTCTATCGCGGCTTCATCTTCGCCTCGCTCAACCACGACGTCATTCCGCTCGAGGACCACCTCGGCGAGGCCAGGGTCATCATCGACCAGATGGTCGACCAGGCGCCCGAGGGCCTCGAACTGCTTACCGGCAATTCGACCTACACCTTCGACGGCAACTGGAAGATGCAGATGGAGAACGGCTGCGACGGCTACCACGTCAGCTCGGTCCACGAGAACTACCAGTCGACGATGGGCCGCCGCGCCGAAGGCGGGACCAAGGCGGTCGACGCCAACGGCTGGTCGAAGGCGCCGGCCAGCGGCGTCTACGGCTTCGAGCACGGCCACATCTTGCTGTGGACCCAGGTGCTCAATCCCGAGGTCCGCCCGGTGTGGAACCTCAAGGACCAGTTGGAAGAGCGCCTGGGCGAAACGCGCGCGAAGTTCATCCTCGAACAGACGCGCAACCTGGCGCTTTATCCCAACGTGTTTCTGATGGACCAGTTCTCGACGCAGATCCGCGTGGTGCGCCCGATCGACGTGCACACCACCGAAGTGACGATCTACTGCTACGCCCCCAAGGGCGAAAGCGCCGAGGACCGCGCCCACCGCATCCGCCAGTACGAGGATTTCTTCAACGTCACCGGCATGGGCACGCCCGACGACCTGGAGGAGTTCCGCTCCTGCCAGTCGGCCTACGAAGGCGCGGGCGAATTGTGGAATGACCTCAGCCGCGGCGCCACCCGCTGGATCGACGGCCCCGACGCCAATGCCAAGGCGATGGGCATGAACCCGCTGCTGTCGAGCGAGCGTAGCGAGGACGAGGGCCTGTTCGTGCGCCAGCACGAGTTCTGGGCGCAGATCCTGCTCGACGGGCTTGCCAGGGATGCCACCTCGATGCTGGAGGCCGCGGAATGACACTCGTTCTGGAAACCGAGCGCTCCGCGCTCTCCTACCGCGACATTTGCGCGTTCCTCTACCGCGAGGCACGGCTGCTGGATGATCGCCGGTTCGACGAATGGCTGGAATGCTATTCCGATGCCGTCGAATACTGGATGCCCGCCTGGACTGACGACGATACGCTATGCGCCGATCCGCAGACCGAGATTTCGCTGATCTACTACGGCAACCGCAAGGGCCTGGAAGACCGCGTCTATCGCCTCAACACCGAGCGATCTTCGGCCAGCACGCCCGAGGCGCGGACCGCGCACTTCATCGCCAACGTCGAGGTGCTCGAAACCCGCGAGGGGGCGATCGACTTGCGTTACAACTGGCATACGCTCAGCCACCGCTACCAGCAGACCGCGCAGTTCTTCGGAACCACGTTCCTGACGCTGGACACCACCGGCGAGGCGCCAAAGATCCTGAAGAAGACGATCGTTCTCAAGGACGATTACATTCATCAGGTGATCGACGTGTACCATGTCTGAGGAACGCGCGATGATCTTCCCCGGACGGTTCGCGGGCAACGTGATGATCGTGACCGGCGCGGCGCAGGGCATCGGCGCCGGCGTCGCCACCCGCGCGGCGGCTGAAGGCGCCAGCCTCGTACTGGTCGACCGGGCGGATTTCGTCGCCGAGGTCGAACAGGCAATCGTTACTGCAGGTGGCAAGGCGGTGTCGATCACGTGCGACCTCGAAACCTACGATGGGGCAGCCCAAGCCGTGGCGGCCGCGATCGCAGCGTTCGGCCAGGTCGACATTCTGGTCAACAACGTCGGCGGCGCGATCCGCATGCGGCCATATGCCGAATTCGAACCGGACCAGATCGACGCGGAAATCCGCCGTTCGTTGATGCCCACGCTCTACTGCTGCCATGCGGTGCTCGAACCGATGCTGGCGCAGGGCAGGGGGACGATCGTCAACGTGTCGTCCAACGCCACGCGCGGCATTCGCCGGGTGCCTTATTCGGCGGCGAAGGGCGGGATCAACGGCCTGACCCAGGCGCTGGCGATGGAATATGGCGAGGCGGGCGTGCGCGTCGTGGCGACCGCACCCGGCGGCACCAGCGCTCAGCCGCGCCGCGTCGCCCGCAATGCCGAGGGCGACAGCGCGCAGGAACAGGCGTGGATGGCCGAGGCCGTGGCGCAAGTCACCGCGTCGACTTTCGTGAAACGCTACGCAACGCTCGACGAACAGATCGCACCGATCCTGTTCCTTGCCTCGGACGAGGCCAGCTACGTCACCGGCTCGATCCTGCCGGTAGCCGGTGGCGATCTGGGTTAATGATGTCCAAGATTTATGACAGCCCCCGGGTCGCTCTGGAAGGACTGCTTTTCGATGGGATGACCGTGATGTCCGGGGGCTTCGGCCTTTCGGGCAACCCCGAAAGCCTGATCCCGGAAATCCGTGCAGCGGGCGTGAAGGACCTGACGGTGATCTCGAACAATGCCGGGGCCGATGGCTTCGGCTTGTGGATGCTGCTGGAAAGCAGGCAGGTGAAGAAGATGATCTCGTCCTACGTGGGCGAGAACAAGCTGTTCGAAAGCCAGTACCTGTCGGGCGAGCTGGAACTCGAACTCAACCCACAAGGCACGCTGGCCGAACGCATCCGGGCAGGGGGCGCGGGCATCCCGGCGTTCTACACTCGCACCGGCGTCGGCACAGTGGTCGCCGAAGGCAAGCCCGTCGAGGTGTTCGAGGGCGCGGAATACGTGCGCGAAACCTGGCTGCGCGCAGACCTGTCGATCATCAAGGCCTGGCGCGCGGACGAAGAGGGCAACCTGATGTTCCGCAAGACCGCGCGCAACTTCAACCCGAACATGGCGACGGCGGGCAAAGTCACCGTCGTCGAGGTGGAGGAGATCGTGCCCGCGGGCACCTTCGATCCCGACTGCATCCACACGCCGGGCATCTACGTCGACCGCGTGGTGCTTTCCACCGTCAACGAAAAGCGCATCGAGAAGCGCACCGTGCGTGAGAGGGAGACTGTCTGATGAGCTGGACCCGCGATGAAATGGCTGCGCGCGCCGCAAAGGAACTGCGCGATTGTTACTATGTGAACCTGGGCATCGGCATCCCGACGCTGGTGGCCAACCACGTCCCCGCCGGCATCAAGGTGACGCTGCAGAGCGAGAACGGCATGCTCGGCATCGGCCCGTTCCCCTATGACGACGAGGTCGATGCCGATCTCATCAATGCCGGCAAGCAGACGATCACCGCGCTGCCGACCTCCAGCTTCTTCTCCAGCGCCGACAGTTTCGCGATGATCCGCGGCGGCCACATCGACATGGCGGTTCTTGGCGCGATGGAAGTCTCGGCCAGCGGCGATCTCGCCAACTGGACGATCCCCGGCAAGATGGTGAAGGGCATGGGCGGGGCGATGGACCTCGTCGCCGGCGTCAAGAAAGTCATCGTCGTGATGGACAACTGCGCCAAGGACGGCAGCCCCAAGATCCTGCCCGAATGCACCTTGCCGCTCACCGGCAAGCGCGTGGTCGACGTGATCGTCTCCGACCTGGCTGTGCTGAGCGTCGACCGCAGGAACGGCGGCCTTACCCTCGTCGAACTCGCGCCCGGCGTGACGCTGGACGAGGTGATCGCGAAGACCGGCGCGCCGTTCGATCACGGCGCTCTGGCCCCGGCGGGCGCGGCCTGATGGCGTTCACCCAGGTTCCCGGCGCGCGGCTCTACTGGAAGCGCGAAGGGCGCGAAGATGCGCCCGCACTGGTGCTGCTCAACTCGATCGGCACCGACATGGACTTGTGGGACGCCGTCCTGCCGTATCTGCGCGAACGCTTCGCGCTGCTGCGTCTCGACGCGCGCGGCCACGGCGCTTCCACGGCAGAGCCCGGCGACTACACGCTCGCGCTGCTAGCGGCGGACGTGGTGGCGGTCGCCGATGCGGCAGGCCTTGGCCGCTTCTCGCTCGCGGGCGTGTCGCTGGGCGGCATGATCGGCATGGAACTGGCACTGGCGCAGCCCGAGCGGCTCGAAAAGCTCGCGCTCGTCTGCACCTCGGCGGCGATGGACTCCGCTTCTTGGAACGACCGCATCGCCAAAGTACGCGCCGAAGGCATGGCCTCCATCGCCGACATGGCGATGGGCCGCTTCCTGTCCGAAGCGTTCTTCGGCGCCAATCCGGGGGTGTTCGAGACCGTGCGCCGCCAGATCGTGGATATGGACGCGCAAGGCTATACCGGCTGCGGCGCCGCGATCCGCGACATGGATCTGGCCTCGCGTATCGGGGGCATAACGGCACCTAGCCTGGTCATAACCGGCACACGCGATACCTCGACGCCGTACAAGGGCCACGGCGAGCACCTCGTCGCGCGTATCCCGGGCGCGATCCATTGTCCGCTCGGCGCCGCGCACCTCGCCCCGCTCGAAGCGCCCGAGGCGCTCGCGGGGCTGCTCGTCTCGTTCCTCGAAGGGTGATCCGCGCATGACCGAAGCCTTCATCTGCGACGCCGTGCGCAGCCCCATCGGCAAGCTGGGCGGAAGCCTGTCGACCGTGCGGGCCGACGATCTCGCGGCGCTGCCCTTGCGCGCGCTGATTGAGCGCAACACGTTTCTCATCCTGATTGACGCGCGACACAACGGTCTGTTTCAATGTCCGGCCCGTAGGGATGTTTTGGTAGCGCGGCTTCGACGCAGTTAGGTATGGCGCACCGGCGGATATCGCGGCTGCGGTGGCGTTTCTGGCAAGCCCGGCAGCGCGACACATAATGGCTGCGATTCTCAACGTCGATGGCGGGCAAACGGCCTAAGGCCTGGCAACGGCATGGTCGCTCCATACAGCGTCCATGTTGAAAACACGATATTCCAGTTGCAGACCGCGTGCTTCGACTACCATCAGCGTCGCTTTCTGGCAGGTTTTAGCGCAAACCGCCGTCCAACGAGAAAGCCGAGAACGACATGAACTGGTCGCAAGCTGCCGGAACCGGACGGTCTGCACCTGGGGAGCCCAATTCTGGCTCCGAGCGTCTCATAAGGGTCGACACCGGAAGGCAGGGCTTGGGACAAAGGCGTCGTCCCGGCATGGACTGCTTAACGACAGCTACCGCCAGATCCGGTCCGCTCGTGGGGGATGTCCCGTCATACCGCCTACGGCACAAATCTGGTGGAATGGGGTCGGGCAGGTTTCAGGAAGGAGATGGCGGCTGTCCCGACAAGGATGGCATATTGGGAGAAGCTCGCCCAAACACGCGCGACTTAGGCGCGGTAAGGATCAGGCGGGGATCACGAGCTCGCTTCCAGCCTTGACGCGATCGAGTGCTATGAGGCTACGAAAGCTCGCCACCGCATCATTCTGCGCAAACAGGCGTCGGGTGATTGCTTCGTAGGCAGCCATATCGGACGTGACGATCACCAGTACAAAACTGATCCCGCCGGTGACGTAGTAACACTGCTGGACCTCTGGCGCGTCCCGAAACAGCGCTTTGGCAGCATCCACGGTGGCTGATCGCTCGTCGGTTAGATGGACCTCGACGACGGAGGTAATTGCCATCCCCACGGCCGCCGTGTCGACAATCGCGACGTTGCGCACGATAACGCCGGCGTCCTCCATCGCCGCGATCCGACGCTGGACCGCTGCGGCGGAGAGGTTGACCGCCTCTGCGATCGTTCTCTGCGGCGTCTTGTTGTCGCGTTGGACGATCCGCAGAATTGCGCGATCGAAAGTGTCTAGAGAAGGGCGGCGATTTGATGGAGTGCGTGGCATAGACGAGTAATTGTTGCATTTGATGGGCTAATCAAGCGCACATCGCTCGCACCGATGATGATATGATCCAGCATCATTAGCGAGGCTGAGCCGTGATCGCATCTTTCGCTGGCCAGATTGGCACCAATAGAACTTTACTTGGCGTCGCCTGCGGCATGGGTGCCGGTGCGCTATGGGGCCTAGTGTTCCTCGCCCCGGCGCTGGTGCGCGACTTCACCCCGCTCCAGCTCGCGATTGGTCGCTATCTCGCTTACGGCACCATCTCGGCCGTGCTGATCGCACCACGCTGGCGCGCGCTCGTCGGCACGCTGGGGCGGCGTGACTGGCTGGCGCTTGTCTGGCTCTCGCTTGCGGGCAATACGCTCTACTACATCCTGCTGTCGGCCGCCGTGCAGAACGCCGGCATCGCCACGACCTCGCTTGTCATCGGCTTCCTTCCGGTAGCCGTGACGATCATCGGCAGCCGCGACTGCGACGCTGTGCCGCTCACGCGCCTCGCGCCATCGCTGCTACTCTGCGCCGCCGGTGCGGTTTGCATCGGGTGGCAGGCGCTCGGCCGCCCCACCGCCGGTGATGCCGGCCGTGAGCTGGTCGGCTTCGCTTGCGCGATCGGAGCGCTTGTCGCTTGGACAGCCTATGCAGTCGGGAACACCCGCGCACTTAATCGCCTCGATCGTGTGTCGGCTCACGACTGGAATCTGCTGACTGGCGTTGTCACGGGCGCGCAGGCCGTAGCATTGCTGCCGCTCAGCGCGGCCGTCGAGCCGATCCGACACGCAGCCGGTGCCTGGATGCAATTCTGCACCGTGTCGATCGCGGTCGCGGTCGCTGCTTCGATCCTCGGCAACGCGCTGTGGAACCGCATGAGCCGCCTTTTGCCTCTGACCTTGGTTGGCCAGATGATCTTGTTCGAGACGCTGTTCGCGCTGCTCTATGGCTTTTTGTGGGAACGACGCATGCCGGTGCTGCTTGAGGGCGCAGCCTTCGTCCTGGTTGTAGCAAGCGTCCTGACCTGTATCGCCGCCCACCGGCGCCACTCCCCACCGCCCGAAGCTGTCGCGGGAAGGCAGTTTGCATGACCATCCGTTACCCAGCCTTCCCGATTGGGAAGGCCCAACGGGAAGCCTGGGGACGGATCAACCTTGCCAAACGCGTCGTCGCGCCGCTTTCCTAAAACGTGTTCCCGAATTTGTTTTCGATCGTGTCCCATTGAGTGACCCCTAGTTTTCTAGACGCTTTCTGCTTTCAAAATGTGCTGCCGTTCGAACTGTGCGGGTGATAGCATCACGTTTCTGGCTTGCTTGCGCACCGGGTTGTAGAACATCTCGATGAATCGAACACGTCCTGCCGGGCTTCATCGCGTGTTTTGTAGGTGCGGCGCCGGATGCGCTCACGCTTGAGCGAGGAGAAGAAG
>Ga0247734_1002517_pt1 | contig 11943 bp, 9 predicted proteins | sample UWRJL103311B2_FD_180933 | JGI IMG/M metagenome (GOLD analysis project Ga0247734, IMG submission 180933) | Plant litter microbial communities from Arlington Agricultural Research Station in Wisconsin, United States - UWRJ-L103-311B-2 | ecosystem: Environmental > Terrestrial > Plant litter >... | reverse complement strand
CTTAGTTTAGGGCCAGGCATCAAGCTGTTTGACTGGAACCCATCAGGTACTCATGTTGCCATAGGGGACTACAGTAGGCGAGCCACTGTTCTTTCTGCGCCTCTGTTTACTGAGGCTATGAGCCTCTTACATACAGCAACGATTAGACCTGCTGAAAGTCTTCAAGTATGACACGTCTTATACTTCAAAGCGCAAATCTACTAACATATTTGTAGGTGTGGCAAGAGCAACTTATTCCCAATCAGGGAGGTTTCCGTCGAGAGTTTGTACGGACAGAACAGATAACCTGTCCCCCAACATCAAACTCTACCCATGCCAATGATTCGAGTACCAAAACAGGCACGAATCTGATGAAGTTTGATCATTCCGGGACTCTCCTGGCTACCAGAGTCGAAAATATGCCAACCACAATTTGGATCTGGGATATTAGGACAAAAATATTGCGGGCCGTCATGATCTTCCATGCTCCTGTAGCTAAACTAACCTGGCATCCAAGTATTGACGAATTGCTTTTAATTAGATGCGAAGGGACCGAAAACAAAGCTCTCGTACATCTGTGGGATCCGATTTGGGAGAGCCCCAAAATAATCGACTTCGCAGCACAACTTCCAGGTGGGAAAATAATTGGGAAGACGGTTGGTAGATGGCTAAATAGCACATCTACGACACCAACCATATTCTTCAGCGACTCCCAGGATTGTATCTTAGCCTCGATGTCTGAACCTGGCGATTCTCCAGTCCCATGGCAGCAGGCTGAGGCCAGAGCCGTCGACATTTACGGGCGGAGGGAAGAATCGCCCTTAAACCTGGTGGCGGCCCATGAGAAGAGGTCATTCAGTAGAGTTAGCGAGATTATGGATGACGATAGCATCACAGGGCTCAGTGGAGGCAGTGGTGGTAGTGATGACCCCGTGGAAGACACCTTTTTCTTCCGCAAATGATACCAGCCAGACTCTTCGCAACGTGGGAGTCTTGAAATTCGAAGCACTTTCTACTGCTGGGCCTGGGATTCTGTGGTGCATTGAGCCAATCACACCTTTCTCAACCGATTCTTTTGACCCCTAGCTTAGGACCCCTACCATCCCAGGTCCACTCGTGATAACCTGGCCTGGAATACAACATACTCTCGTAAACGTAGGTGCGGCCCAGTCGCCAGTCGCAAGGGACTGCAAAATCCATAATTGATCATAGCAAACGCTCCTCCAGTCGGCAGCTTTTTGTTCGTGACAACCACAGCTGGCTCCCCGTAATCGGTACTACAAAGCCTTCCATTGGACAGCCGCGAGTGTCCACGCCACAGTCATGACGATACGGTACTTGGGTATGAGAGCAAGACCTCCGCACTTTAAAGATAGTGAATTTTACTTGGGTTAACTAGACCAACCTATCACCCAATGCTATATCATTATAAGTGCGAGCTACAGCACCACCTACCGTACGTTGTACTTCGTATGATGCTCCACGGCGTGCCTAGGCCCTTGTCCAGAGTAGGGTAGTTGGTAGATCAGGGAACCACGTCGCCCGCCTCGTCATATTACATCACATAATATATCGCCTCGCATCGCATGGAAAGGACTCGCCGTATTGAGTTGTCAATTGCCAGATGCCTGAGAAGATGAAGATGAAAAAAAGAGAATAGAGTAGAGATCGAGTCGTTCTTCCATTCAAGAGGATATAGCCGAGCCAAGTGGATTGCTTCCTCCCTGGAAACAGTGGATGGCTGGTCGGTGACGGGAGCGACTCCGCCGTTCTGGCTTGTTTCTGGCTTGTTTCTGGCTCTGCCCACCACTTGGCTGGGGAGGGCCTGGTTGCTATTCGAGCGATACTCCTAGACATGCGATGTAATTCCCGTTACACGGATGGGGCATGGGCATCGGGGGAGAACCGCAGCCTTTCCGTTTGCAATAGATATCATAATACAGTAAGAAGCAGAAGAGAGAAGGTGAGGAGGAGTAAGTTGTGACGATGAAAAGGTAAGCTGAGTGAGGTATTAGTCAGCCGGTCGTGCGCTCCAACAGCTCGCTTCCAGATGCCTGGGGTGGGTGCTGGGCAGGCGGAGGCATGGTTATTGGTCGGATCAGCATCTCTTCTGCTGCAGGAACAATACTACTCTGCTGCTGGTGAGTACATACGAAGTGTACGTCGTAGGTATTCAGGGTCCTGGTGGCCGGGTCGTTTGGTTTTATACTACTTGATCTTGACTGGACTGGACACTAGTTATTTATTACTTCACGTTATTGCAGAGTAGTCTATCTATCTAGTCTGCAGTAGGAGCTGAGTAGCTGCGTAGCCATTATTATTCACCTACATACGTTTTACCTCCTGTACTATCCCTTCACCTGTTTGTCCAGCCAAGCTTCCCTTCTTCCAAGCTAACCTGGTTGCGAGTTAGCTAGCTTGCTTTCTTCCCCATCCCCCCTTCCCCTTCCTCACCCTTTCCTTCGTGCGCTGCTGGCCTCTCCTCCAGCTTTCTTCATCTTCTCCAATAATTCACACAATTCTATACTCGCTGCCCGTTCATCACTCTCGAGGTGAGCAGCAGCATAACCATGGCCGCGTCAGTTGATTCCGTCGTCATGAACTCGCTCAACACCTCCACCCGGTTCATCACCGAGCATCTGTACTTCCCACTCGAGGTGGCCATTCCCAACTATATTGTCAACGAATGGAGTGTCCCATTCCTTCTCTCCCTCTTCTTCGGCGGCCTTGCTGCCATTTTCTTGGGAACCTATACCTTTGTCAACCGCAACCACCCCAATTTGCCCACGGTCGAGAAGGCTGCAATCTGGTGGCTAATTATGTGTATGTTTGATCTATGGGCCAATTGACTCAATTGAGTATCTGCTGATTGATTATATATAGCTGGAGCCATCCATCTATTTTTCGAAGGTGAGGAACTCGTTTGGCGCAAAGCATTATGGGCTGGTCACTGACTCGCCATAGGATACTTCTCTCTCAACCATTTCCAAATGGGGCCCGCACAAGATCTCTTCGGGCAGCTATGGAAGGAATACGCATTGTCGGATTCGAGATATCTGACAAGTGATCCGTTCGTGCTTTGCATGGAAACGGTAACTGCCGTACGTCTCCTATAAATTCTGCTTGCGCGTCAATACTGATCTGGCCATGATAGTTTACCTGGGGTCCCCTTTGCTTTGTCGTAGCAGCTATGGTAACCACCAACCACGCCTTACGTCATCCCCTTCAGATCATCGTCTGCGTGGGACAGATTTATGGCCTCGTCCTCTATTATGCCACTAGCATGTTTGATCACTACTATAAAGAGGTTACCTACAGCCGCCCAGAGTTCCTTTACTTTTGGTTCTATTATTTCTTCATGAACTTCATCTGGATGGTTTTCCCAGGCAGTAAGCTACCCTACTCCAAAGATACGGCTGGTAGGAAGAGCAAAACTAACACACCTTGTAGTTCTACTAGTCAGCAGTGTACGCAAGATTGCGGCTGCATTCGAAACTCTCGAGAAGATCAATGGGAAGAAGAACCTCGACGGATCCGCCAAGAAGGAAACATAAATCTGGAGAGCACTTCACGGAGCTTGTTTTCTAGGTGTAAATAAAGGATTGATCGATAGATGTCGGGATTCTTACAAAGGCGCTGGCTCAGGAGAGATAAATATGCCATTTTCGAGGATTTTGATACCCTTGGATGCGCTGTGCATATTCAATAGACTTTAGAGAGAAAGAGCAATAGACTTTAGCCGGATAAACAGGTAGAAATATTCAGCATGGACTTTCTATACCACACGCAGATGATTATGTCGATTTATGCAGATTGTGCTCCAAGTGCCACGAAGTGCTGCCCCACCCCCTCACTCACTCACTATACACTGAATCGTCTTACATAAGTACACCGGCCAACTATATAATACTTTGTTATGATTACGATAGTTCTCTCGTCACATGCAGACGACGATAGGAGAAGCTCGCAAACCCAGCCAGCAGGGTTTGTATACAAAGGGGACATTCACCCCCTTCTCTAGTACTACTGTTGTAGTACTGTACTGTATTATATAATAATGAGAACGTTATATCCATCATGGTTCTCCGTTGCCCAATTGTAGCACGATGCTGATGCTCCAGCCATATAAGAAGACCTCCAGACCTCCAATGCGCCGAGGGAATCCACAAATATGTTGGTCCATGCCCGGTATTTCTTGGTTTGGACCCTGAGTTTATCGCCCAGCCCTTGCGCATGAAAAGCGGCATTTGAAGTAAATCCATGGTGGCCGACACGGTATTTCCTACTTTGGCATTAGGGCATTTAAGAAAGGGGAGGGGGGAGGGAGTTGGTTCCAGGAAGAAGAAGAAGAAGTCAGGAAACTGACTTCGCAAACACAAGTGGTGCTTGCTTGTTGACTTGACTCCCAAGCAAGTAGTGCATTCTCCTAAGTGTATTTACACAACAGATGCGTGGTGGATGTACCGTACAAAATGATAAAGTCTGTTTGATTTCTCGATGAGGGTTAACACTGTGGGGGGGGAGACACTGGAGAGAGACGGGAGAGAGACTGGCGAGAGACTGGCGAGACTGGTGAGACTGATTACACTTTTGGCGGCCACCGGCCAATTGCAGGGTCCGCTGAGCCTTTGCTGGCGACACTTTACACTTTACATTTACGCTTTATTACACTATAGACAGGGGAGCTGTTTAGCACAAAACCTTGTTTGCAAAGTAAACAAACCGAAAGCTGGTAACTATAGCTAGAGCAGAGTGATATTACATTACATACAAACAAAAACAATACGACCCTCCTCGCGCATCACTCGTACGACTCCTGCTGTCAAGCTGTTATCTTCTTGCTTCAGTTTCTGCTTCGGCTTGTGCTTGTCCTTCACCCACAACATCCAGCAGCATCAATTAATTACTTTTATAAAGTTGCGTGTGTATCCTGTTCGTGAGTGCCGACGGAGGGGTATATTTATAGCGCATCCAGCCATCCAGAGCTGCAGGTCATACCACTCACTGCTGCTGTTGCCCTGTCAACCTCACCTTCCGAGCCAATAGCGAATCAAGATCTCCTAAAATCCCCTACCACTGCCTTTCAGATCGCCCATCTGCACATCCCGTCGTCGATTGATTGATTGATTGACATAGAGCCGCAAACCACAAAGCACCATTCCGACCTGTAATGCGGGCATTTGAATGCGCAACACATTGAGCTCGTAGGTTCTTCCCCAGTGGAGGAAGAGCTGGAAGCAACAAGGTACGTCCATCCACCTATATTATATACCTATCTCTCCAAAGCACAGGAATGCTGTGCTACCGCACCCACGTTGCTTGCACTACTGCCTTCCCAATCCCTCGTGCCCTAGGAATGTAGCTATGGCTAATTGGGAAACCTCATAGGTATAGTTGGTTCATAGAACATGCCTTCCAACGATGACGACGATGCAACGCCTGCAAAGAATCCCGCAACACCCAGACGCGCATCAGCAAACAAACGCGCGGTGGCCGGCAACAATGGCACTACTCCCGTGCGTAGAACGCCAAATATTACGCCGGCAAAGAAGGTCATAGGCAAGAAGGAGCCTCCGACGCTGTTCCAGGATTTCTTGCTTGGGAGGCCGAGCCCGCAGCGTACTGGACGGCCCATTGGGGCGGCGGCGAGGAGGAAGAGTCTCGATGCTGTGAAGAAGGAATTGAGGTTGGGGGTAGAGGAGGTGAAGAAGGTGCAGCCACCTGGACGGGTTCAAGATAGGGTCAAAGAGTGGCAGAAGGAGAATGCTGCTGCTGTGATTGTTGATCCGGCAGCTCCGGACGCGAATGATGGTGCGGAAAAGGGCAAAATACAAGATGGGAAGAAGAGACCTGGACGGAGAAAAAGTAAAGAGGCGGAAGATGTTACAGAGAAGTTGAAGCCGGTTGGGGCTTTGGCAGCGAATGGGCAAGGCATTGCGAGGAAGAGGAGTAAGAGCATGGCGGCCCCAAAGAAGAGGGTTATTAGTGATGAGCACTGGATGAAGAAAGATAATACCCCGAAGAAGGGTTCTCCTATACCGAAAAACTTTTTGGAGAAAACGGCACAAAACCCAACACCTAAGAAGAAAATCGAAGATTGGGTCAAGATGAACGCCAGAGAGGATTTGCGAGATGAGATTGTCGTGGAGATAGAGGATGAGCCTCGTAGCAGGTCAGAATCTAGGCCAAATCGCGTAGAAACCCCAAAGAAAACCAAGCCGATTAAGGAAGTGGAAACCCCAGGGAAGGGATCACCTATCCCAAAAGACTTCTTGACCAATTACAAGACGGCGCAGAACCCAACTTCTGGGAAGAAAATGGAAGACTGGTTCAAGAGGAATGAGAATGAGATTAAATCTAGTGAAACGCCTAGAAGTCGGAAATCCTCGAGACATGATGAACCAGAAGATACACCGACCAAAGCCAAACCACCCAGGAGAAAATCACCACCTCAAGAGGCTTTCGACGATGATATTCGAGTAAGAGCGTCTAGATCATCCAATGATAACATGCGGAACAAGTCATCTCCGGCACAATACGATGATGGTATTCGCATCAAACCCTCTCCAAACCCTTCTGATGATGGAATCCGTGTCAAGCCATCTAGAGACAATTCGTTTAATCATGGCGATGACGGTATCAGGATCAAACCTTTGAGACAAAAGAAAGCACCGATAGACGGGAACCCAGAAATGAACACTCCTCGCAAATGGAGCGAGAAACACCGAAAACCTCTAGTGCAAAGTATTCGTGATGAAGATAGTCAACTGAGCGATGAGGACTCTGCATCGTGGACAACGCTCAGTCGAGCAGAACCAAAGAGAAAACCTCAGAAATCAGCGTCACCTTCTGATTCCATGTCAGAGATTCCGTTTGGCAACTCAGCTTTTAGTGTGCTGGACCTTCCACTTGGTGCTGAAGCTGGTTCTATGAGAAAACCGGCTCCACCAAGACGTAACCCTAGTTTCGGTGTTCCTAAAGTTTTGAAGAAGGTATACACCGAAGCGAAGAATATCGTTCACGAAACGGTCGATCCAGCAAGAACCGGACCTAACCAACCACCAAGTATTGAGTCTTGGTTAAATCAAACGAGTGATCCTTTTGTAGATCGGCCAAGTTCTCCCAAATCCACTCTTTCTATTCCTGAAGACTCCTCAAGAAGGCGTAGCTATAAAGAAGATGATAGAATAGAACAGGATTTTATGGCCAAGGTCGAACCCATTCAGATCAAACGAAGAAATAGGACACCAAATTCACACGATGTTGATTCCGACAAAGCCTCTGATACTGAAGGCCGTTCAACACCGAAAGCCGCGAGGGAAACACTGCCAAGTATGGAGAAGTCGTCTCCCACAACTCCAACTGCCGGCCTTCGAAGGAGAGCAGCTACGAGAAATGCTTCTTCGCCGAAGTCCGAACGGAAGTTACCTCTGAAAGAGGCTCTACTGGATGCATTCCGTGGAGAATCTACTGTGCACAAAACAAGAGGCACCCCTTCAGGTGATCTCTCATCTGGTTTCCGTGAAAATCACAGCCCTCAAGAATCTCAGCGAGATTTCAAGCCAATCCTGGAGGAAATACCTTCCAAATCACTACCTACTATTCGCGAGCCAGGTTCAGCTCCGGATAAGAACGAGCCAGTAAAGGTGCTCCCTGCTTTCCCAAGAAGAATACCTCCAAGTACTGGCCAACATCGGCTATCAACAATTGCGTCTGTCGAGACATTTCGCACGTCTTCCTCAGGAACAGGAACCGAGTCTGATCTCTCACAAACCACAGTGACTCAGACTCAAAGCTCGGTTTCTACTAATCCCACATTGTCAACCTTATCTACTCTGTCGCGGGATAGCCACAAATCTGGAAATGGCGATGGCTTGAAAAGACGTCTCACTAAGCATTCGGACCTAATGTCTGTACTATCTTTACCTGATACTACAGCTCCTCCAGGACGTGCTCCAAGCATTAGGTCAGCCCGCAGTGTCCGGACCAACAGAAGTCGTCTCGAAAATGCTACTACTCGAGACTTGATGCGTGAATTGGCTACTGATGAGATAAAATATATGCGTGAGCTGAAAACATTGGTTGATGGTGTTATACCGGTTCTCCTCACCAGTGTTCTTTCGAAAGCAAATTCCGCAGCAGCCGCTGGGTTGTTCTCTGCAAATCCCAGCAAGGGTCCTGATCCAACAATTACGAAACCTATTGTTGACATGGGAGTTGCTCTTGAACGTCTCAAGTCATTGCACAATCGGATCCCTCTGGAAGACTCTAACTCTCTTCTTACATGGCTTCAGAATGCAAGTAGGACTTACGATGACTATCTCACGGCATGGAGGATGGGGTTCCAAGATATTGTGGTCAATCTTGCCCCTGTATCACCTTCTGGGTCAGCGGTACAAAGCCCAAGTCGTGATGAGATGCCACTCAATGCCAGTGGAGACGTGGTGAAGGAAGATGGGGAACGGGTTGATGTAGCATTTTTGCTCAAGAGACCATTGGTTCGAGTCAAGTATCTGTGCAAGATGGCCAAGGTTCGTAGGATTCATTCTACTCTGTGATTTTTACTCATTACTCTTAGGGAATCCACAAGCTTAATCCCACTGATGCAACTTTAAACACAATGCAACGATGGGAAGAGCTCGAGACTAGAGGTCGGCGTCGCACAAAGGAGGAAGCTGCTAGAATGGTTGATCGTGCTGCCAATAACACAGATACTACTCGTGCTCGAGATCCAGAGACATTAGCTCTCGCTGAGGACGTACAGATTGATCAAACTCGGCAAGTCTGCGCAAAAGATTGCTTCGAGCTTGATATGCTGCATTCCAGCGGCCAGCGGGTCGAATGTGAGGTAGAACTCTTGCTTCGTGACAAGCCGTCAGACAAAAAAGATCCAGGGGATGTCCTGATCTGCGCCGCGGATGAGGCTAATAGATGGCTGTTGTTTCCACCTTTTGCCTTGGAGCAAATTTCAGCTCGAGTTGGAGATACTTCAAACGAGGTTGTTGTCATGGTCAGAGGCGACAGCTGGCAAGAGATATTCCTTCTCACTACTGATGATGTACAAGCCGCAGATGAATGGATTGATATGCTCGGCAAGACACCAGTTCCACCTCCAATTACACGAGATGACATAAGTATCATTTCAAAGCTAGCGACCTCGATTCTTCCAACAAGACAGCCAAGTAAGAAGGAGACTGATATCGCTATACCGATTGGAGAGCGTCGCCGTAGAGAAGCTGAAGAAGTGGTTGCCAGTCGATCTCGTGGCCCTTCATCTCCATCAATCCCTACACTTAAGGAAAATTCGGAGGTCAGTGAGCCAGTTCCTAGGGATCTCAATGAGGCCATGAGGAAAGCCGGGAAACCTTTCGTCGCTACCAAGCACGCAAGAGCAAGGTATCACTCTCGCGGAGAGAATTCAATACCAAATAGTCCTTCCGGGCGTTCCACGCGTTCCCCTAGTCCTACCAAACTGTCGGACGATTGTGTTAGCCCCGAGCCCAATGCTAAAGAGGCCGAGAAGGCGAACTATCTCATGTCAGGCGGTTTGCCTTTCATTCCCAAGGTGAGAGAAGAGAAAAACAGTTCTCCGTTAAAGGAGGCAATGAGACCCGATTACGATATCGTGAAGAAGACTCCGCCATCCCCAACAAGTTTGAGAGATGATGGAGCACCACCACCTCCTGTTCACCGAGTCAAGACCCCAACCTTAACAAAACCTGTGCCTGTTATTGAAAGCACCACTCCAACGCATAGGCATCGGAGAACATCATCTCCTTTGAAGCATGAATACCAGCCTTCCAATGCTTCGGGGACGTCTTCTTCGTCTGAGATGTCAGATTCCGATGATGGATCTTTCAGTGATTCCTCGGAAGATGAAGAGCTTGAAGCTGCAGAGCTTCCTGAGATTGAAATTAAGCCAATCCAAGCACACTTGCCCAAGAGGTCACCTTCAATCTACAGTCTTCCGAATGCCAGCCTTTCGCCCTCCAACTCTGCGTCTCAAACTCCTTACCGTGGAGTGCCCGTTCAACGCGATACCAACGGTGCGACGAAACTTGTTGCTACCATCTCAGCATGGGGCGGTAACAAATGGGTAGATCTGCATCCTACCCCTTGTTCAATTGTAATCAGTGCAGGCCTTATCGAAGCATTTGACATGAACGCATCTCACTCTTCACCTAAACGGTATGGCGATTCTGATAGCAACCTAGACTCGGATTATAGCCTGGAAAGACCACTACTTGCGCAAGTTCTTACGCCCGTGGTAAATCTCCGTCAAAGCACTGCTGTTGATATCGAGATCAAATCCCCAGCAACGTCAAACTCATTGCTCAAGGTGAATAGTGCTACGATTCGCTATCGTACATATACAGTTCCTGCTTGTCTGGAGCTATATACGCATATTCACAGAGCTCGTTGCTCCAATCCAGTTTATGAAAAGCTTGCACAGGAAAGAATGGTCAACTCATATGGTACTCATTCATACGAAGCAGCAGTGGCAGGAAACCGTCGTCGATCGTTTTTCGGGCGAACCAACAGTTACCGCGCTTCTGCGCGTGCCCCAGCTTCAGATGATCAGTCGCACTCTAGCTCTACCTTTTCTCGCCTCAGGCGCATGAGCGGTGGTGGTATATTCAACATCTCCAGAAGTACCATATTGCAAGGTAATGGGGGTGCGAGTCAATACACAGATTCATCTAGGACATCTACAAATTCAGGCCCAACACCGCCACGAACACCTACAAGTCCATCGCTTACAAGTACAATGACTAGTGGCAATATCACCAGTCTCGGTAACAAAAATATCAAAATCCGTCTATACATGTTGGCGAACTCCACCTCATGGGACGATAAGGGCCCTGCACGTCTCGATATCACCCTCCCGCCACCAGGAATGAAGCAACGCTCTTCCCTCAATACCGGTATCGAGCGCCGAATAGTAGTACGCTTGAATGCTCACAAGGGCGAGGAAGGATTAGTGCTACTTGATGAAGTTCTCGGCGCGGGATGTTTCCAACAGATGTCAAGAACAGGAATAGCGGTTAATGTATGGGAAGATATCACCGGTGATAATGGAGAGGTTGGGACGGTTGGAAAGACAGGAGGTCTCAGTGGTAGGACGAGGAAGTGGTTATTTCAGACCGGGAGTGCGGCAGAAAGGAATTGGATCTATAGCCTCTGTGCAACCGGCCGTTAGGTCCAGGCCATTTGGGAAGGGGAAGATATATGGAACCGGAGTTGGGCTTTTTAGGATGGACTAATGATTGATGATGGTTGTACGATGGGATATCTCCGTTTTCTACTGTTTCCTATATTTTCTTTGATTATGTTTTCGGAGCAAAAGACTTGGTAGCGGGTTGATTTTGTATATATACCCCTTGCTCTTTTTCTTTCTCTTTTTTTGGAGCTTTGCATCATTTTATGTGGCATGTAGACGTGTTAGGTTTGAACAACGGTCAAAGTTAAGGGGGAAAGGGGGATTCTGTAATGATTATGTGATAGATGGATAGATTATAGTAAAGTTTCACCTCATCTTCAGTTCACCGAACGATCTAATCCTTTTCGGTTTGTTTGTAATATCTGTCATACTGTAGTGCCTACCCATATTACCCACCCAGCTTAGTATTGGATCTCTGGTTTCGCTTAGTTGCTTCCTCTGGAGTAAAATCGTTTATATATGGCTTCTACTTGGAAGAATTTTACTATCATCTTCAATATGGCTCAACCCCTAAGGTTCAAGTAGGGGTAGTAGGAGAAGTATGGGAATAAAATAGCCCCGAGTTAGGATATATTTATGTGTTCTTAGCTCATACAATTTTACCCTACCGAGTGGGCGCTTATATCGATGTGTCATGTTTGTAAATACTGGCATTGAAACTAGCTATGAGCTAAATGGTTTCTTACGGAATTTTCGACATCAACCAAATCCCTCCCCCCCCCCCCCCCCCCCCCTCTCTTTCT
>Ga0247734_1002515_pt1 | contig 11946 bp, 13 predicted proteins | sample UWRJL103311B2_FD_180933 | JGI IMG/M metagenome (GOLD analysis project Ga0247734, IMG submission 180933) | Plant litter microbial communities from Arlington Agricultural Research Station in Wisconsin, United States - UWRJ-L103-311B-2 | ecosystem: Environmental > Terrestrial > Plant litter >... | reverse complement strand
TTTCACCCTTGTATGGATTTGAAAATTCTATTTGTGGTATGTACAGGCTTTTGTCATGAGATGAGGTGTATGGATTTCTTTCTTCTGATGTGGTCTATGGTAGTAAATTGTTGTTGGTGAGGAGTGATGCATAAAAGCTGGATATAGGAGGGAGTGAATATGGAACACATGCTACCAAGATTGAAAGAGCCAGAGAGGAAAAGGTGAGAATAAAAGCGTGAGCTCAGGTTTCTTTCAGTCGGTTTTATACATTATTCCATAACGCTCTCCTCCTTATTTGTCTCTACCTTCAGCGAAGCATTCGTGCGGTTCACTCTCCTCCGCGCGTCCAGGTACATCATAAACTCACTGTAGCTCTCCGGGATAATCTTGATGTCCTTTGGAACCTCGAATGTGTAATCTATCATTAGAAGATTAGTAACACATCGCAATAAAAATCCAAAGAAAAGAGAGAGAGAGAGAGAGAGTAGTTGAAAGAAAGAGGAGAAAACGGGGCGCTTACTAAATTGACCTGTAGGTTTTGTCTCTCCATGTTCGATATTCCGAATCTTCGATTCAACCCTGACCTGTATCCTCGTGCTGCCCTCCGGACTCGCTTTCTTATCACCACTCGACACCAACGGCGAGTCACTATATGCAACCGTAGCCGTCAAGTACAGGACGCTGCCTACCGGCACGGGATTTTCAAAGGTTGAAGGATCGAGAGCGATGAACGAGGGTCGCGAATGTGAGGTTGCTGAGGCGCACGTGAAGGCTAGCTCGAAGGTGGATTTGAGAAGGAAGCCACCGAAGATCATGAAGTTGTGGCGGTTTCGGTACTGGGGCTGCATTATCTGCACAGATTGGATGCGAGTGGATTCCATCCAGACGGCGTTGTCTGGTTTGCGTGATGAGGTGTTCGGATCTAGATGTATAAGCTCGAGCTGCCAACCAAGTGAGGGCAATGGGAGTCGTTACCGTGGTAGTCAAGTTGTTGAAGCCAAAGTGCGTGGATGAGATCCGATTCTTCATCATTAGGCGTCTGCTTCTTTAGTGCTTGCTTTGACTCCGCCTTCTTTAAATTGTAATTCTCCTCTCCTTGCTGGAACAGGGCTTTCTCTTCCGGAGTTTCTGTGATCAGAGGACTGATCTTGACGGGCTTCTTGGTCGCTGGATCCAATGAAACCATCGTGAAAGCACAGGTCATCAAGATATCACTTTCTTTCACGCTTTCGCCCTCCTTCGGTGCCGCAGCTACCTGTAGCGAGATCTCCATCGAACTTCTTCCTGTGGCAAATGTGACTTGTCCACTGAGTTCCAAATCACAAATAGTACTCAGGGGATGCGCAATGGTGATTTTGTCTACTGCTGCCGTAACCGTCATTACTGCGTCACCCGTATGCTTGTAGGCCACGACTCCAGCGAGGGCATCGAGATCCATGAAAATGGTCCCTAGCCGAATGTGGCCGGATGAGTTGATGTACGAATCCAAAAGCCATGGATCACGGGCGAGTGGTAATATCTATGTTCCGCTTAGTTATCTGGATACAACATATTGGAGTTAGGAGATATGGGACAAGATAGCATCATGTGACGTAAAACTCACCACTTTATGGAAACTATCAGACATGGACTTTGGCGATAGATCCCTCTCGACATCTTCTGTCGAAACAGGTTTCGCAAGCTTGTTTTCTTGCTGTTTACTAAAGGCTTCTATAAAGGGCGTGCGAGTACGCATTGCCGTCAGCTCCGTAAATACCCCATCCGTAGAACGTTTTGCAGCCGCTGAGAAACATCTTGTTTGCTTTGATTTCTGCTTTAGGGGCCGTGAGACCACGGAGAGGACAGTAGCAAGCCTGACTGTGCGTGCCATTGTTTATTTGGAGGGGTGTGATAAGTGGAAAATCCGAGAGAGGTGCCTCGAGTAAGATATTACGATATCGGAAACGCTTTCGTCATACCCTCTTGATTGAAATTCGCTCTAATTCTTAACATGGAAATAAAGTCAACTGTCTCAATCGGGATACCGATTCTCAACTATCCTCCTTACCCGACGGCGGCATCCATATGGGACTAAAACCCGGGAAGTCGGGGAGACGAGGGAAGTCACGTTACTTAAGCATTGACGTAGTTTTAACCTCCTTCTTGTATCAATGTTGAGCTTTATATTATATGAGCGAGCATTGTCCTGCGCGCATGTATCTTTATTTTTCCCACATAATTTATCCGAGTCTCAATGTACCAAATAGAAGCTATCTTCTGATCTTGCACAGGATTGGACAATATGGTGCATCACGTGTTCTATGGCCGCCAGCTGTTTGTTGTTTACACTTGAGTACCGTGCGAGTACGCGAGTTGACCGCAGTTTCAATTAATTTCAATCACCATTGGACAAGTGAATAAAGAAGCAATAGAAGAAGCCTTTCCCGTTCTTCATACAGTAGGATTCTAGCTCCACAAGCGGATCCGCATGTGTTGTGTTGTGCGCATGAACATACGTGACCTCTTTAACCTTTTCTCGCCTTTGTTTCTCCTGACACATCCGAAGCTTCACGGGAACCGGAAGTGGTGGTGTTGGCCGTTTGAGATCATATGCCAAGGAGGAAGTTGAGAGGAGGATAGGAAAAGTTTCAAAAGTAAACCCCCCGGCCGATTCGCCATGAGCAAACGGTGAGGGAGATTTAAGAAGAACAAGAAAGGAACGAATCGTGCTTAATAGTAATAGATGGATGGATATCTTCCGATAAAGAACATTTGCGAATGGGGAGGTTCAATCAAAATGTTTGTGGTTTCCTACTTGTCCGGACGCTCTGACTGGCTTGGATGCTTGAATGTGGTTTAAGGATAAAGTGTAAGGGTCGTGGGAGGGATTGGAGAGATTGGTATTTGATAGAAGGATTCTGTAATGGTGGGGCAAAGACATTGACCAACGACCGAGTGCTACTTCATCTTCAGTTGGAAAAGGAGACATGGATCATTATCTGGCTTGTGCAAAGAATGAACGGTGTTCTAGATTGAGGTTGCAGTCTGGGTATGGAATAATGGCTGTAGAATTGTTTCCCCGGCTTGCAGGTTAAATTGACGCCGTGATACCAGATTGACTTTAAGAATATACCGCACTTTGCTTATATCAAGACACAGATATACATATAGTTCATAATAATAATAATAATAACTAAGGCAATGCATATTAATTATGATAGAACTCACTTACGTCACGCCAGGAAAGCAGACTAGTTTCCACCAGTTGCGTCGAAGCGCTACCAAACAGAGAAGAAATGCTCTCTCTACATTACTCGACGAGTAATTGGCATTCTTATTTCATGACCTTTGAACCTGCTGTAGGAATAGGTGAGAGGGAGGGAGTATGTATATATTGGTGGCTTCTATCCATCTGTGATCCGTGATCCATCATCCCATAATCCCATCAAAGTCAGCTGTGAGGAAGAGGTGATCTGACACAATGTGACCGTCGTTCCAAGAGCGTAGAGATTTGGAAGGAGGCTGTGCAAGCTTGATCGGCGAGATGATGTGCAACTTCGCGTGTTACACAATTCAAGCAATGTGGATTTGATGGGATGTGATCATGGATGGGTACTTGGGGCAGCCAACCAACCAACCATACAGCATCCGTAGGCCAGATCCATCGGCCATCACCATCCACCATACAGTACAGTAACCCATATTATTACTGTTGTACTTCGTAGTAAGTAAAGCATCATGACCATGTCCCATGTCGCCCGCTGCCGTCTGAAATCGTTAGGCCAGGAACCGCGACGGGTTGGGTGGGTGAAGCGGGTGGTAAAACACTGGTGCGTGCAACCACCCATGCGGAGTACTTATATTAGTACTGTATAATGTACATACAGTACTCTTGACCAAAGCACGTATGTTATGTACCGTAGTAAATCGTATATACTTCCTGGATCGATGCACTGTCTTGTCCTGTACTGTACGGGACTGGATGTACTCTTTGATGTATGCATGTATGTATTGTTTTTATAAACCGCTTTGTATGCTTCTCTTATTCTCTTGTTCCCTTGTGCTATTGGGTCCGGTCCTTGTGAGCCAGCGTGATGTGATTAGATATCAGTTGCCGCGAGCACTTACAGTACTGTACTGTACTTTATTGATAGGCGGTTGGTGGTGGTGGTGGTTGAGGATCGTTCATTACCGTATGTATTCCTCTCGTATCACTTTGGTAACTGCGCCGAAAGCCGTATCCGTGTTCTCTCCCCTCCTCTATCTCTCTCTCTCTCTCTTTCTATCTCAAGCATAACCACAAGACGCTATCACGTATCCATTAGTCGTGGTGGTGGCTGGAGTTGGTGGAGTGGTGGAGGGTGGATAATCATCCTACTTAGTAACGAACACGCTACGTTGCGTAGAGCTGGGCAGGATCTTGGTGAAGGTCCGACACGCGTTCCAACCTCCATAGACGATAATGGCCGAAAGGGCCTTATTACTCATCTTACTCATCAAGACCTGGCAAGACTACCCCGAGAAACTCTCCTGGGGCTGACTAAGAAATGCTTATCAGCCATGATTGGCTGTTTCCATGCTCCTTCATGCCAAGTCTCATTTAACAACTGGTTTAGCCTTTCTGTCCGAGAGGGTCTTAGCGCTACCCGTGCCCGTATTTGGGGGAAATCTGCGCTCCCTCCGCCTCTTCTCGTCATCTCCCCATCTCTCTCTCTCTCTCTCTCCTGAACCCCATACACTTGCCTACCCACGATCCTTTTCCTTTCTTCCTCTACATTCACATCCATCCACATTCTTCTTCTTCTTCTTCAACACCACACCACCACCTCCTCCATCACCCCTTGATCGCGGTCGACATTCACTCGTTATCGATTCGATCTTCCCTCTCGTTTGTGAGCTAGTATCTCCAACCTCTGTCGTTCTAACTCTCCCCCTTGCCGTCAACCAACCCGCCACCACTATTTCACCCGGTCAACTTGCGCTATTTTAAACCACCACTGGCCAGCCTTATACCTACGTAAACACAACCATACGACTGCTCCCCTTTCAGAATTCAACTACATTCACAATCACTTTCAGCATCATAAACACCTGGTTGTCTCAGGCTTGACAAAGATCTTGAGAGGAGGATCAACCCACAGAGTAACAAAGGCTTCGCTGTGAAAGCGGAAGTCTCAGGCAGAGCAAATTCCATCGAGCCTTGACGGCCGTGGTTCACCGCACACTCGCCATCATGAGGACCTCAATGTCTACCCCATTTGTCTTATTGACAACCGTTCTATCGCTGCTCTCCACCTCATCCGCGACTCGACTGATCGAGTCGAAATCTCTCAATACCTGCCAAGACAACTCGAGTTTCACTGCAAGTTTGTTCAATGTCGTCTTCTTTCCCGACAATAGAACCCTCCAGTTTGATATCCTCGGTGTCTCCTCCGTTCAGGGCAATGTCACCTTTGGATATGAAGTCCTCGCCTACGGACTCTCCATCATTAAGGACAAAGTCGATCCTTGCACCATCAAGGATATGGATGGAATGTGCCCCATGGCTACTGGCGAAATCGACATTCTCTCCAACTTCCAGTTCTCGCAAGACACGATCGACCAAATCCCCGGTATCGCGTTTGGCGTGCCTGATCTGGATGCCCTGGTCAGGGTTCACATCAATGCCACCGACAATCCATTGGTGAGTGTAGCCTGTGTCGAGGCTAATTTGTCAAATGGTAAGACCGTTGACCAAAAGGGCGTGGGATGGACAACTGCAGTTATTGCTGGCCTCGCTCTCGTTGCTTCAGCCGTCACGTCTGGATTAGGACATTCGAACACCGCCGCGCATGTTGCCGCAAACGCCTTATCGCTTTTCGGTTATTTCCAGGCTCAGGCTATGGTCGGACTTACTGCTGTTCAACTCCCTCCGATTGTGAAATCTTGGACCCAGAACTTTGACTGGAGCATGGGTATCATCGAGGTTGATTTCATGCAAGACATTGCAACCTGGTACCAGAAATCCACCGGCGGTACACCCGACACTCTCCTCAACAAGCTTACCACCACATCCGTTCAAGTTTTGAAGCGATCAACTGAATCCTCGTTTGGAAAACGATCCACTCAACTCGCCAAACGTGCTGGTCAAGAATTGATGAAGCGAAGCAACAATGGAGACAGCGGCGTCACTGGAGTCTACACCGTTAGTGGGATTAAGAGAGTCGCTTTTCGCAACAGCATCGAAGCTACCAATCTGTTCCTCACAGGTCTAGCTTTCTTCTGTATTTTCATTTTCTTCACCATCCTGTTCGTGGCTATGTTCAAGGGGTTCTGTGAGCTGGCCGTTCGATTACGCTGGATGAAAAGCGACAAGTTCCAGGACTTCCGAAATGGCTGGCTTATTGTTCTCAAAGGTATCATGTACCGTATGGTCCTTATTGGCTACCCTCAGATGACTGTGTTTTGCTTGTGGGAATTCACTCAAAATGATTCCCCTGCTGAGATCGTCTTGGCCATCTTCTTCTTCTTCGGTATGTCTGGAACACTCGCATGGGCATCCATGAAAGTTATTCGGATCGCGAAGCGCTCGACGGAAATGCACAAGAACCCAGCTTACATCCTGTATTCGGATCCTACCGCACTCAACAAATGGGGTTTCCTCTACGTTCAGTTCCGTGCCACAGCTTACTACTTTATTTTGCCTACATTGGTTTACATTGTCGTCAAGGGAATGTTCATTGCATTTGGTCAGAAGTCGGGTATTGTTCAGGCAGTAGCTCTAATTTTGATCGAGTCATCAGCCCTGATCGCAGCCAGTGTTCTACGACCTTGGATGGACAAGAGCACGAACACCTTCAACATCTCAATCTGCGCAGTCAACTTCTTGAATGCGATCTTTCTCCTAGTCTTCACCAAGGTTTTCAACCAGCCAGGCATAGTTACCGGTGTCATGGGTGTTGCTTTCTTCATTCTCAACGCCGCCTTCTCCCTGGTGCTGTTAATCTTGGTATTGATCGCAACTGTCTATGCCTTCGTCCGCAAGAACCCAGATACTCGATATCAACCAGTTGCTGACGATCGGGCCTCGTTTATCAAGTCCCAAACAGCATTGAACACCGAGTTGGATGCCCTAGGTGCAACTGCTCGAGGCGATAAGGGTGGCTACAAGCATAATCTTGACCTTGAAGATGATAGAGATTCTTGGTCGTCTGATTCTTTGAGACACCCAGCAAACCAACCACTCCCACCTTCCACAGCAAACTCGGCCAACTATAGACCTCAGGAAGCTCCTCGCTCCCCTATAGATCCCTCCGTTCCTCTCTTCCCAGCAGGCGGTGGTCCGCCACCTCATTTTGTACAACAGCAACAGCGGGAGATGTACCAACGACCTGACGGTCGACCAGGTACAGGAAATGGTGGATATGGGAGAACAGATTCATCTCAGTCCAACGTGTCAAGTAGGCCACAAACCCAGCCTCAACACGGTGCGCCAAGGGCACAGAACAACACTAGGTAAGAATTACTTCTTGATGTCTTGTTAGATCTTGAAAACTAATATTTCACAGTCCTTGGCAAAGAGGCGCTGGGTATGACCATTAATGAGCGATTTAGTAGATGGCGTTATGCAGTCAAAAGGTTTACGGCATATGGGTTTGGTGTTATCTGCTTGTTGTTGCATATCGCGAACTTTGGCTCCATAATATGCTGGTCGTGCATGGAAGGGACAATATTGCAACAACCACTTTAGGGTTGGCTGCATCTTGTATAAAGGGACGGGTAGCATGACATATGAGGTCTGCACATGTGGCTAAACCTGTACCATGAGTTTCCTTTCATTGGTTTGAACAACCACATACAGTTCAGACCGGAAGACCACACTTTTTCTTATTTTGTTTCTGTCTTGTGGTTTGGCTGGTATCTGAAGAGTGATTCGGATGACGTGTTTTTGGAGGTTATATAGAAAGCCTGTGCATCATCTGGAGTGTGATAAACAATCACACCCAAAAGTGTAGTATATAATACAATGAACCTCGTTTCAAACAATTCTATCCAAATTTTCACTTAGTTATAGACGTCCTGGTATTGGATTAACCCCCAATTTGTAAGCCATATACACTTGATTTCTTTCCTTTTCCAGATACAAAAAGTCCTTGGATGTCTTCCATAACAATATACCCAATTCCTAATATAGGTTTTGTAGCACTAGGGAAAAGCGGGTACGTCATATGGAGGACAGGGATTAAGCTGCAACAATTCCCGAGAATTTGCCTTGGCCGAACCGCTCCAAAGAACATTCGAAGTACAACTTAGCTACTTCACTCCACCACTAATCAAATAGGTTTCAGCCAGACAGGCTGCTACATTAAACATATTGCAGCAGTAATAAGTACGATACTTCGCAGCTGCGGTTTTCTTCACCCATCTGTACAAAGGGAGAGTTTCCCCCAACGAGAATTCCAGAAACATCACCACCACACCACCATCTCCACCTCCACCACCACAAGAAGCTCCGAGAAAAGCCGCCGCATAAAACCAAAAAAGACACAAGGAAAACTGCTATAGCATTTTCCTCCTTCAACACCCAAGCCGCCTCTACGGCATAAACACACACACATACACTACATCCTCCTCCATAAACATGCTCCGCACCATCCCCCGTCTCGCTCGGAGCCATGCCTCTCCCTCTCCCTTCTGCCACGCCTCCCGTTCGCTCCTCCGCTCCGCGCCAGCAAGACCATTCACACAACGTACCTTGCCCTCAAAGCCCATACCGAAACGCGCGCCCGCTGCATCCGCTACTACCCAGGCCCAGTCCATACTGCGCCGACTCTTCCACAGCTCGCGCGCGCGATTTGCGGAAGGCACTACAGAGGCGGCAGGAGCGGCGACAGAATCGCTGACGCTGGGCCAGCGCATGAAGAAGCTGGGGCGGGAGTATGGATGGTCGGGCGTGGGTGTTTATGCGGCGCTGTGTATATTGGATTTCCCGTTTTGTTATATGTTGGTGAAGACGTTGGGCACGGATCGTATTGGTAAGCTTTTGAGCTTTTTCTTGCACTCGGATTAGAAGAGAAAATGGAGTTTAGTCTGGGGTGTTATTTGGAGGCATCAATTTTCCAGGGGCGAGGATAGTGGCAATGTGAGAACATTTGGCTAACATTTGCATAGGAGAGTGGGAACATAAGGCGATTGAAGGTATAAAAAGTGTTATACCGGAATCTGTATCAACAACATGGCATGAGTGGAGAGAGTCTGCGAAGAAAGTGGAACATGATATTACTGGCTCAGAAGATATCAGTGACGGAGTAGAGATGGCAGGCTGGGGAGTTGAAGAGGCAGAGAAGCAGAACAAGGCGGAAGCCAGTAAGTGCCTCTATTACCAGCATGCGGAGCAATCTTCCTCGAAAAACATTCCAAGAATAATTCATGATACTCTATTCATTTCGATACTTAGACAACCGCTAACACTTCTCCCACAGGTCTTGCAACACAACTTGCACTCGCCTACGCAATCCACAAATCTTTCATTTTTATCCGCGTCCCAATCGCCGTAGCCATAACGCCAAAAGTTGTGAAGATTCTCCGCGGCTGGGGCTGGGATATTGGGAAACGGACTACCAAGGAGGCAAAGGCGATTAAGAGAGCCGCGCTGCCACCGAAGAAGACGTAATGTGTAGATATAGGGATGTATAGTAATGTAATATCAACACCTCTCGATTATACGGCCGTTTCCAGTTCGAGCTTGAGAAATGAGAAGTCCCAGAAAGGGTCCCAATTCCAAGAAATAACTTAGGCTGATTGAGGAACTACAATTGTAGTAAAGGTCGGCTGCGCAGAGTTCGAAATCCAACTATTGCTTATGGTAGGCACCCCAGTACCTAAGGTAGTCGTATTTAGCTATTATCCATTAGTCTCATGCCTGCCTCTTAATCACTGCTATCTCTCTTCTGCCCTTCTCCCAATACAGACACTTCGAAGCCACAAAAGACGAAAAAATGACTTACCGCACTAGCCGATGTATTCCTCCTCTCCCCCCTCGACTCGAATTCAAAAGGCCAACACCAAGCCGAAAGCTGATACGTCTCATTCGACGGCTCCCCCAGCCCGTCCCAGGAAACACCGTCGCCACGCGTGTAATTCTCAAACGTATACCGATAGAATTCCCTATCCAGCCAACTCTATCATTTCCTTGTCAGCCTTGATTATTCACACCGAACCACCCCAAAAACCCATTCTGAACTCCCCCTAACCAAGGCTATTGGGGCGTAGCAGGGTTTCATGGGGCTTGTAGAAACGGGGGAGAAGGGAGTGGGGAGGAAGACTTTACAGGTTTACAAATGCCCCCGTGGCAACAATGGCTTCTCAGTACAGCGGTGCGGTGCACACACTCGCTATAGGCAGGGGGGAGCGTGCCGTTGGTGTGGATGTATTGCCAGGTGATATTTCGCGCGGAGCAGGCGTGGGTGTGGATATAGGAATTGTAGCTGAAGGAGGAGACGTATGCACCCATATTCTTTGATTTTGCTGAGGTTTGGAGACGGAAGGTGAGTGATATGAGTTTTTTGAATGATGAGGCGTTAAGCTAGAATGGGGATAGGAGTGGTTAAATGCGGTTGTTTTCAGTGATGGTTCTATGAATGGTGATGGGGAGCAAGATTCTCTATGGATGGAACCTAATGCTGAAAGATCTTACAGGTGCGGTAATGGGTTGATTGTGAAGGAAGGCGCGTGGGGGGAAGTGATAAGCGTCATCAATAGCAAACACACCTGCCAGTCTCAGGTTTACGATGCGGCTTCCATGCAGTCTGGTTACCACTCGTTGAAAAAAGGAACTACAAATTTTCATCTATCCGCTGAAATTATAACTTGACTCATAGGATCTGACACAGCGAATATGAACCATACTACCGCATTAAAGATATAGAGTTAACCTATGGCTCTTAACATTATCTATCATAAATTTAGCAATACAATTGTAAAAGAGCGCCCATGTTTAGTTTACTTGGAGAAATGCATACAGTTCCAAGGCTGCCGGATAAGTGATTTGGAAAATTCTTTCCCCTTTGGTTTCCCCTCACTAATAGTCAATATACAACGTATCACTGTTCAATTATATCTTTTCTTGCAATGAAACTTTCTCAGAATACAATCTGAGCTAGATCTCGTTTGCTCACCAAAGTCTCTTTTTTTCTGTACTAGGCAGTTTTCATTTTCTCCACCAAGCAAGGTCTCGCTTAAATAGGGGTTAAAATCAGCCATGTACCACATCATATATTAAAGGCAGTTGAGGCTTCTAGTTCAGAAAAGATGCCTGCAACTAAGGATTGGTGATTGTACAATAAAAGCCGGTTCCGTAGTTTCACGAGCATTAAATTCTTTCTTTGGCTACAAAAAGTCGCCATATTGTTAGCTTTTAGTTCTTTTGCCTCCCTGGAAGCTTTTGACGGCTTTCGAACCCGGTAGGACATTTTAAAAGAATCCTGAAGAGTTAATGTCAAGATATTTAAAAATAGGTTGCCAGAATTGAAAGCGCACTAAGTGTTCCTTGAAGGAATTTGAGGTGGTGAGAAAGTTGCAGAAAACATATGGAGGAACTATAGGGGTAGGCACAATGAAGGTTTGTTTCTGGGGGCGGGGGTAATCCCATCAATATTTTCTATCAGTGTTCTCAATTAAAAGATTATGGCAATATTCTTCTCTATCCTTGATTGCAGGCACTAATTAAGTTGCACGTATCAAAACTTTCGCCACGGAATCCTCTCTCTTTGGCGGCCCTAAAATAGTAGCGTCAGGGATACCTATTGATGATTTCGTAATCAATGAATTCGATGGTGATATCTAACTTGCAGAAAGTGGTGACCACAATTATCTAAGCGTTTTGCGCAAGCCAATCCACGGTACTACCCCCAAAAAGTATTATAGATGAGCCAAACGCCACGGATTTGTGGTTTCCAACGGCTGCAGTTTGGGCTTAAGGAGCTGAAGGAAGTTTGTAGGGGGGGG
>Ga0247734_1002513_pt1 | contig 11956 bp, 4 predicted proteins | sample UWRJL103311B2_FD_180933 | JGI IMG/M metagenome (GOLD analysis project Ga0247734, IMG submission 180933) | Plant litter microbial communities from Arlington Agricultural Research Station in Wisconsin, United States - UWRJ-L103-311B-2 | ecosystem: Environmental > Terrestrial > Plant litter >... | reverse complement strand
TTGTTGATATTATACGACCTACAGGCATATAATACACCTAATAGGGTACTATACGTCACGTTGCTATTCTCGGAAGATAAGGATTACGCAGTACGTGCGTAAGTGTTTCGTAAGGATCAAGGCATAGTCCTTGGCAAGGATCATACGGGGCTGTACGCAAAGCCCCCGTAAGGATCGCATACGAGGGATTCGGGCTATGCTAGTATGACTCGTACAGCCCTCGGTTAGTCGGGGTTCCCGAAATAACTCGGACACCCCGAAATATCCTAGTATTATTCTTACTTATATATTAGAACCGATTCTCCCTACTTTGAGAGAATCAAGCCAATTCAAACACTCTTTCCAAGTCTTCTAGTATTCTCTTAGGGAATAATCGCCCTTACTACCCTTCTGCAATACCTCCTACTGCCCGATTCTATTACTAGTAATATTATTACTACTAGTAATATAAGTCGAGTAACATTCCCATCCAACAAATATTATGCATTTTATATTTCTGCTTTATTATAATTAACTTTTTAAAGTAAAAGGTGATAAAATACTATCTTCCATCTTTGCCTGCTCCAAATAGTTATAAAAGGATACTTTCTATTATATACTATGATTTATCTGTTTTAATTAGAGTTTATAAAGCAAGATTAAAGTGCCTTAATAAAGAAGCCTTTATAAAGCGATCATAAAGCTTTTTAAAGGCTAAAACTGCCTTAAGGGTTAATTAAAAGGGTTCTATTTTCTTTTCCTTAACTATTCTTTTAAGAAAGTTAATTAAAGGATAGATAATCTTTAAATATCCTTTAATAAACCTCTTATAGAAGTTTATAAACTTTAGAAATATCTAAATATTACAAAAAGATTAAAGTAAGGGCTAATCCCTAATAGCCTTAATTTAAGAAGAATCTATTTTTATATTTATAAGCCTTATAATAAATCCTAGAAACTCTATTATATTAATATTAAAGTTGTACTTTGCTATATTAATATATAACTATATAATATATAGTCTTTTAAGCACTTGTTATATCACTTTTATATATTCTTTAATTTTCTCTAAATAGATAAGAATATTATTAAGATATATTATATATATTATATCAATTAGCCTTATAAGTGCTTGGTTAATATAGGCTTAGAAGGTTGCTGGTATATTTGAAAGGCCAAAAGGCAATATATAATATTCGAAATACCTATATTAGGTCTAAAAGACTATCTTTCACTTATTGCCTTCTCTAATATATAAATAATAATATATATTCTTAAAATTTAGCTTAATAAAGTGTTTTGCTTTTTAAAAGTGATCTAGGGTTTTACTAATTAAAGGCAATAGGGTTCTATCTTTAATAGTAATTTTATTAAGCTTATAATAATTAACACAAAGCCTTAGAGTATTATCCTTCTTGGATATAAATAGGATTGGCGTTCTAATAGAATTAGTAGATTAATATATTTACCCTTTAATTAGGGAAATATTAAGATATTCTCTTAATATAGCTAATTCTAATTCTGATAAGGGGTATATAAACTCCTAAAAGGGACTTATATCTAGCTTAAAGTTAATTTAGTACTTTATTAAATAATGCTTAAATAATACTTTTATAGCACCCTTATTAAATATATTATTATAATTCTTATAAGTATTTAGAAGAATTATAACCTCTTTTTTAATAAGCTTTATAATTATATAATAAACTGGTTCTTTCTCTTAAAAGTTCTTCTAAAAGGCCTTAGCTATTAGAAGCTAAATCTAAGCCCTCTTATAGAAGTATTACCAAATGCCTGCTTTAAAGTTAATTATAAAATTAACATCTTAGAGCTATAAATATCCTAATATTATTAAAGCAGCAGGATTCTGAAAATTATATATTATAAGTATATGCCAAAATGCCTTTAACTTCTTATAGAAGTTAATAGTAGTAATTTCAAAGTTATAATTATTATAAGTAAGAATATTAATTTTATTAATAATAACTAAGGTTATATTATTAGGGTTAGGTTTCTATTTGTACTTAATAATTAATAACTGATATATATAATTGCTTTTTGCTCTATTATTAATAAAAGCTTATTCTTTCCTTAATTCCCCTTTAGCAGTAACTATTCTAACTATAATAAGTAGATATATTTATGCTTTATTGCCTGAACCCTTAGATATACTTAAGATTAGGGCCAGATATTATTATTTCCTATCTAATTAAACTTTTTATAATTAGTAGAAATATAACCTTTCTTTCTATAGTTATAGCAAATAATACTAAAATAACAATTTGCTATATAATTAAACAATTAATAGTTAAAACATCTAAATTTACTTAACCTTATATTTAACTTAATTCTAATAAAGGTTTAATTTACTTTACTTATAGTTTCTTCTTATTTGAACTTTGCTTGTTTATAGAATTGTAAAATGCTTCCTGAATCTCTCACTTTTATTATTTTCTCTTTTTTGAACTCTTTCTTATATTCTTCCTTACCTTGATTCGGCTTTAAAAAGCCCCCTTCAAAGCTCTACTTATAATCTATATTAGAAATGGTTTTTCTTATAGCCTTAAGATACTTTGCTAGAGATATAATTCCCTTTTAAGTTATAGATATATTAGCTATAATATTAATTTGAGTTTTAAAATTCCTATTAAGCTTTCTAAATAAAATATAAGCTCTTATTCAATTATTATAGATCTCTAATTCCTACTCAAGAGTATCAAGATAGAATACAAAATCCCCTACTAATTGATTTAGATGCTATTTTACTACCTTATACTTATTGGCTACATCTAGTCTCTAATTTGGGGCATTAGTAATATTATTAAGTAGAATTATCTTAAAGTTTTCCCATATAGTATTTCCTATACCTCGGTTCTCTTTGAACCTAAACCACTCTCTTTTCAGCCTTATATTAAAGGAGAATATATAAAAGTCTATCTTGTTAATATTTATAAGCAAATAGTAGCCTTTATCTTTATAAAATTCTTATTCTGCTTATATAAGAAAGGATTAGGCCTCTGTTATATTCTTCTTCTTATATATAAGGAAGCGATAGGGTTTCTGGAATACTTGCTGGGGTGCCAGAGCCTCTTCAAAGGTAGTTTAGCCCTGTTGCACTAGCTCATTTATCTTATTAATTAATAGCTGTTTTTTAGAATACTCTGATGTAATAATATTCTTAGCCAGAAGCTCCTCAAATTCTCTATTTAATTCTCTATTCTAGGCTTGCATCCTTTCTAACTCTTTGATTCAACTCTAATTTGGCTGCTTCACTATTTGCTATACCTTAGCTTCTTTAAGCTAGGCCAGAATTGTGACATATTAAGCCTTCTCTTCTGCTAGTTAAGTCTTAATATCAGCAGTAGTAGTTAGGGCTATAGGGATTATTCCTGATGCTTCCTTACCAGGCCTTTGAAGGCTCTCTGCATAAGTGGCGGACCTCTCTCTCTCTTCTTCTAGAGCCCTTGTTATTATATGAGACTTTGTTATTCTCACTGATTGTATCATGATTAAACGCTAGCAATACAAATCTGCTATAATACCAATATAGCTTCGAATCTATATCAAGCTGCCACCTGGATAACTAAGAAAGATTAGAATATAAGATTTCAAAGGCAGAGTAATATAATATTCAAAGATATCAATTCTTATCAATTAGTCAAATCTTATATAAATTAATCTCTACCTTTCTCAAAGCTCTACTTCCTCTCACTTTATATTAAAGGCCAGTTAAAGCCTTATCGAATAGAATGCGGGGTATTACAAAGCATTTATCTCACTTCAGTGCCATGATTTACAACCTCTTCCTTTTACCCGAGCAGGTGACCCCTGGGTCAGGTGACTTTCCCCAACGCCTTGTATAAGGCCCTGACAAACCCTCGTTTAGAGAAGTCTAGGAAACGCCGAAGGTCTAGGTGAGCTGAAGTCTACGAAAAGTTAGGTAAAGTTTCATAACACCAGTTTATTAGTTTGTCAAATTTTTTCTTATGATTAGAGGCAAACATTCAAATAGTAGTTATATCTGTTATTTATTATACCTCTGCTCTAATATATCTCTTAGTTCTAGCTAATATTTCTATTTCTCGTAGTACTAATATAAGCTTAAGATTTGAGATTTCAGAATCATAGTCCCTTAAATTATGCCTTTACAGCAATAACAAACCGAATTATAAAATCTGTAATATCAGATGCATCAAACTCTAATCCGAAAGTTTTGTGCATAGCTCCTAAGCGCTCAAATAAAGCGTCATCAGCACCGGCTACCATGTCTCCATCGTCAAAGTCCCAGCCGCTACGCTCCTTGTTCCATCGAAAAACTCCTCCATCAATACCAATATACTCCCATCGCTGTCGTGGTTGCGTGATCTGATTAGGTCCCTTAGACGTAGATTGTAAATCTTTCAATGGCGTATCAACTATAATCAATAATTCCCTAATCATAGAATATTGACCCTGGAGGGGAATAGCTGTTAGCGAAAACAGTTTTCTAACAAATAATTCCTATGTATAATACTCACAATTAGAGGAGTAATTAGAAGACCTAAATCGTAGACTAAACTATTTTCTTTCTCTAAGAGCTTTGAGGGAATGGCGAGGCGGCGGACATTGGCTGCACACCACGTGACCACTGGTTCAAGTCCCTCTTCCCAGCTGCGTTCCTCAAACTCATGGGGCTCGGAGGTGAAGTCATCCCATTCATCAACGCCAATATATAGTACGTCGCGAGTAGGAATAAAAGATGTAGTAAGGATGCCTTCGCGAACCTCGATCCCGTGGGCATAAGGAGAATTACGAATCCAGGACATGGCAATGTCACGAGCAGCTCGGTTGACAAAAATTAATGGCACAAAGACTTGAACGACATCAAACAAGTCGTGGTGATGTGACAGCTCCCCTTGGAGGGGATCGAGATCGGTGGGATCGTAGCCTTCGTCGTCTTCATATAACCTTGGTAACAATCGTGAATGCCAGCAGCCCTTTTTATAGTGAAAAAAAGCCGGCGGGATCTCATCTTCAAGCGCCATGATAAAGATTTCGTCTCTGAGCTCGGGAGGTAGCAAAGGAAAGAGGGTGAAGAAACTGAGAGTATTTGTTGGTGGAGGCATTTGTAATTACTAATTACTTTTCGTCTAGAATTTTGACTTGGGAGCGAAAATTGAAAATGAGTGAGGTTGGGTTGCATGTCATTAAAGACTCGCTCCTGCCTGGTGCAAGTTGGGTGCCTGTAGGATTTCAGCTGGACGTACCCCTAGCCCTACCTATAACTACGCCACTGGCGCTTTCAGCGTAGATGGCTGACTCCCCGGGGATCCATCTTCAGACTTCGGACTACTCGTCGGATTTTGCGCCAGGTCGGAAATATGGATATCGGAGCTTGAAGGAGTGTAACTACATCGCTTTTGGGCTGCTGCTGTAATGAAGCGCACTTCATCTCCCACAAAACCTCAAAATACTGGAAAATACCGATTAATCAAAACGGAAAGTCTCAAAATACCAGTAAATAAATTAATGCAAGGCACGGCTACAAACACGCACCTCTAGAGGTGCCAGGGCCCAATCAAAGGATTGCCGGGCTTGATTCTAAAGCATAAAGAAGTCTATAAATTAGTACTACAGCAATCATTTTAATTTAAGGCGCAAGAATAAGCTGACCAACAAGTTGGTTGTTGATGGATTGTAGCTGCTGGAGAGATACGGTATCAAGAACTGGGTGTTCACAAAATTGATCCCTCTATATTTCAGCCAATAGGGCAACCCGAATGTCCAACAAGATGGTGTTCGTAGCGCAAAGGATTTTCAACGAGCGAGATGCATGTAGAAATGATGCAGTCCTTCATAATAGGATGATTATTTCCGGAGCAAGCAGGACTCTCCAAGATCCGAGAGTCTAAATTGAGCTACCAACGCAAGCATGTAGGCCGTCGCTGGGGCTCGTGAGAGCCTCTTGAATTCCAACAAGGAGAACTTCTAACAAATGAGGATTTTCATGGTGAGGCTCATTCTGTGCTAAGAATGTTTCAACAAGGTTCCAAAGTCTACTGAACAACCGTAGGGAAAGATATATGAATCACCACAATAACCCTCCCTTGGACAACGATATTTCTACACACTAAACGGACACCAGCCTTCGGACCCATCAAGAAAATCGTCAAAATGTTACAATTGAGAGCCCTTCTTTTCTTCCTACTGTGCCTTGTAACAAACACATTGGCCGCTACAGTTCCTACACTCATTTCCTGTAATAATGCCGATATGGCACCAGGTATACCTGGCCGTTACTCGAGCAGAAATATACACAACATAAACACAGCTCACGCAAATAATATACTGCATAACATCGGTTCACAATCTGGTGGAGTTTACAAAGCCAAAATGACCCATGGGAGGCTAGTGATTAGTCCTGTTCGCGACCCTCATGGGTCTCAAGAAGTTGGACAACAGATGGTAAGTTCATCACACCTAACAAACTGACTTTTGCATCCTTCATGAGGTGTTCTAGGAGATGTCTTCGCTCCTTGAACGCTGGATCATCTCTTAAGACACCCTCTCAATCCGAGGCAAGTCATGGAACTGTATATATACTGACATAAAGCTGGGTCAAAGGATGCGATGGGACGTCTGGCTGCCGCACTAAGGCCTCAGATGCAAGTTCAACAGCCTCAACATGCATCATCGTCGAACAGACATAGTGGAAATGGCAGACATCGCGGAAACGACCGAGACAAGGAAGGATTATGCGCGTGCACTGTCATGAAGCGCAATTCTTCACCAGCCGACAATTCAACTTCGCCAGCCAACAACGATCAAAAGAATTGCTGCCCTGCCGAGTCTGTCAAGTCCGACAAGCCTGTTGTCGAGCCAGGCAGCAAAGAAGGCAAGCCAGTCACCAGACGCTTTCAGCTTAGGCAGGATTCTGAATCTGCACAGGCTAGTTTCCACTGAAGTCTGGCTATGGACCAAGGGAGAGACTTAGCTGCGAAATGGGAATTACGGGTTAAAAAGACATCAGCTTGAGGGCACGGGATCATGGGCATATGTGAATTGGAGTTTTGGCGTTTTGGCGTTTTGGCATTTGTTTTTAAATGGAGGTTCTTTTGTCGGGAAAGTTTTGAAATGGAGTTTGAAATTTTTGCTTAACTTCGGGAGGGGTGTTATTATGATTTTTGTTTAGAGGTAAATCTCATATGCAGAACCTCTACCTCGAGATACTGTTCACGTGCTCGCTGAATTTCATTAAAGGAGACTGGGGCAATGGTACTGGAAAAGCCAGCGGTTGTCCTAGTATTCCAGAACTTCAGATAGCAGCCGAAACAAATTCTCTAGTATTATTATCTAGCCACCTAAGTCTCCCGCGCAGAAATGTTTCCGGTTGAGTCTACTTAGGGCTAACGTAAACATCCCCTGCTCCACTTTCTGTCAACTCTATTGATGTCTTCAAATTCCCAATACGGTTATGTAACAGCAACTATCCAGACAAACAACCCAAGATTGCATAATAATGTATTTGTTTCCTGTCTCTCATCTTTTAATTCCTTAAAACTGCGCACGCTGATATTACGAAGAGGCTTGTATTGATATTATCTTGATATTGATTGCAGAATTTAAGTACTGCAATCAAGCCCCGCGAAAGAATTAATAGTGACAGCCACATTGGTATTCAACTCAACTTGGACCAATAGCTAACGCGAAATCTGTAAGGAACAGATATAGTCTTGGCGGTATGATATTTGTTTACTCTGCCCCGCTAAAATTCTAAGATGTGGGAGCAGTTTAAGATATCCCAGAAGGTAAGCACTTTTCCCTGATGTCCTTCTGCGTTCATGGCTATATATTCCTACCTAATCGCTAAACGGGGATCCCAAAAAGATTCTTGTCCAATGTTAACTTCTGGGGTGTGGTAGATTAAAGAGAGGCGTTATAGCAGACAAGAGGCCGCTCGTAGCAAGGAGCAACAAGTAAAGCTTAACCCCTCCGCTGCTGTAGACCTTACTACACCATCACTACCACATTCTTCCTCTGGTCATGTTCTGGTTTCTGGCATGAGTAAACCTGTCCAAGCCTCAAAGTCACATTCGGTTCGCCGAGTCCCTTACTCCTATCCCCAGAAGCCGAGTTCTCGCAAGCCAAAACCGCTTCAGACTACTTCGAAGAAATCCTCTGTTCCCACAGCACCAGTCCAAGCTTAACGTTCCCGCGCCTCAACACTATTCGCACCTGTTCTCTCGATCCCCTCTAGTGCCGAGACCTCCGATGACGAAGAATCCTCTGATGCAGCCGATGCCAAAGACACCTCTATTCCCAACGATCCCTCCCCTGACAAAGATATTGCTGCTGCGCTACTTGATTTTTTAAAAGTTGATATTGAGGATGAGGAGGCGTTTAATAAGGCGGCTGGTTGTGTTATGCATAGCATAGGTCGGATCTTTTTTCGTGGACTGTGGGAATATTTGAGCGATCTTGTTGAGGACAACTAATGATATATAGCTTATTAGTGGCGCCTTCAATAAACTGCTTGACCACATTTCTCAATAGTTTACCCCTTTTATAGGTCGTGTAAAAGAATGCATTCAGTTTTCCTGAGCCGCACCTAGTTTCAAAGATCTCCTTCTATAATGCAACATTTGGGTCGAACATATGGATGGCATAGAGGCATGTTTACTCTTGGGTGATCAGAAATCAAGAAAGCATGCTGTGCCGCCCGCAAGGCCCATGTTTTGTAGCTGGCTCCTTAATCCAGCATTCCTTCCCAACGGTATACTATAGACTGGATGTGTCAATAGACTTTGTCGGTACTGAGGCAAGTTATAACTTTCGGACCGATGGGCTTTACAGTGTCAAAGTAATGCGAGCTGCTTCTTGAGAGGTTCGGCAGGCGTGGAAGCACTGTTTGAGGGGGTTTTCATACGAACCCTGAACCGACCAGGAGTTGGAGCTTGATAAATCTTTATTTGTCGCTTTTTCCTATGTTGCCTTTTTAGTATCTTATATAGGATATATATTGAGGAGACGTACCTATTCCTCTGCTTTTCCTTATAAGGCGTTTCTCTATTGACTTTTAGCACTCTCGTGAAATCAAGAGATCATTTGATAGTTGTAGATGGGTTTATAAACCGCCTGACCTCCAAATTACATATGTTCCCGAGAAAATACGCGATATCGCCTGGCCTTTATGCATTTGATATTAGTGTATTTGGGAATGCCGCACTTTCGAACAAGAGAGTGTCACGATCGGGACAGAAGTATATTGTCATTCTATCTTTAACGGGACGCGAGTAAACTGATAGAACTGCTTGGTAAGATTCTACAGAAGTTTGTAATACTGTTATAGGATTATGATCGTAAGAAAATTAGACATTAAGGTCCGCTGGAAAGACTTCAGACATGATAAGATGTACTATAATTGTGCGGGGGTTTAGAGAACACCTCTAGATTATCTCTCGGATTTCGAATAGGAGCTCTGGGAAAAAGTGAAAGTCGGCTATCTCGAGTTGAGATAGGCTTAGCTATATGAAGATTATTGTTAATATAAGGCAGATTGTTATATTGCTGAAAAGGGCGAACTTATAAGGCTAGGTTCAAATTGAAGTAGCAGGTCTGCTGGCGAGGGAGATCTAAGGAGCGAGATGTGTAATAGCGTTGTGTAAAGGATATGCAATAGCGAGGTCTAGCGGTGCCAGGGGTGTTAAGGTATTTAGAAGAAGGGCGATAAAAGAGTTGTTAAACTGGCTAGTAATAGTATTTCTAGATCTGTAATAGCTTCTATACTTGAGCCTCATTTCTATAGGAATCTCCTATGAAATTGATACCTCAGGCATCTATATAACGTGGGATATATATTCCTACGCTCGTTGTTTACTTATAAAAAATCAGACGTATTTGTATTCACATTTCTACGCTTTCAAAACCCTTAATTCAAGTTCCTAACCTCCCTGCATTTCTCTTTCTATAGTACTACAAGAGTTGAGTTGAAGGAGGGCAACTGCGATGTATTTATACTCGAGGAGGAGGGATCCCTGGTGAGGTTGGTAGCTAAGCTAAGCATCTAAGAGCAGGGCGCGGCTCGAATTCTTCGCTCACCGAACGTCAGTTTAACGTTGTTGTAAAGCAGTACTACTTGTACCAACTGTATCAAAATTAAGTATATCAAGAGACCCTATAGAGCGAACATTGGTAAGATTATTACTTTTTTGACTCTCTGGTTTCTCCCTAGGGCTTAGTGAAAAGGGGCCGGAATCTGCCAAAGGCTTTGAATTCTTTATTCTATCTTAGGATATAGGGTTGTAATCTGCCCCCTACAATTACACTTGATTTAACTAATTGACCTAGTATGTTTCCTAAATTGATAATTAACACTCAGACTAGATATCTCCTAAAATCTAACAAAGCTATATCAGTCTCCGTTTCTTATAGCATTATCTAATTAGGACACGCCAGGAAATTGGAATTATGTAGGCGCACAATAGCTTGAACTTCTATTATAATATGAATTAATATTTAGTAGTCTGAAGGGATGCCCTCCTGCGATCTTATACTGTAATAGAAATAACTAGAGTATAGTACTTCCTTATTACACTTAACTAATAATAGAAGGATTTATCGTATTCTTAATATTATATCAAATTGATAGGGCAAAAATATTCGAAGTGTAGGTGCTTGATTTTTACTCCGGTCGAGTATTATAACTATATATATTTCCACTATCTATGCCTGATATTTCAGGCCACCACAACAAAAAACAAAAGAAAACTTGCTTCCTATTTATTCTTACTACAATACAAAGCCTTAAGTGATAACCTCTATGTGCTGTGCTTTGTAGAAGTAATACGTATATATAAATACGTAGCAGACCTCTTTCGGATAAACTTACACATCTATACTGATAACTTAGAGAAGACAATTAGAGTAGGAGTAGTAAGTCCGTCTATAAATACTTTAAAGATCTCCTACTTTAACCTTTTATCCGCTTTACATTTAACAAATTTTAGCATTCTTAAGCATTGCTCCCTTTAAATTTACAAAATAAATAGTACTCCGGGATCTAAGAGATAAGTCCTACTTGTTATTGCTTTTATTTTGTCGCCGATTTTCGAAGCGGTCTTTGACTATTTACTAACCTAATATTACAGCTCGACCTTATTAATTAATATAAGAAATAATAGCTATACTTCTGTCACCGGCGAACGACGTATACACAGAGGTTCAATAGTAGAATTTAATAAGTTCGATAAGGAGAAAGAAAGGTCTTGGTCGGAGGCCGTGAAGAAGTCAACGGACTCTGCCAAGATACGCTAGCGCTGGCTTGGGCCAGCGCCTTTACTAACCAGGGCTTGCCTCTTACAACTTCGAATATAAGTAACAAAACATCTAGCAAACACCGTATTATCAAAGACAGCTAGGATAATTATGCTAACTTCTAGGCTTTATATAAATTAAAGATAACGCCTAAAGATCTTAAGGAAGGGAATATAATTTTGCAAGCTATATAAAAAGACTATCGCGAAGAAGTATTAGATCAGTAGCATATATCAAATTCGTTGTCTTAGACGCTGACATTAGTGTTTGTAAAATGGTTAAATAATTAGGTTTAGGGCATGGGTAAATGTAACAGATTATTAATAGAGGTCTATATTTTATCTTTTATGTTATAGTAAGCAGGAAGCCTTGATAAGACCCTAATGTTGGTTGGAAGGGATAATACACGCTAGTGACTAGCGTATATAATCGGTTCGGGGTGCGTGGAAGGATAGTAAGAGCGGTTAGTCTCTAGTACTAGTCGACTTAGAAGTGAATGTTTGAATTGGCTTGTTCTCTCAAGGTCGAGGGAATCGATCTATATATATACTAAGTTATAGGTTTCTAGAATATTCTGTACGGTTCGATTAATTTGTAATCGAATTCGTATATGAGTCATAGTATAACTCATAGCCTAGGGGCCACGTAATTGAGCTTACGCGTACGTAATACCTTGATTTGTAAT
>Ga0247734_1002512_pt1 | contig 11959 bp, 10 predicted proteins | sample UWRJL103311B2_FD_180933 | JGI IMG/M metagenome (GOLD analysis project Ga0247734, IMG submission 180933) | Plant litter microbial communities from Arlington Agricultural Research Station in Wisconsin, United States - UWRJ-L103-311B-2 | ecosystem: Environmental > Terrestrial > Plant litter >... | reverse complement strand
AGGCCGTCCTCGATGCGCCGGTGACGGCGGTCAGCGAGCCCGTGGAGGATGGTGAATTGCTCGCCGAACCGCCTTTCGCCACGTTCGCGAAAGGGCTGGCGGCGCCGGTCCCGATGCTGATCGGCGCGAACGACTGGGAGGAAAGCCTGCTGCGCTGGATGCCCGGTGTCCTGCCCGCGCTGAAGGCGCGTCTCGGCGATCATGCCGCCGAGGGACTGCAACTCTACGCCGCGCCGCGCCTCGGCGAGCAGGCGGCGCTGGCCCGGATGTGGGGCGATACCGCAATGGTCGAGCCGGCTCGGCAGACCGCCCGCATGGCAGCGGCTGCCGGCAATCCGGTCTGGCTTTATCACTTCGCCTACGTTCCCGAAGCCCTGCGTACCCTTCGCCCCGGCGCGGGGCATGGCGACGAGATCGAGTTCGTCTTCGCCAACCCTTCCGCCCAGTCCCGTCCGGGCTGGTCGCCCAAGGACCAGGCGATGGCGAAGGCGATGTCTGCCAGGTGGATCGCCTTCGCCAAGACCGGAAATCCGCAAGTCGAAGGCTTGCCGTCGTGGCCCCGGCTCACACCCAAGGACGACGCTTTGCTGGAGTTCGCAAATTCCGGCCAGCATGTCGTCAGAGATTTCGGCAAGGCCCATCTCGATTTCCTGCGCGCGAATCTCGGCGGAGGATCGCCGTACAAAACCAAGTAAGGCGTGCCGCTGGGACGGACCGTCTACCCCCCGCTTCGATGCCGAAGATTACCGAAGGGCTCTCCCCCGCGTAGAAACGCCAGATCGGTATGCAGCGATCCGGATGGCCGGCCGAGTCCTCGGGCAGGGTCCGTGGTTCGTCACCCGTTGCTTTGCGCCGCCGTCAACGTCACGCGCGCCAGTCGTTCCCGATCCGCTGCGTCATGCATCATCGTCGGGGCTACGGTGACGGTAAGGCCGCGAGCGCGCAAGGCTTCGGCGTCGTCGGCATCCGACTGATCGATCACGATGTGGTCGAGCAGGCCGTCGTAATGCTCGGCGATCGAGAGATTGGTGACGGGCCTGCCCAGATCGCCCATGAGCTTGGCCAGCGGTCCCTTGACCGAGGTGCGCCCCACCAGCGGCGAGACCACGACCAGTGGCACGCGGCGCGCGGCAAGCGCGTTGCGCACGCCGTCCAGCGTCAGGATCGGATCGATGCTGAGGTACGGGTTCGAAGGGCACAGCACGATCGCGGACAAGTCGCTGCGGTTCAGCGCTTCGGCGAAGGCGGGCGCAGGCGCCGCGCTGGGCGCGCCGTTGAACCGCACTTCGCTCACCACCGGGCGGCATTGCTCGGCCACGAAGTAGCGCTGGAAATCCAGCCATCCCTCTGCCGTGTTGACCTGGGTCCGCACGGGGGCGTCGCTCATGGGCACGATCGCGTGCGCGATGCCCAACTGACCCGTCAGGCGTGCCGTCGCTTCCGAGAGGGTCGCGCCCGCGCCGAGGCGCCAGGACCGGGCGATGTGCATGGCCATGTCACGGTCGCCCAGGTTGAACCAGTCGGCCTCGCCCAGCATGCGCAGCATCGCCATCGCTTGCCAGGTCTCGTCCTTCACGCCCCAGCCGCGCACGGTATCGTTGAGGTCCGCCAACGCGTACGTCACCGAATCGAGGTCCGGGCAGATCGTCAGCCCCAGATGCTCGAAGTCGTCGCCGGTGTTGACGACGATTGTGAGGTCGGACGCGGGCAGCACGGCAGCCAGCCCCGCCGCCAGCTTGGCGCCGCCGACCCCGCCGGAGAGCGCGAGCACGTGGTTTTTGCTCATCGGAACATGTCCTGATCGATAGGGCGCAGGCCACCGACCGCGCCGGGGCCATCTTCCGCACACGTCCAGCGGTTCGCACCGCGCACGATCGCGACCGGCGTCCCCTCGTCCGCTTCGCCCAAGGCCAGGGCAGCCATCGCCGCGATCGAATCCGCGACGGCGATGATCGTCGCCTGAAGCGGCCGGCCGAAGAGGTCCAGCGCCTTGCCGCGCCGATCCTCCAGCACTGCTACGCCCGCGCAGCCGATCGCCGTTCCCACCGTACCGATACGCCAGGCGCGGCCCATGGAATCGGCGATGACGACGCCGACCTGCCTGCCGCTCGCCGCTTGCAGGCTGGCGCGAATCTCGCGGGCCGACGCGTCGGGGTCGAGCGGCCAGAGCAGCACCTTGCCGTCGGCGCCGCCCTCGACGTTGCTGGCGTCGATCCCTGCGTTGGCAAGGACGTGGCCGGTGCGGTGCCGGGCGATGATCGCCGCGGGATGGGGGCGCATGATCTCGGCGCTTTCGTCGAGGATCGCCTGCGCCATCTGCGGGTCGCGCCCGGTCTTCCCGGCCAGCGCCAGCGCCGAATCGCCGGGCGTCAGCATGGCGAGGGCCACCGCGCGCCCTTCGCTTTTCGAGACGATCTTCTGTGCGATCACCACGACATCGCCATCGCACAAGGTGTCGTCCGTGGCGGCCAGCGCACTGCAGATCTCGTCTGCGACCGACATGCCCGGCACGAACATCGGTAGTCCTATCAGGGGGCGCACGCTCAATTGCACAATCGTGGTCATCATATCTCCCGCCGCGCATATTATGCATGTCGCCGACAACCGCAATCGCCGCGAGCGCTTTAAAAGGCCTCGTGCAAGTCGCGTTAGGGGAGTCTGGCGCAGCGGAGTGACAGGCTGACGATCTAGCGTTCGTCGAGCGCGCGATGCATTTCGTTGGGGGAGGGCATGGCGAGCCATTGGCTCGGCGTGTCGATGTCGCGCGCCAGGCCTTCGCGGCGCACGATCTGGAATGAAAGTCTGGCTTCGCGCGCCGCGTTCAGGTGGCGCCAGAGGCTGTTGGGACCATGGCGATACGGCAGGTGGTTGGGCGCCATCAGGATGGCGTTGGTCCCCGTGCCGCTCTCGTCGGGTGCCAGGACCACGGTATCGGGCGCGAAGGCGTCGATCATTGCTCGAACATCGTCGGGGGCGACGTCGGGCAGGTCGCAGAACAGCGACAGCACGGCATCGGCGCCACGATCTGACGCGAACTGTGCGCCTTGGGTCAAGGCTTCGTTCAAGTCGCCCGGATGGCTTTCGCGCACCGCGCGGGCACCCGCCCGGCGTGCCATCGTCAGCGCCTGCTCATCGCAGGAGACGACGACGACGTGATCGGGCCGGACGACCGCCGTCGCCGTATCGAGGACATGCCGCAGGAAGGCGCGGTTCACTTGCACCCGCTGGGCATCCGGCAGGTTCAGCCGCGACTTGCCGAGGTGGAAGGCTTTGACGGGAATGACTGTCCAGAGCGAACCGATCGACATGTCATTCTCCCGTGAAACTGGCGGGGCGCCGTTCGCTGAAGGCGGCGATGGCTTCGTCATGGTCCGCGGTCGCGTGCGCCACGGCCTGCATCGCCGCCGACATGTCGAGCACCGCCGACAAGGTGCTGTCCTGCGCCTGGCGGATCAATCGCTTGGCCATGCGTACGGCGTGCGGCGGATTGGCGGCGATCTGCCGCGCGATAACATTGGCGCTTTCGATCAGTTCGCTTGCGGGCACGACTTTGGATACCAGACCGCAGGCGAGTGCTTCCTGCGCATCGATGACCGCGCCGGTGAGCGTCATTTCGGTCGCCTTGGACAGCCCGACGATGCGTTGCAGCAGCCAGGCCCCGCCATCGCCCGGCACCAGCCCGATCTTGACGAAGCTCTCTGCAAACTTCGCGTTTTCCGAGGCGATGCGAATGTCGCACAGGCACGCCAGGTCGCAGCCGGCCCCGATCGCGGGACCGTTGACGGCGGCGATGATCGGCACTTCGAGCGACTGGAACAGTATCGGCAGCCGCTGGATGCCGGTGCGGTAATTGCGGCGCGTCTGCGCGGGCAGAGCATCGCGCAGGCCGCCGCCGGGCACCATCTTCTTGACGTCGCCGCCCGACGAAAACGCGCTGCCCGCGCCGGTGAGGATCACCGCGCGCACCGCGATGTCGGCATCGGCCTTTTCGAGCGCAGCGATCAACGGATCGATGACCTCCAACTCGGAGATCGGATTGCGCTTTTCAGGCAGGTTGAGCGTGACCGTCAGGATACCCTCGGCCAGGCTGGTGAGGATGGGTGCGTCGGCCATGGTCAGGCCGCCGCACCGACATAGGCGTCGCGGATGCGCGCGAAGTCCCGGATGAAATCGAGTTGGCCCTCCAGCCCCTCGTCGGGGAAACGCGCGTGGACGTGCGTGACGCCGATCGAACGCAGATAATCGATCTCGTCGGTGACCTGATCGTCGGATTTGCCGGCGGGGTACAGGCCCAGTTCCAACTGCAACGTGGCGGGATCGCGACCGTTTTCGGCCATCAGGCGGCGGACGGTGGCGAGGGCCTCCAGCGCGTCGTCGGCCAGCTTGTAAGTCTCCTCGTCGATACGGAACAACGGCATGAAGCCATCGGCGTATTTGGCGATCCGCTCCAGCACCTTGGGCGGCGGCACGGGATTGTCGGTGCGCCCGGCGCCCATGAAGATCGGAATCGGCTTCTGGATCGGCAGCGGGTTGACGTTGACGTCGTGCAGCACATGCGCCCGGCCCTCGAAGCTCACGTGCCCCTGCGTCCAAAGCGCGCGCAGGACGTCGATCTGTTCCTCGATCCGCGATGCGCGGGTCTTGAAATCGGCGCCCATGGCTTCGAACTCGACGCTGTTGTAGCCGATGCCGACACCGAGGATCAGGCGGCCCCCGCACATGATGTCGACTTGCGCGGCCTGCTTGGCGACCAGCGCGGTCTGCCGCTGCGGCAGGCCCAGGACGCCGGTGATGAAACCGAGGTTCTCGGTGATCGCCGACAAGTGCGCCATCAGCGTGAACACCTCGAGGAATTCGCTCTTGTGCGTATAGGGGGTCTTGGCGATCTCGGGATGCTTTTCGGGCACATAGCCCACCACATGGTCGAGCAGGCGCAGATAGTCGTAGCCGAGCGTGTCCGCTTCCTTGGCGAAGGGGATCATGGCCTTGAGGCCTGCGCCGTTGGTGAAGGCGTTGCCGTTGACGGTGAATTTCAGCATGGTCTTGCCTGCTCCCTGGATTAGACCGCGGTCAGGCGAATGCCGGCGCCGGGGCTCTTATATTTGCGGTTGATGAAGATCAGCAGCGAGGTCAGCGCCTCGGCCGCCGCGGAATTGGCGATGCCGCCGGCGTGGAAACCGCGCATGCCGATCGCCTCGATCAGGCCGACGACGCGGTCGCACGCTTCGGTATCGTCGCCGCAGACCAGCACGTCGCAATCGATGGCATGGCCGACGTCGTGGAGGTGTGCATGACTGACGTTCTGGAACGCCGAGACCAGTTTCACGTCGGGCAACTGCGCCTGCAGCGCGGCGACGGCGGACCCGCCTTCGGGCAACTGCACGCGGCTGACCTTGGGCGGCATCAGGGGGACGGTGGCATCGATGAGGACCTTGCCTGCCATTTCGGCGCTCAGCCCCAGCGCGGTCGCCGCCTGCCCCGAAAACGGTACGGCCAGGATGACGATGTCGGCGGCCGCAGCGGCGGCGGCGTTATCGGCGCCGGAGATGTTCGTGCTGCCGACGTGGGCGTTGAGTTCGTCCGCCTTTTCCTGCGCCCGGCCTGCATCGCGCGATCCGATGAGGACGCGATAGCCGGCGTGGCCGAAACGTGCGGCGAGGCCGCTGCCTTCCTGGCCGGTGCCGCCGATGACGGCGATGACGGTGGTGTCGGTCATGATTGGGTTTCCATGCTGATGGGCGCACCGCGGCGGTCGAAGACCAGAGGCGTGAGAGCCGCGGCGGCAAAGGACCTGTCGCGCTGGTCGCGATTGGGTGCGGCGTAGAGTGTAGAGCGCTGGCTGGCCTGGCGCCCGACGGCAGCGGCGATGGCCTCGATCCGGGCGGGCGGCAGTTCCTCGCCGTGATTGGCCCCGGCGGCGCGGGAAATGCTCTCGTTCATCAAGGTGCCCCCCAGATCGTTGACGCCGGCCTTGAGCGCAACGGTGACGCCCGTCTCGCCCAGCTTCGTCCAACTGGCCTGGATGTTCGGGATCAACGGGCCGAGCACCAGCCGCGCGACGGCATGAAGGAGCACGACTTCGCGGAACGTCGGCCCGCGCCGGGTGGCGCCCTTGAGGAACATCGGCGCTTCCGCGTGGACGAACGGCAGGGGCACGAATTCGGTGAAGCCGCCGGTCCGGGCTTGAAGGTCGCGGATCGCGAGCAGATGTTCGGCGACGTCGTCGAAGGTTTCGACGTGGCCGAACATGATGGTCGCGGTCGTCCGCAGGCCGACGCCGTGGGCGGTGCCGATGACGCGGAGCCAGCCTTCGCTGTCGAGCTTGTCGGGGCAGATGCGTGCCCTGACGCGGTCGGTCAGGATCTCCGCTGCGGTTCCCGGCAGCGATCCCAGGCCGGCATCGCGCAGCATCGCCAGAAAATCGGCTTCGGAGCGCCCGAGCGTCGTCGCGCCATGGTGGACTTCGAGCGGCGAGAAGGCGTGGACGTGGATCTCGGGCACCGCATCCTTGGCGGTGCGCAGGATGTCGAGATAGTCCTGGCCGGTGAATCGGGGGTGGATGCCGCCCTGCATGCACACTTCGGTCGCGCCGCGCGCCCACGCTTCGGAGGTTCGCCGGCCGATTTCCTCGAGCGGAAGGTCATAGGGCTTGCCGCGCAGGTGTTCGTGCGTCTTGCCCTTCGAAAAGGCGCAGAAGCCGCACTTGTAGCTGCAGATGTTGGTATAGTTGATGTTGCGGTTGACGACGTACGTCACGGTGTCGCCGGCTTGCGCCACGCGGGCTTCGTCGGCGGCGGCGAGCACCGCCTCGAACGCGCCGCCGCGCGCGGACAGCAGCATCGCGATTTCGGCGGGCTCCAGCCTGTCGCCAGCCATGGCGCGCATCAGGGCGGTGTCCACCGCAGCGCTCGCCGAGGTTAGCGCCGGCGCGAAGCTGGGCAGATCGCGCGAGGCGTCGCCTGGGAACCAGCTGTCCTGCCGAAACAGGCCCGCGCCGTCGGTCTGGCGCGCGACGATCGGCGCGACTGACGCGTCCAGCCACTCGGCCGCGTTCCAGCGGGGATAGACCGGCGTGCGCGCGGCGAGGTCGAGGTCGAAACGGGCGGTTTCGCGGCGAAGCGTATCGACCGAGGGCCAGGAGGCTTCCGGGTTCACGTGATCGGGCGTGACCGGCGATATGCCGCCCCAGTCGTTGATACCGGCGCGCAGGAGTTCGCCGAAGCGGTCGAAGCTGAGGTTGGGTGGCACTTGCAGGTTGATCTCTGCCGGCAGGATCTGCCGGGCGACCGCCGTGGTCCACAGCAGGTCCTCGAAGCCGGGCGCCTCGCTCGCCGCGCTTTTGGTGCCTTCCTTGGGCAGGAAATTCTGGACGATCACTTCCTGGATATGACCGTGCCGGGCATGGAGGTCGCGAATGGCCAGAAGTGAGGCAATGCGCTCCTGCCGGGTTTCGCCGATGCCGATCAGGATGCCGGTGGTGAACGGCACCGCGAGCGCGCCCGCCGCGTCGATCATCGCTAGCCGGATAGCTGGAACCTTGCCGGGAGAGCCGAAGTGCACGCCACCGCGCTCGCACAAGCGCTCCGACACGCTTTCCAGCATCAGCCCTTGCGAGCCCGATACGCGGCGGAACGCAGCAATGTCGGCGGGGTCCATGACGCCCGCGTTGATGTGCGCGACGAGGCCGAACTCGCGCTCGACCATGTCGGCCATGGCGGCGCAATAGGCGTTGGTGCTGGCGTAGCCGAGTTCTTCCAGCTCGCGTGCCGCCACCGCGTAGCGTTGCTCGGGCGCTTCGCCCAGCGTGAACAGCGCCTCGCCGCAGCCTGCCGCGACACCTTGCCGGGCTATGGATCGGATGTCGTCCGGCCTCAGGTAGGCCCGCTCGCCCCGGCGCGGCGGGTGAGCGAAGGCGCAATAGTGGCACACGTCGCGGCATAGCCGGGTGAGGGGGATGAAGACCTTGGGGGAATACGTGACGATGCTACCATGGACCTCACGCGCCCGCGCCCAGGCCTGGGCCATCAGCGTTTCGACCGACTGCGCCGAGAACTGCGCCAGCAGCGTCGAGGCTTCAGCGTCCCAGTGGTTCGCGGCCGGAAGCGGATCGGAAGTCGGCATCGTCACCCCCATCACATGTACGGCAAGGCGGAGGAGAGCAGCGAGGCCGGGCGCTGCAGTTCGTTCGCAAGCTGCTTGGCCCGCTCCAGCGAATATTGGGCCGAAAACATCGTCGCGGTGAACGCGTAGATGGCTTCGTTGCGCTCGTTGAGGACGGGGACCGCCACGGACGACGCACCCACCGTATAATGTCCCTCGTCCGTCGCCCAGCCGCGCTCGCGCGCGGTTTCAACTTCCTGCATGAATTCGCGGAACGACTGGCTCTGGCCCAGGCGGATCGAGCGGTACTGTTCGCTCAGTTCCTCTTCGGTGAGCGCGGAAAACCCGGCCATCAACCTGCCGGCGGCGCCGACCAGCAGCGGCAGCCTCTGTCCGACGTTCATCTTGATGCTCATGCCCGTGGGCAGCGATTCCAGCACCAGCATCATGCGATCGCGCTGCACCCGGCGCCACAGCGTCACCGTGACGCCCTCGGTGGTCGCGATCATATCGGTCACGGCGCGAACCGAGCGCATGTCTCCGCCCTGGGCGAGCGCGCCGCTTACGAGTTCGAGCACGCCCAGCCCCATCGCGTAGAGCTTCGACTGCGGGTCGAAGATCAGGTAATTCTCGTTCGCCAGCGTGCGCAGGATGTTGAGGCAGGTGCTGGGGTTGAGATCGAGGTCGCGCGTGATCCGCGATAGGGGGAGCGGGCCGGACGCCGCCGCCATGTAGCGCAGCACCGACAGCCCCGCGAGGATCGCGCCGACCGGCTTGTAGGAGAGCATGCCCGGCCTTGCCTGGACATCGCCGACGGGCGCACGATCGGCGCGTTCTCCCGCGATGTTGGGCTCGATCGGCATGGGCTCACTCTCCTTACGACCACGATCGGATCGTTTCGCTCTTATCTCCATAAAGAATATCCTTCGCAATAGAGAAAATTTTCGTTGATATAAAAACTGGAATGGGCTTAGTCTGCGGCAACAACACAAGAATGCCTAGGAGAGGCGAGCAGAGCTATGACGGAGATTCTGACTTTTCCGCATTTTGAACCGCACTTTCCGCGCGACCAATGGGCGTTGCCGACAGTGCTGGAATATCAGGCGCGCGAACGGCCGGACCGCCCTTGCCTGCAATGGACCGACGCAGGGCGGATACATAGCTTCGCCGAGGTCAACGCCATCGCGAATCGGTTGGCGCGAGGGTTTCAGAAGCTGGGCGTGAAGAAAGGCGACTTCGTCGTGATCTTCCTGCCGAACTGCCTGGAGTACGTGTTCACGTGGTTCGCGCTGGCGAAGCTGGGCGCGATCGAGGTTACGGTCGGCGATAGCTACAAGGGTGCGTTCCTGCGCCACCAGGCTTCGCTGAGCAAGTCGCCGATCGTTGTCACCACACCCGAACTGGCGCCGCGTCTCGCGGAAATCGAGGACGAACTGGATTATATAGAGCATTGCATTCTGGTGACCGAACACGATGCGGCGGCCGCGGACGTGACTTTCGGGAAAATCCGCAAGTCGCTGTTCTCGGCGCTGTACGAGGACGACGATAGCAACCTGGGCGTTCCCGTCGGCCCGCGCGACCCGGCGGCCGTGCTGTTCACTTCGGGCACTACCGGCCTGTCGAAGGGGGTGCTCATGGCGCATTCCCACTTCTATTTCTTCGCGGAGGAAGACGCGCAGCTGGTCCGGCTGACCGACCGCGACGTCTATTCGACCTCGTTCCCGCTGTTCCACGGCAATGCCCAGTTCCTGACCGTCTATCCCAGCCTGGTCGCGGGCGCGCATTGCGTCCTTTATACGCGCTTCAGCGCATCGGACTTCATCGGACGGATACGCCGGTCGGGGTCGACGGTGTGCAACCTGCTGGGCGCGACGATGGCGTTCATTCTGGCGCAGCCCGCGCGGGCGGACGACAAGGACCATCGCCTGACCCGCATCTATGCGGCCCCGTTGGCGCCGGATCTCGCCGTGAAGTTCGTCGAGCGCTTCGGCGACATCACCTTCGTCGACGGTTTCGGGCAGACCGAAATTTCCAACGTCTTCCAGACGCCCTGGCAGGCCGAACGGCCAGCGGGCGCCTCGGGCGTGCTGGTCGACCAGTTCTTCGAGATCAAGCTCGCGGATCCCGACACTGGCGAGACCGTGGCGGAGGGCGAAGTGGGCGAACTGCTGGTGCGGCCCAAAATCGACGGCATCACCTGCATCGAATATCTCGGCATGCCCGAAAAGACCGTCGAAACCTGGCGGGACTTGTGGTTCCACACCGGCGACGCTCTGCGCCGGGACGAGAAGGGCTGGTACTATTTCGTCGACCGCGTGAAGGACGCGCTGCGCCGGCGCGGCGAGAACATTTCGTCGTTCGAGGTGGAATCGGTGGTTCGCTCCCACGCGGCCGTCGCCGAATGCGCGGTGGTCGCCGCCGAAGCCGACGATCAGGGCGGCGAGAACGAAGTGAAGGTCTTCGTCGTGCTCAACCAGGGCGTTACCCTCGATTACGACGATCTTGCCGCCTGGTGCGATGCGCGCATGCCCAGCTTCATGGTGCCGCGCTTCGTGGAGGTGATCGAGACCCTGCCGCAGACGCCCTCACAAAAGGTGCAGAAGAAGGAACTGCGGGACCGAGGCAACGGCCCGAACACCTGGGATCGCACGCGCCAGCCCGCCAGGCAGGGGGTCTGAGCATGGACGCGGCGACAGGGGATGCTTCGGTCAGGCTGGAGCGCGACGGGGGCGTCGCCATCATCAGCCTCGCCCGCGCGGAGGCGATGAACGCGGTGAACGACGCGATCCGCGTCGGCCTGGTGCGCGCCTGCGACGAGGCGGCGCTCGACGATACGATCCGTGCCGTGCTGATCCGCGCGGACGGCGACCGCAGCTTCTGCGTCGGCGCCGACATCAAGGAACAGCGCCCGCTCCAGTCGCAGATCGAGACGCGCATACCGCCCGCCGATCGCGATTATACGCTGGCGATCGCGGCGATGGCCAAGCCGGTGGTCGCGGCGGTCCATGGCTTTTGCCTGGGCGCGGGGCTGGAGATCGCGCTCGCCTGCGACATCCGCATCGCCAGCCGTTGCGCGAGTTTCGGCCTGCCCGAAGTCAATCTGGCGCTGATCCCCGGCGCGGGGGGCACCCAGCGCCTGACGCGGCTGATCGGCATCGGCCGGGCGATGGACATGATGCTGACCGGCGACCGGGTGGATGCGAACAAGGCGCTCGCCTGGGGCATCATCTCGCGGCTGACCGCCGACCGGGCGGAACTGGACGTCGAGGCGCTCACGCTGGCCAAGGCGCTCGCCGGCAAGGCGCCGATCGCCGTTTCCTATCTGAAGGAGGCCGTAAACGTCGGCACCGCGGCGAGCCTGAACACTGGCCTCGCCCGCGAGCGCGACCTGTTCACCCTGCTCAAGATGACCGAAGATTCCGTGGAGGCCGCCGAAGCCTTCAAAGCTAAGCGCGCGCCCCGGTTCCTGGGCCGCTGAAGACATGCGTATCTGGGGGTTTGTGATTGTATGAGTCAGGAAACGGTACTGGTCGTGGGGGCCGGCCTCATGGGCACCGGCATCGCGCACGGGTTCGCCGTGGCGGGCGCCGAAGTGCTGCTGGTGGACGCGTCCCGCCAGTCGGCCGAGCGGGCCGTGGCCGAGATCGGCGGCATCCTCGATGGCGCGGTGAAGATCGCCAAGCTGGACGCCGACGAGGCGCAAGCGGCCAAGGCGCGGATCGCCATCGTCGACGATCTTGCGGCGGCGGCGAAGCGGGCCGGGCTGGTGGTCGAAACGGCGTCCGAGAACATTGCGGTCAAGCTCGAGATTTTCCGGGTCGTGGATGAAAACGCCCCCGAGGGTGCGATCCTGGCCACC
>Ga0247734_1002511_pt1 | contig 11968 bp, 9 predicted proteins | sample UWRJL103311B2_FD_180933 | JGI IMG/M metagenome (GOLD analysis project Ga0247734, IMG submission 180933) | Plant litter microbial communities from Arlington Agricultural Research Station in Wisconsin, United States - UWRJ-L103-311B-2 | ecosystem: Environmental > Terrestrial > Plant litter >... | reverse complement strand
AGTAGATATTACCGAAACAGACGATTCGTTAGCACCACTGCCCAGAAACGGAAAATTTCAATATCCCGATGATCTTACTATAGGGTAGATATGTGCTTTTATGCATGTATGGCTGTCGGATACCTATTATAAAGATGTATTCGTTAAATGATAGCGCACAGGTTTAACCATGCATCAAGGTTTCCTGCATATTGTGATAAATGTCGCTCATAGATCTAACTTCAGGATCAGACTCAGCACCATGCCTATATTTTTATTTCACGTAGTCAACTTACTGTACTGTATAACAAGCACGAGAAACTGAAGTACTGAATCCCTCTCTCGTTGGCTCAGTACTCCCCGCAAACTTGGTATTGCAACTTCACGGGCCGATTATCTCGGTCTTTGGACTGGTGAATTTTTCCGTCGTATATTAGGTAAGCTCTATAACTACCCACGAAGTAGACTTCACCGACAGAGCTCACAGGCTCGTATTCTTCTAGTCCACTCAGAATCATCATTGGCCTTTGCCAACTCTTGGCTTCTGTCCGTAAGGGGGTTTTGGCCGCAATTCCGGGTTATTGGTTACATACCCCACTAGCCGGCTAAATAAGGGGGATAAACTCCAGGACTGGGGACCCCGCATGATGATCCTCGTGGCAGCTTGACTTAAATAACCAGTCAACGCGCATTAAGTTCAAAGTTGGCCTCGAGCTACATTTACCGGTGCGAAGTTGATAAGTATTGTTGCAAAAATGGTCCTTCCAGGAGCAGCCCATACTGTGGGCGGAGACCCAGTTACACAACTCGTCAAGGATGACAAAGTCGTCTGGTACAAGAAGAAGAACTTGCGAAATCTTTACTTCTTGCTCTTCCCAACCTGCATGGGAATTGAGGTTACCTCAGGATTCGATTCTCAGCTCATCAACAGTTTACAAGGTGTAGCACCGTGGAAGAAATGTATGTATATTGATATTTATTGACCAGGGCACATAGCAGAAACTGACTTTCATTAGACTTTGGAAAATGTGTTACATCTATGGCCACCGGGAAAGCGGTAGAAAAGTGCGACCTTAGTTCTTCTCTCACCGGGATTGTTTCCGCTTCTTACTCCCTAGGAGCCATCTGCGCGCTTCCTTTCATTCCGGCATTCAATGATAGATTTGGTCGTCGCTGGTCTATATTTTTCGGCTCAGCCGTCTCGGTTCTTGGAGCAATCATTCAAGGCGCTTCCGTGCATGGTAGCCATCTCAAATCCCGAAAACCAAATATATGGTTGGCTAATAACTTGTAGTTGGAATGTACATCGTCGCTCGAATGTTGCTAGGCTTTGGAATTCCATTCTGCATTATCTCTGGGTCCGCAATGCTAGGTGAATTGGGCTATCCAAAGGAAAGAGCAATTCTCACTTCTCTATTCAACGCATCATATTTTATCGGTTCTATCTCAGCAGCGGCAATAACCATGGGTACCAACTACATCGCATCGGACTGGGCGTGGCGTATACCCTCTTACTTGCAGATGGCCCCCTCTTTGATCCAAATCTCTTTAATCTTGTAAGTTGTTGTTTACTCCTCATCTAGTCCTGCCTAACAAACAATTCAGTTTCCTTCCGGAAAGTCCACGTTACCTCATCAGTAAAGATCGACGAGAGGAAGCCTTCGACATTCTGTCCAAATATCACGCCGAAGGTGATCGCAATAATGTAATCGTCCTAGCAGAAATGGCACAGATTGAGACCACAATCAAACTCGAATTGGTTGCCGCTAAGTTAACTTGGCTCGATCTGTTTAAGACTGCTGGAATGAGAAAACGTGCATTCCTCGCCATGATGATTGGTCTTTTCACCCAATGGAGCGGCAACACTTTGATATCCTACTACTTCTTCACAATCCTGGCCACGGTCGGTATAACGGATCCCAAGACGAAACAGGGTATCAACTTGGGCAAAGAAGCCTGGGCGCTGATAAATGCGGTTACAATTGCTTTATTCATCACTAGGTTCAAACGTCGACGCATGTATCTCCTCTGTACAACTTGCATGCTTATTGTCTATGTCAGCTGGACGACTTGCCAGGGTATCTATGTCGAAGCTGAGAAGAAGCATAAGATTGATCCGTCATTCCCTCTGAACAAGACGGCTGGAAGTATGGCTATATTCTTCATTTTCCTGTATTCCCCTGCCTACAACATCGGCTTTAACTCCCTAACCTACACCTACTTGGTTGAACTTTTCCCGTATGCCGAACGAACTCGTGGTCTTGCATTCTTCCAATTTTTTGGAAGAGGTGCCGCTTTTTTCGCTACATTCGTGAACCCTATTGGACTCGACAAGATCAGCTGGAGATGGTTGCTTGTCTACTGCTGCTGGGTATTGTTTGAAATTGTAGTCATCTACTTCTTCTTCCCAGAAACCTACAATCGTACTCTGGAAGAGTTGTCGTTCTGTAAGTTTACTCTTGCTTGCGGGCTTGGGACTGTGCTAATATTTCAACAGTGTTTGAGGGTCAGGATTTGGTTGACAAGCAGGTCATTGCAGTGGAGAAACAGATCCATGCAGATCCAACAGATCTTAAGAGGGCGAATGAAGAGGCAGTGCATGTTGAGGAAAGAGCAGATGTTAAGAAAGAGTAAAGAGAAAGGGCACGGCAAAGCCTTTTGAAGCCTATGTATCGGCAGATGTAAAATTGAATATCTTATAAAATTTGCCCTACACAACAACCAATCTAATTGTTGGAGTAATTGGGATGGAATTATCGCATTTTGAGTGACTTTTAGATTGAATATTGATAGTGAAGCCAAGCTGCACCTATTCGTATTCTGTGACAACCACAACCTACTTACTCCTTAGCTCATCTGGCACATTGAATATTCTCTCCGTAGTTTCGCTTGCCATCTCCCCTTTGTCATATAAAGAGGGAGTAATGCATCCTCCACACCAGTGTAAGAAAGGTATGATCGCTCTACTTAATGACTGGTCGTCGAATGACGTTTCTAATTTGAACATCTAAAGATGGCACTTGCACATCTTGCGTAGCATTCAAATATAACTCGGCAACTGCACCTCTTCGTATCTTGGCGTCTGGAATAAACTCAAGGTTCGAAGAGAAAAGCTGTAGTACTTTGTAACCAGGTTCTTCTTTCACTCTATCTACATCTGTAAGTTCACTTAAAATTGCTCATATGCAAACAAGCCCCAGAAGAAAGATTACATTCATAGAAACACTCTACTCAGGGGGGGGACTAGGAAAATTAAACAACTTTACATCTCATGATCTCAAAACTCGTAGCCCCTGAATTAAGCGAGATACGATGACGTAATGCAATAAACTCCTCCAAACATCTCCTAACTACCTAGGTAGGCTGACAACTTTAGGATCCCTATAGGAAGGATCAGGGTCTAAGACCTCAGATAATTGTTCTCATACTATGCTCTATACAGATCACCGATCGCCACTCCCTTCTGTATGCTGCATAACAACCTTATCTGGAATGTAGCACCCAATTTTGGAGGACGAAGTGAACACAGATGTGAGCGTGAGCAGCACCAATAATGAAGTGCCGTTACATGAGGACCAACTTGAAGCAATCACAATATCCCAAAAAGACTAAAGATATGATAAAGATCTTTTTCATCAGCTATTTTAATGTGAGGATGCTAGACCATCAAGTCTAGAAAGACCCAGCATAATCCCATCCCATTCCATGTATCAACTGTACCTAATTCCAGATACATGGATAAGTACTTTTCATAAAGACCTCTAGGTCAGTTTGAATCTGATAATGATATGTACTAAGGTTGCAATGCACGAGAATTTAACGAAACGCCGGTTTGATGCTTGTTCCAATGCAATCCAACATACTACCATGTTCTCCATAATCATACCTCCCAGTCCCTTACGATTGGTAACACACAGTTTGTGCACCTAACCCTCGTTCTCCAACGCAGTCAGTTCGGCCTGCACTAGATTCTTTGTGCCAATCTTCTTCATCTGCGTATCCTCTAATTTTTCTCCACCTGCAAGTCTCATCTCAAGGTCCTCGATAGCACGGATTTTCTTCTGTAGGCCACGCAGCTTTTTTGCGCCTGGGCTGCCGCCATTGGGTGAGGTGACGGTCATCTCTGGTGCCTCCGGCACACGGGGTTGAGAAGTGGTAACTTGGGAAGAACTGATCCTCAAATTATCCATGTTATTTGTTGGAATGCCATTGAACCCTGCAGGGGGGCCGTTGAAACCAGGAGGGCCGTTAAATCCGGGGGGTCCATTGTAACCTTGACCGTTATTATAACCTTGATTGCCATTATAACCTTGGTTACCATTATAACCTTGCCCGCCATTTGGTCCATTTCTGTCACGATTGGTATGTCGACGCTCTCGGGGTTGAGATGGGTTACGGATATCTTGCTGGCCTTTGGAACGGCTGCGTTGATGGTCGCGCCGATCACGTCGGTCTGGGCTACGATTCTGCGAGTCACCTACCGGGCCATGGCCTTCGGGTGCTGCAGTCAAGCCAGCAGCTTTAGCCTCGGCATCCTTGATCTTCTTTGCTTCACGCTTCTTTTTGTTTTTTAGAGCCGCTTTAGAGAGATTCTCGTCCCCCTCGGTTGCAGCAGGAGGAGCTCCATTGGCTCCAGGAGGAATGGTATCAACCGGCTCCGCGCCAGGAACCTGTCTTCTGGGTCGTGCAAATCCACCACCGTTTGAGAAATTCACCAAAGATGTTCCATTACTGACAATATGTGCAGCTCCACCTTCGTCTTCGCGCTTGAAGTGCAGCGGAGTTGACATCCCACGGGCTCCCGGGGGACGGTATGCACCAGCTGGCTTCGAAGGGGTCTTGACCGTACCGAGATATGCCACAGCCGACGAATGTGGTGTCGGAACAGGGTTGAGAGGATCCCCAGAACCAAAGGTCTCGATTGGCTGAGGCCTCCAGGTAACGTGATACAACTCTACCATATCCTCGTTATACATAATTCCACCACCAACGTGCCACAAACGGACGCCGTTATCAACACGCAATCTAGGGCTCGTAGTCGCGGTCAAAATGTACTTGCTGTCTGGACTCCACTCACAGACACTTGGATTTCCACCCTCAATAGTGCAAATCTTCTTGTAATCCTTCTCAAGGTCGTATATATCCATCTGGCCAGCCAAATTACCAAAACCAGCAACCAGTACAAAACGGCCAGTTGGAGAGAAAAGAATAGTGTTTCGAGGGCCAAGTGGGAAGTTATGGGTTGCAACTGCTCTTTGGTTGAATATAGTTGTCTTGGCAGGCATGAACCCATAAATTACACCGAATTCTTTGGAATTGGGGGACCAGGAAACATCATGAATAGGTCCTTCCTTATCCAAAGTAATTCTTGAATCGATGGTGCCGTTTGAGCTTAGCACATATAAAGTCGTCTCTCCATAATAACTCTTGCCCGATTTGTCCGTTTCTGTTTGCGCAAGAACAATAAGGGTGGTACCGAGTTGATTCCACTTCAATTGCACCTTGTCGCCTTTATAGAAGGTCTTTTGTGATACCGGCGAGCTAAACTGAGGGACGTTGAAGATTTTGACAGATGCTGGTTGGCCCTATATTTGGTTAGCTAAAGCCATATAAATAGTTTGAGAAAGTCCTACCTTTCGTTCCGGACAGAAAACCGCAACGGAGTGGTTACTCCCAGGTGAGATAGCAAAATCTTGGACTCCATCAGCTCGTAGCTTGCTCCATACCGTGCCTAAGTCTCCACTTTCGTAGAATTGAACCTCATTGGTGACGGTACGGGCGCAGTATTTCTCGTCGAAAGTATACTGCAGATTCCAGCCAGTCTGGGACTTCTGAACAAATCTCCCTACCACCTGCTTCTCTGCACCTTCCATGCCCTCCTCGACCGTACGCCAAACCTTCAAATTCTTCACAGCATCCCCATTCTCATCTTTCGAAGGACGCTCCCATGTAATGATGTATGAGCCACGCGGCGAGAAACCCAGCTCATAGACATTGGGTGTAGGAAGGGAAGTGAGTACTTTTCCGGTAGAGGCATCGACAGCAGTGACACCCTCGTTGGAAGCCCAGGCAAAGTAGCGGCCACAAGGCGAATAGGTGCAGCAGCGGGAGCTACCTTCGGGTTTCTGAAAACCAGGCAAAGGCTGGTAGACCGGCGCAGCATCCACGATGCCAATCCCCTTCAGTGTTCTATATGCAAACTGCGTAGGAACAGCCATGACTAACAAAAGTCACAAGTATTCAGTTTGGGCGAGTTTGGATGGCCTAATCTTCTTCTGTACAACGCAGGGTGGGTTGTGATCGCGTATGTATTGTTCGTGTGCTGGGTACCGAGGAGTCTTTCCTTTGTTGTGCTATGCTTTTGCGTTGCTGGCTGGTAAGATTTTCTCGAGAAGCAGGGCAGGATTATTGACGAGGTCCCTGCAAAATTATGCGGTGTGGATCTTGGAGGGGCAATGAACAGCGAGTAAAGGTCAACTTCGGTAGAGTAGCAGAATATGGCGGTACGATAGATACAAGAAGGATGCTGGACTTTTGGATGTGGTGGGGGAGAGGACTGAGGATTGAGTGACACCGGTAGGTAGATTGACAGGTACCGTGGATTGCGTGTGTGAGCAAAGACAAGAAAGGATGAGCAGCAAAACAACAAAAATAGGTAACGGGCGGCGGTGGGCTCGAAAGCTTGGCATGCCAAGCCCGACTAGCGATTGAGTGGGCCTCCAGGAATGTAACGAGTCGAGCACCAAGTACTATGGAAGGCAAAAGCCAAACCCACCTCACGCTAGCTACTAGCCTCGATGGAATCTAGAAGTACACAGCAGTGAGTAGCAGATAATACAGACTCTAGGGAGGCATCAAGTGCTATCACAAACAGCTCATAGACGCTTGCTCTTTGGTGATGAATAAGGATTGGAGATCACCAGCCTGTAGCTAGATGTCTGAATCAGCTGAAATGCTGCGAGTCAGCCTTCTAGGGCTACTACTAATCGGCGTTGCCGTTGGAACTCATAAGGCTGAATGAGGGTGATTTTCCCAAAACATCTTTATTTCCAGCCCCCAGTTTCTTCCTCTGACCCAATTTGGAGAAAGCTGGTTACGACTACATAGATTTATGATCGGAGCATTCTTTGCTTACCTTCATGTTTTTGTTATGAGTTTTCTTGCATGAGATCTGCGGTGTAAGATGGGTTGGGGTAACATTAATTATTATTCTTTTTGTTTTCTAAGTTTCCAAGTTCCATCAGTGGGATCTGGATCTGAACACTACTATCCTGTAATTGTGTGCGTCAAAGGTACGGTGTGCTGCTGTCTGACCACCTTTTCCTCACTGCCCATCGCCTTATCGTCAGCCCCGTTCTCCAACACTCGTTTTCTGTCTGCGGCCGCCTTCGATTTGGCTGCTCTCTTCTCACTCTTCTCCTGATCCTCTCTCATCTGTCGGATCAGCGGGCTTTTTGCCCGAATTTTCTCTCCATACTTATAAAAAACAAATGGGATAGGTATCAAGACCACCTGTACCAGGCCCAAAAGCGTGCCCGCCCATTGCGGTGTTAATTTGTTATACATCATTGTTCCTGCCAGAGGCAAAGTGCCACCAAGCAACGATCTCACAACTGCATTCCCGGCAAGTGCCGATGCAGAGTAGATACCATAGCAACCTGCAAGATAATTCGAGGAGTATATGAACACAATACAATTACCAGCCCCAAATGGAATTCCAGCCAAAATTGGCCATATCCAGTGAGTCGTGATTGGTACCGCTGTCCAAGAAAACCATAGTTGACCAATAGGACATAAAAATGCGCCAATGCAAATCATGCTGACTGAGGCTTCTGGGGCGACCCGACCAGTTTCTGGGTCTTTTTTGTGTGAATTGATAAGTTTTCGAGCGAGTGGCTCACTAACAATGGCAATCATCGTCCCAGTTCCTATTCCTATGAAAGCTAGGCCGGTAAAACCTTGAGACCACCCACGAAGGCCTCCGAAAATCAACGGATATGCCACGAAGCACAGATATAAAATTGCGTAAATGACCTGTTAAGCTCGTGTTAGTAGATAAGATAACCAGAGCACCCACGAAGGTAGCATAACTTACACCGATATAGAGATCCCAAAACCAGAGAATCGGCTCAGTTGCTGTTAGAACAAACGGCCGTGATAAATTGACCTTGAGCATTGGAATAAAACTCCTTTTCTCGTCATATCGTGACCAGTATCTTTCATCGTCCATCTCCTTGCGCATCTTCGCAGCTTTCTTTCTCAATATTGCAGGTGCATAGGTTTCTTTGATACATATCATACACAGCAAAGCAACTCCAGAGAAGATCATAACCAGCCAATTGGTCCATCTCCAGCCTAGATACTGTGCAGCAAACCCGCCAATTAATGGTCCTGTCACTGGGCCGTTCATCGGTCCTATACTCCAAATACTGAATGCTAGCGCACGATACTTTTCTATAACGATATCTGCAACTGAGCCTGGAGAGTTTGAAATCATAGCTGCGCCTGCACAGGCCCTTGAAATTGTTAGCAGTGAAACAGATGATTCAACAATCTGAGGACATACCCGAAGAATCTAATAACAAGAATCAAAGGCAAATTCGTTGCCAACGCACATGGTAACACCATGAGACAGAAGAAAGCCAAAGAACCAAGATACACTGGCCGTCGTCCCCATTGCTCACTTAGAGGTGCTAGGATCAAAGAGCCAACGGCCAAACCGACCAGATATGTTGTAATACCGAGTGTTGCAATTGGCTGACTAGTAACATGGAACTCCTTCATTATCCCCGGTATCGAAGCTGTATAGCTCGTGCTATATAGGACCACCGTCCATGTGGCGTACGACACTGAAGCAATCGTCAATCCACGATACCACAGTGGCCAGTTTTTAGGGTCGTCCGGATCATTGTCTGCAAAATCGACTTCAAAAGAAGGGTTCCTAGAGCCCGTTGTCGCTACTGATGCGCCAGTTTTGGTATGAGTTATCGACTGATATGCAATTTGCTCAGCTTCGGTGTAAAGATTAGGTGTAAGAGCTCGTTCGAGTGGTTCTAAAGGATCTGAGTGGTCTGAATGTGTTGAGTCTGATGAACTCGAGTATGTTGAATGTGCTATCGAAGTTTTCCTCGCTTCTTCTTTCTCGTAGTTTTTCGAAGAGGTTACACCTGATAACGAAGCCTGATTTGTATTTTCTGTGCTGCTTCCAGGAATCATTTCCTTCTCAGGATCCTTGAAACCTGCCATTGCAATTGTGTATTTGTCGCGGGGATGATCGAGCGCGGCTGCTTCAATGACGAAAATGTGTGAACAGTGGAATCAGGCCGAGGCTATCGGTACCAAGCAAAATATAGCTCACGACTCAAGCTGGGCAATAGTTGATAAGTAAAGAGAGTGACGATGTATTTAGGCCTAGGCCATTCAAAGTTTTCGGCCTTGAAGAGGCGTAGAGGAAAGAGAATTAGAAAATTAGAGAATAAGAGAAAAAACGACAGACTAATAATAAGGTATAAGAAATGATAACAGGAAGAAATAACGGGACGGGAGAACTTTTATGAAAGTGGGGAGAGCGGAGTCGAGATAATAATGGGGTCGATATATGTACTGTACCGTACGAGCGTACCTACACATTTCATAGTGCAAATGTCTAGCGCAATGAAAAACCCCTGGGCCATTGGTGGCAACCTAACGTCCAAGTCGAGCGGAAGGTATTCCGCTCATCAAAGCGAGCATCATTGCAGCATCGATATGTTCGATAGCGATGGCAACGGCAATTGAAAATGACAGTGGCACTGAGTGCAGGGTATGGAAAAGCTCTCTTCCGGGAATTTGTTCCCTTAGATGCTGACTGAGATCCGAGGATCAGAACGTCTCGACCGAATTGGACCGTAAGGCTATGGCAACCATGATACACTCGACACAGTAGCGCAATACAATCCCTAAAACATCATATCCTTATCCATCTCGGAACCATACCCTTATTCCTCCGTCCCTATTCTCAGGGCTATTATCCGAGTTTTTGTTGGTTGACTACGGCACAGCTGGTCGGTGCCGGTCAGCCGTCCATATGTATATTACCAGTCCTTCAGTGGTTGGTTGGTTGGTTGTCGTACGTGCGATAGATCTTCCTGCCCTAACTGTGTCCATAGGCATCGAAGGCTATGGGGATGATGATCCTAAGAGTAGCTGCGACTCGGTAGGTTTGAGGCGCTGTCCTATGTAAAGAGCAACGTGGAATGAAGCAAAGAGAAAAGAAGATGGATGTAGCTGGCACGTCGGATATGACTTTTTGCTCTCGGCTGCGCGGCTCAACTATTCAGAGAGTCAGGTATGCTCTGTTCCTTGTACACAAAGTAACGTAAGCAAGTGTGGCTGGTGATGGCTCTGGTGGCTAGTGTGCCAAGATATATGAGTTTCCAGCAAAACGCGAATTAATCGCGACTTGTAGGTGTGAGCTGTAACCACTCCCCATCCACAACGGTTAATAATCCTAGGAGCTACACGAAAAGGGAAAATACGCTCTAGCTCCTAGTTGATACATCAACATTCTGCGACACAATGCCTGGAGACCTCTCCCGGGCGCGGGTTTCAAAGAATCAACAGAATACCCAATTAAGGTACTATCACTATCATAGCTCATAACTAAGAGCTGCCACTGCTAACATCCTTCTCAAGCTACGAACTACCACATCGGATCTACACAGCGAAGACATATCCTCTGCAGTCGTCAAACGGCTCTACTGTCATCATCTACGGACATGAGAACGGAGTGAGGATTGTCTGGCGAGGTGGCAGGCCATTTAAACCGCATGCAGCTGAAGAACCAAAGAAAAGGCCAAATGGTGCCGAGAGCAAGGTAATATCTCTCGACGATGATGAGGACATGCCAACAGTTGCGGCTTTCGTCGACAAGCCAGAATTCGAGGAGAATGAGGAGGACTACGATCCGTCACGGCCATATCCCAGCATTTTACAGACCCTCGACCTGTATTTTGGAACAGAGGTCGTGAACATTGCTCTTCTTCCAGGCTCAGTTTTACGGGCAGAAGGAGCTTCGTGGCGCGCACTTGATGGAGTAAAGCAGACACTTGTCTTTGCAGCTGCCTGCGCTGATAATGGTGTTCGACTTGTAACTTTACCACTCACACCTCCATCACCAGAGAGCAAAGCACGGAAAGACTTTAGATCTGATTTCACGCAGGCTCATGCAGGAAATGGTGCTTGGGGGGAGAAAGTAGTGTTGCTTGCGGGTCATCAAAAATCACCCGAAGGTGTTACAATCACTGTCGATTTTACCGATAACAAACGGGATGCAAAGTCAGCAGTTATAATTGTCGCTTCTCATTCCAGGGAGGTAACAGGATCATTGCTTTTGCACAGAGTCCCAGTTTCTTCGCCACAGACAACCTTTGAACCATTTCAGAGGGTTTCCTTGGCAGCCCCAGCCAAATCTATCTCCTTTAATCCTTCGCTATCTGAACATAGATCAAGCCACTTATTGGTAGCAGACTCTACTGGTGTTTGTCGAATTTATAACCATAGACTTCTGATAAAGAGCCCTGGATCTGAAGAAGAGCAAAACAGTCTCGTCGCAGAACAGGGAACATGGTTACTATCTTTATATCCTGGATTTCAAAGCAGCAAAAACGAAACTCCGCAACACAAAGGATCACATGCTACCTTTGGACGCAAGACAATTCTTGACTCGAACTGGGTAGCAGGTGGCAAGGCAATTATAGTCTTGCTCGGTGATGGAGAATGGGGCGTTTGGGACATCGAAGGCGTAGGCTCAGGAGCATCCCCTGGGATACTTGGTGGCCAAGGTATCACTGGAGGTTCATTATCGGGGTTTGGTCTCACAGGGTTTCTTGAAGGTGCAACCAAGCTGCGTACAGCAGCACCACCACAAGTCACCGCATCGAAATTCGCCCCCATGACCCCCGGTACTCGGAAGTCTGCGGAACCATTTAGCACTAAAGCATCCAGCGCC